>CAJIAN010001081.1_pt1 | contig 22368 bp, 19 predicted proteins | sample 9199061 | NCBI WGS metagenome assembly CAJIAN01 (sample SAMEA7708264, study PRJEB35096) | sediment metagenome | biome: marine neritic benthic zone biome [ENVO:01000025]; feature: sediment [ENVO:00002007]; material: shallow marine sediment [ENVO:03000034] sea grass bed [ENVO_01000059] ...
GTCCATATCAGGCATTCGGATGTCGAGCAGGACCAAATCGAAGTGGTCGATCCTTTCGTGTTCCTCGCCATTGTCCTGGTTTTCAGACTGGTCATCGGCGGGGAACGCGAGTGCCTCAACCGCCGGAATGCCACCCTCGACACTCTTCACATCGTAGCCTTCGCTCTCGAGCCGCCCCTCAAGCATAGTCCGAACAAGCCGAGTGTCTTCGACGACGAGGACGCGAGCACCTTCTGTTGTGGACATTTTGTGGTCTCTTCCGGAGGGTTTCGCAAAGGATAGGCGTTGCTGAATCCGGCGCAATCCCAAATCAACGCGCCACCCATTTCCTGATTGAAACCCCCTCACGCTCCCGATAGCATCGAAGGACGCAAATGCACAAAATTCTCGTAATCGACGACGACGAAGGCTTCACCGACCTCATTGAGACGAATTTGAGGATGACGGGGGAGTATTTCGTCAAGGCGGAGAACGACAGCACAAAGGCGCTCGGGGTCATGCAGGCGTTCGATCCGGACGTCGTCCTCCTCGATATCGTCATGCCCGGACTCGACGGCGGTGAACTCCTCGCGCAGATCGAGGCTGATCCCGAGCTATCCAAGGTTCCTATCATTCTTGTCAGCGCTCTCGTCGCGAACGAGGAAACGACCGCCGGTGCCGTCGCTCACAGTGCGAACCGACTGATTGTCGCCAAGCCGGTGAAGATCCAGAAACTCGTCACCGCCATCGAGCACGTGCTTACTGCCGATCCAGACGAAGCTTAGATCCTATTCCGACAGGACCTCCTCGATCTCCTTCGCGCAGCCGGCTGCGAGTTTGGCGAAACCCCTGGAAGCATCGCCGAACATGATTCCGCGGGATACGTTCACGACCACCGGTGCGAGACGCTTCGAACCCGCGAGCGCTCCGAGCTCTCCACCCTGCGCACCGAACCCCGGCACCAATAGCGGACCGTCGTCGACCTTGTCGAGGACTTCTCCCGATGCGTTCGTCAACCCGACGACGAAGCCCACATCACCCGGCAGGACGGCCTCCTCGGCTCGAGCACGCATGTCGGAGATAAGTTCGAAGATGTAGCGACCATTCGCAGTCTCCTGCATCTCGACGTCCTTGGCACCTTCGTTCGATGTCACCGCCAGCAGATAGACGCCCTTACCCTCGTGCTTCAGGAATGGCTCGATCGCGTCGAATCCCATGAAGGCATTCAACGTCACCGCATCGACTCCAAGATGCCCGAAGTATGCCTTGGCGTAGAAGTCCTGCGTCGATCCGATGTCGCCGCGTTTTGCGTCGAGAATCACCGGTACTTCTTCCGGAATCCGCTTCAAGAGTCGCTCCAGCAGCGCATATCCTTCGGACCCAAGTGCCTCGAAATAGGCGATATTCGGCTTGAAACACGCGGCGAACTCGGCGGTTTCCTCGACGTAACGGTTGAGGAAATCTTCGCGGTCGCCTTCGATGCGGTCCCAGCGGGGATCGATCCCCACGCACAGGTGGGATCCCGCGCTCTCGATTCTGGCGTTCAGCCGTTCTGAATACTTGTCGCTCATTTCGGTCAATCGGCGGTTCGATCGCGCAGGATTTCCCCCTCATGCATCACGATCGCGACAAGACCACTCAGCTCTTCGTCAAGAAACGGAGTGTTCACGCTCTTCGATTCCATGAACTCCCGCGTGAACGTCGTCGATGTGTCGGGATCGAAAAGCACCAGTTCGGCGGGTTGGCCCTCTGCGATCTCGATCGGATCCATCTTCATCAATCGGCGCGGCTCGGCAGAGTAGCGCTTCACCAGCAGATCCCAGCCGAACTTACCCGTCCTGATAAAGTAGTGATAAAGGGACGGAAGCGCGGTCTCAAGACCCGTAATCCCGAACGGCGCACTCGTGAAGTCCTGCTGCTGTTTTTCGAAATCCGTGTGCGGGGCATGGTCGGTCGCGATCACGTCGAACACGCCATCGATCAGCCCCTGCAGCAGCCGCTCGTTGTCCTCGGGCGTCCGCAGTGGCGGATTCATCTTGTAGTGCGTGTCGTAGTCGACGATGTCCTCCTCGTTGAAGATCAGGTGGTGCGGTGCGACCTCGCAGGTCACGTTCACGCCCTCTTCCTTGAACTTGCGGATCGTCTCCATTCCGAGCGCCGTTGTCACGTGCTGGATGTGAATGTGGCAGCCGGTGTACTGCCCGAGGCGAATATCCCGGTCGAGGCAGATCTCTTCGCTGATTGCTGGAATGCCGGGAATGCCGAGCTTGTAGGAGATCCTCCCCTCGTTCATCGCACCGATTCCGGAGAGTTCCTTCGTTTCGCAGTGAGATGCCACGATGAGATCGAATTCGCGTGCATATTCCATCGCAAGCCGCAGCACGAGGGGATTCGAAATTGGATCGCCATCGTCGGTGATCACAAGCACTCCCGCATCAACCATGCCGGCAATGCCGGCCATTTCCCTGCCTTCGCGCCCTTTGGTGATGCAGCCCGAGGTGTGGACGGGAATGCGCGCCTCTCGCTCGGCGATCTCAAGCACGGTCCTGACCAAACTACCGCTGTCGAGGGCGGGTGTCGTGTTCGGCATCATGACGACACCGGTCACACCACCGTTGATCGCAGCCTCGGAACCCGTGTGGATCGACTCCTTATCCGTGCGCCCAGGCTCGCGGAAATGCACATGCACGTCGAAGAGCCCCGGGAGGAGAACCTTCGTGCCGCCGCCGTCGATCACCCGTGCGCCTTCCGGCGCTTCGATCCCCCCGCCCACCTTGGTGATCGTCCCCCCATCCACGAGGACGTCACTCGCAATCGGTTTGGCGCGATCCTCCGAGGCGACCAAGACGTTTTTGAAAAGGGTCATATCTACAGAGGGTTCTCCACCGTGGGTTTCAGCCAGTAAAGCACGGCCATCCGCGTCGCGATGCCGTTCTCAACCTGCTCATTGATGAGGCAGCGATCGTAACTCATCGCCGCATCCGTGATTTCCGTTCCGCGGTTCACCGGCCCGGGGTGCATCACCCAGATCCCATTCTTCTCCACGCGGGCGAACCGCTCGGCATTCAGTCCGTACTGTTTGTGATACTCGGCCACGCTCGGGAAGTACTGCGCGCCTTGGCGTTCCAATTGCACCCGCAGGAGGTAGATTGCGTCCGGCCCCCACTCGAGCGCCTCGTCGAAGCTTCGGAACTTGCGCATCTCTGGCGGGCGCCCATCGGGCACCAGTGTTCCCGGCCCGAGGACGCCGACATCGACTCCGAGTTTCGTGAACACCCGGCTTGTCGAACGCGCGACACGGGAGTGCAGGATGTCGCCAACGATGAGGATCTTCTTCCCCTCGGATTCCGTCTCGGGAAACACCTCGCGGAAGGTGTAGGCATCGAGCAACGCCTGCGTCGGATGCGCGTGAAATCCGTCCCCCGCATTGATCACGCTCGCACCCGTGTGCTTCGCGATGAGATTCGGGACGCCGGCCATCTTGTGACGGACGATGATATAGTCGACGCGCATCGCCTGGAGGGTGTCAATGGTGTCGAGTATCGATTCACCCTTCACCACGGAACTCGTCGAGACCTCCACATTGGTCACGTCCGCCGAGAGTCTCTTCGCCGCCACCTCGAAGGACGACCGCGTCCGCGTCGACGGCTCGTAGAACAACGTCAGAACCGTCCGCCCCTGCAGCGTCGGCACCTTCTTCACCGACTTCTTGAAAAGATCCTTGAAAGGTTGGGCGGTGTTGAGAATGAACTCGATCTCCTCGCGGTCGAGGGATTCGATCTCGAGGAGATCCTTGCGCGGATTCATGCGGTCTCGGGCTTGCCTCCCTCGAAGAAGGTGACGTGTTCCTCCTCGTCGATCGGCTTCATCCGGACGCGAACGTAGTCCTCACGCTCGGTATCGATCTTCTCACCCGCATAGTTCGCCTCGATAGGAAGCTCGCGGTTTCCCCGGTCGACGAGGACGGCAAGTTCCACCTGCGCCGGGCGTCCGAACGACATGAGTGCATCGATCGCCGAACGAATCGTCCTGCCTGTGTAGAGCACGTCGTCGAAGAGCACAACATGCGCACCATCGAGCGCGAAGGAGATCTCCGAACTCTGCACCTCGGGATTCGTTTCCCGGTGATGAAGGTCATCGCGGAAGAACGAAATATCGAGCGTGCCCAACGGAATGTCCTCCTTGCCCTCCGCTTCGAGAAATTCCCGAACTCGCTCGGCAACCGTAACACCACGCTTGTGGATGCCTACAAATGCGAGGTCCGTGTCCGGATGGTTTTCGAGAATCTGGAGCGCCAAACGATGAAGCTTGTGAGCGATGTCCTGCTCGCTCAGCACGACTTCACCGTTGTGCGCTCGATGACTCAACTTCCCATTCCTGCGAATTTCAGGATGCGGTGCGCGTACATGCACGCATTCAGCGGAGCCTTGCTGTGGAGACCGACGGTTCCCAAGGGCACCTGACCCGGCACCTGGCAGATCGCCAGTAGCGCATCCACACCATTGAGCGGGCCTCCCGGCACGGGCACACCGATACACGGCAGTTCCGTCTTCACGGCCACCACACCCGGGAGCGCGGCTGCGAGCCCGGCAACTGCCAGGATGACCGCCTTTTCACCCGACTTGTCGAGTTGGTCGAGAAACTCGATCAGTTCCGGCAGATTCCGGTGTGCGGACAACACATGCTCCTCGAAGGGCACGTCGTTCTCGGCGAGGTAATCCTTGCCGACCTGCATGAAATCCTTGTCGTTCGGACTTCCGTAGATGATGACTACTTTCATGAGTTTTGCGCCCCGACATTAGGCAGGACATACCGCATGTCCAGCGCGAAGAATGGGCGGGTGTTTATGAGTTTTCCACTGGTTTTACCGGGGTGTGTTTTCGGATCCAGATCATCCCGAATCCGTCGAGTCCGTAGAGAATGGTCACCGGATCGAAAACCTCGTCGTTCTCGAAATACCCGATGATCTCCGGAGCGAATCCCAGCGAGAATCCTCGCTGCCCATACTGGATGTAGAGTGGCTTTCCCTGCTCGTCGGACATCGCCACGAGTCGCTTCACATCGTCGAGCGACTTGATGTTGTAGATGTAGCGGTCGTAGGTCCGGGTGAATCTCTGGAAACCCGCGGTGAGGACGTCGTGATAACCGGGTGCCTCGGGATCGATCGAACCGCGGGTCAGCACGACGGCCTCACGGAACTGCTCCATCGAATGGTTCACAAACGCACTGCGCTGCGGGGCGCTCACGAATCCGAGAACGAAGGGCACGAGCACCGCCGGAAGGACGGCTCCCAGCAGGGACGGCTTCCCATGGGCGGCCTGCTCGGCGAGATATCCCGCTCCAGCCGCGATTCCGATCAAGACCCATGGGACCGCCATCGCGATATAGTGATCGAATAGGAACGTCCGCTGTACGTAGGAGACCGCGTACATCAGTGGCGCAGGCACCAGTAGGACGATGACGAGCCATCGCATCGGGCCTCCTCTTCGCCAGAATGACCACAGCCCAAATAAAAACAGACCTCCCATCAGCGCGAGAAAAACCCAAAGAAGCCACGGGACGGAGTCGAATCGATCGGGAAGCGAGAACGAGAATGGCCGCTCGCCGAGTCCGCTCCAACTCATGCCGCCGAAATACCACGAAAGCATGTTTTGAATCTGCCCCCAGCCCATGGACTCGATCGGCTCGACGGATTTCTCGAAGCGGGCGGCGTACTGGAGCAGATTCGGCACGAACACCGACAGAAAGGCAATTCCCGAAAAGGAACTCGCGAGGAACTGCCTTCCGTTTCGAATCAGGCGGTCGCGATTTGAAATCGCCTTCATCGTCCACGGCGCGAGAAATCCGAACAGATTCAGCGCGACGAGGAAATACAGCCCACTCCCGTGCGACCAGACGAGCAACCATTGAAACACCGCAAATCCCGTCCACCACCGCCACTTCCCGGAATGCAGCGCCCGCCAGAGACAGAACAGGCAGAGCGGCGCGAAGAAAAACGTGAGCGCATATCCCCGCGCATCCGAGCCGAATCGGACAAACCATGGGTGCACCGCGAGTAATAACGGGACCACAACCGCTGCGTGAAACATCCCAAACCGCACAAGCATCACCGGAATGACGATCAGCGCCCCTAACGCTGCCAGAAACGCCGGAAAGCGCACGGCCTCCTCATGAAAGTGCAGCGGCTCTGGCGGATCGATCGCATTCCACGTGTTGTGGCTGACTCGCGCACAGATGCTGAAGAAGGGATGATTGTTAGGCGTGCGATAATGCCACAGAGTGTCGCCCCACGTGATCGGTTTGTGGACGATGTTCTCTCCAAACCGGTCCGAGCGATTCTGCTCGTTCGCCCGAACGTAGTTTCCGAAAACGAGCTGCCGCGCAGTGCGTTCCTCGTCGATCCACAGGCTCAACTTCATCCGTGGCACCATGTGGTTGATGCTCAGCCAAATCGACACCACGATGCTCCCGATGAGCACCCAGCGTTGCCAACCGAGAAGCGGCGGCCGCCTTTCTTTGATCGGTTCGAATGGCTTCGTGAGCAACGGTGCGGCTAGGAACAACACCGCGCAGATAGCGGCATTGATCCACGCGGCATACCAAAGACCCGTGACCGCGTACGGCCGGTAGTCGAGCTTCTTGAGCCCCTGCTCTTCGGCGGCCGCGACTCCACTCACCCACGGTTTCGGCCCGGCGATGAGATACGCGACGAATCCGAAAAAGAGGATCGCGAGGACAACCCGCGACCAGAAGCGAGCGCCCCGTCCCTTCAGAGGCGCGATGAACCTACTAATCACCTCAGAAGTGCATCCGCCCGATGTCCATTCGGCGTTGCGCTCCATCGAAGGTCACCTTCGCCGCCTCGCCGTAGGCACTGTCCAACGCGGCTTCCCGGTCAGCGCCCTTCGCCACCACCGCCAGCACACGGCCGCCGTTCGTCTCGAAGTTTCCCTCGCCGTTGAGCTTTGTCCCCGCGTGATACACCCGCGCGTCGCTCACCTCGCCGAGCCCGGAAATGACGTCTCCGGAATGCGACGACGCCGGATATCCGGCGGAGGCGAACACCAGGCAGATGCTCCAACTGTCATCGAAATTCACGAACTCATTCCTCAACTCGCCCTGCGCTCCGTGGAACAGGAATTGCGCGAAGTCACCCTGCACGAGGGGCAACACCGCCTGCGCTTCCGGATCTCCGAATCGGCAGTTGTATTCCAGGATCTTCGGGCCATCAGATGTAAGCATCAGCCCGCAGTAAAGAAATCCGCGAAAATCCATGCCGTCCTTCACCAGACCATCAACCGATGGCTTGACCACTTTCTCCTCGATCTCCGCCAGCACATCGGCATCGATCAATACACGGGATGCCACCGCACCCATGCCGCCGGTGTTCGGCCCCTCGTCGCCATCGCCGATCCGCTTGTAATCGCGCGCGGGTGTGAACACGCGGTATTCGCCGTCGGAAACGCAACTGATTACGGAAACCTCCGGCCCTTCGAGGTATTCCTCCACCAACAATCGTCCTTCTCCGAATTTCCGATCCACGAGCACCTCCTTGAGAAACGCTTCCGCTTCCTCCTCGTTCGTGCACACCGCGACCCCTTTCCCCGCAGCAAGACCATCGAACTTCAGCACCGTCGGATACTTTCCGCCGATCGCCTCACGCGCCGCCTCGATGTCCTCGACCGCCGCGTAGCCTCCTGTGGGAATGTTGTGCCGCTGCATGAATTCCTTTGCGAATTCCTTACTCGCCTCGAGCTGCGCCGACTGCGCCACCGGCCCCCACGTGGGAATTCCGGCCTCCCGCGCCGTATCCGCCAGTCCCTTCGCCAGATAGCTTTCCTCACCGCCGACGCACAAATCGATCCCCTCCGACTTCATGAATGCCACCAGCGAATCGACATCGCTCACGGAATCGTCCGCACGCTTCGCGATCTCGAAAATCGCATCACTTCCCGGCCAGCAGTAGACCGTGGGAGCGGACTCCGATTCGGCAAGCGCCGTGACGAGCGCGTGCTCGCGCCCTCCTTTTCCAGCTACAAGTATCTTCATGTTTCCAGTCTGGTGTTGAGTTTAAATCGGCAGGTCGTATGGCCGCCCATCGACGTTTTCGTAGAACTGCACGAAAGCGCGGTTCGCCACCGCCATTCCAGCAGGCGTCGGGTAGTTGCCGGTAAAGTACCAGTCGCCGCAGTTCTCGGAGATCGCCGCTTTCAAGTTCTCGATCGAAAGGTAGATCACCTCGACCTCTCCCTTCCAATTGGTGTCGGAGGGCTTCACCATCGCCGCGATCTGCGCGGAGATCTCCTCGGGCGAGAATCCGCGGTAGATGTCCTGCACGCAGTTGCGCATGTCGCGCGGCGGCTTCTTCAGCTCCGCTTTGCACGCTTCGTAGACTCCCGCGATCACTTGGCTTTCGCCCCGAATCTTTCTCAAATCGATCGCCGCTTGGAAGGCGATGAACTTCCCGAGTTCCGCCATGTCGATGCCGTAGCAATCCGGATACCGAATCTGCGGCGCGGTTGAAACGATGACGATCTTCCTCGGATTCGTGCGGCTGAGGATCTTGAGGATCGACTGCCGCAGCGTCGTTCCGCGAACGATGGAATCGTCGATCACCACGAGATTCTGATGAGGCTCGACCACACCGTAGGTAATGTCATAGACGTGCGAGACGAGCTGCTTCCGTCCCTTCTCCTGCGAGATGAACGTCCGCATCTTGATATCCTTGTGCGCGATCTTCTCGCCACGCGGCCAGTTGCGAATGACAAGATCGTCGATGAGCTCCTCGGTCAGCTCACCCTTTGCGCTGGCCTCCATGATGGTGTCCTTCACTGCCTGGCGCCGGTACTCGCGAAGGCCCGCCATCATTCCGTAGTAGGCCGTCTCCGCCGTGTTCGGGACGAAGCTGAAAACCGCATTCTCCAGATCGTGGTCGATCGATTCAAGAATCTGCGGCACGAGCCCGCGCCCCATCGCCTTTCGCTCCTGGTAGATGTCGGGATCGTTGCCGCGGGAGAAATAGATGCGCTCGAACGAACACGGGCGCGGCTCGACCGCCTCCGCGTACTGCTCGACCTTGAACTCCCCCGTGTTCTTTACGGATGCCACGTGGCCAGGCGGCAGCGCCTCGATGTCCTCGACGCCCAGATCGAACACCGTCATCAGTGGCACGCGCTCCGATGCGAATCCAACGAACTCGTCATTCTCGAAGTAGAAACACGGGCGGATGCCGTGCGGATCCCGCATGACAAAGGCATCGCCATTTCCGATCGCGCCCATGATCGTGTAGCCTCCGTCCCATGAAACGGAGGCCCGCTTGAGGATCGTGGTCACGTCGAGGTCCCTGCTGATAATTTTCGGAATCTCCTTCCCGTCCATGCCCTTGTCGCGCCGGTCCCGGTAGATGTCCGTGTGCTCCTCGTCGAGATGGTAGCCGATCTCCTCGAGCACGGTCTGCGTGTCTGTTCCAAACACCGGATGCTGACCACGCTCGATCATGATTCGCGTGAGATCCGCAGCATTCGCCATGTTGAAATTTCCGAGCACCATCAGACTCCGCGTCTCCCAGTTACTGCGGCGCAGGTAGGGATGACACGAGCCCTCGTCGAACTCCCCGGACGTCCCGTAGCGCAGATGCCCCATGAGGATCTCGCCGCCGAAATTGAACTTCGCCTTGATGCTCTCGGGATCCTCCGCGTCGAGTTGCCCGCGCTTCTCGAGCCGCCCGAATTTTCGGAGCAACTTGTCGAACGCGAACGTCAGCGAATCCTTCCGCGCATTGCGATAGCGGAACATGTAGGGCTGTCCCATCGGCATGTTCAACTTCACGCACCCGATTCCCATCCCGTCGTGCCCTCGGTTGTGCTGCTTCTCCATCAGGAGGAAAAGTTTTCCGAAACCGTAGAGCGCCGTCCCGTAGCGGTCCTGGTAGTAGGCGAGCGGCTTCTTCAGCCGCACCATTGCCACCCCGCATTCGTGTTTGAGAAAATCACCCATCGGATTCTCGGTGATCAGTATTCCACGCGGTCATCCTGAGGGAGCCCAGAGCGACCGAAGGATCTGGGGCGGCCAATATGTTTTCGCCATCCCCAAGCGGGCCGCCGCGCCATTGCGAAGCACGAAACTCAATTCGTTGGCACTGGGTGCTCACGAGATCCTTCGCTCGTTCCTCGCTCAGGATGACAGTGCTCCTTGTCATCCAACCTCGACCGTCACGTTGTCCTGCTTGTCCGTCACTTCTCCGAGAACTCGGCCACCCACCGCATCTGCCTGAGATGGATCCACCACGACCACCCATCCAAAGCCCATGTTGAAGGTGTTCACCGCCTCCTGCGTCTCGACGCTCTCCAACAGCTTGGGGATCGCTCCCAGCTCCCACTCGGGAATCTGGAGAGCAGCGCCCTTCCCGCCAAGCAACCGCTCGAGGTTCTCGGGCAAACCTCCGCCGGTGATATGCCCCATCGCCTTTGTCTTGATTCCCTTGTCACGAAGATCGCAAACAACGTCATAATACAACCGCGTCGGCGCGAGAAGACTCTTGATTTCATCCTCCGAAAAGTCGTCCTTCCGCGCAGCCAGAATCCGTCGCACAAGACTCCACCCGTTGGCATGCACCCCGTCGGAGGGAAACCCGACTAGCACATCACCCACCCCGATCGTTGACGGATCAATAAGGTCCGATTTCTCGGCGGCGCCGACGCAGAAACCTGACAGTTCGATCATATCCTCACCAACGAGATCGGGCATCTCGGCCGTCTCACCACCTCCGAGGATGCAGTCGCACGCCTCGCACCACTCGGCGATGCCCGCGATGACTCGCGTGATCTTCGTTTCGTCGATCTTTCCCACGCCGATGTAATCGAGGAACATCAGCGGATCACCCCCCGTGGTGAGGATGTCGTTCACGCTCATCGCGACGAGGTCTTTGCCGGCGGTCTCGAGTTCGTCGTATTCGAGCAGCGGCTGCAACTTCGTCCCGACACCGTCGCAACCGGTCACGATCACCGGTTCCTTGTAGTCACTGAGGTCGTAGCTCGCCGCAAAAAGACCGAAGGGCTGGAACAACTTGCGCTTACCCTCCGTACGCTTGACCAGTTCGCCGATGTCTCCGACCAAGGCCGCGGCTTTCTTCGTATCGACGCCGGATTCCTTGTAGGTGAATGTCGTGTCTGCCATGAATTGAGGGATCAGCGGAACTCGGGAAACTCGCCCGACGAACGCAGCGCTTACACTGCCGCAACCGCTTGAGGTGATTCTGTAAGGGAGCTCTGGATCGTGTTGTGTATGGAACGGAAAAGGTGATACCCCCAACCCCAATCGCCTTCGCCCGTGCCTTCCCAATCGGGATCGTAGTGATGCTTCGCGTAGAGGAAACGCTCCGGATGCGGCATCAGCCCCAATACACGGCCGCTTTCATCCTGCAATCCCGCGATCGCGCAGCTCGATCCGTTGACGTCTTCGCCGTAGGTCAACGCCACTAGCCCCTTCGCGAGATAGCTCTCGGCATCGCCTCCTTCCGCCACGAATCGGCCCTCCGCATGCGCGATGGGCAATTCGAAGACTTCGGGAACTTCCTGAAGAAAGGGATTGTCCCCCGTCTGCTTCCGGAGTTCGACCCACTGGCAGATGAACCGATCGGTGGTGTTGTGAATCAGACTACCCTCGGGCAGCAACCCTAGCTTTGTCAGAATCTGGAAGCCGTTGCAGATGCCCAGCAGATAGCCTCCGCCATCACGGAAGCGATGCAAAGCGTCACCGAGCCGTCGCTCTGTTTCCAATTGAGCGAGCCGACCGGCCATCACGTAGTCGCCGTAGGAAAAGCCACCCGAAAGGACCACCAACTGCGCCTTGTCGAGGTGGTCGTCCTCGCTCGCCACCGTGATCGGCTGCACCTCGGTGGAGAAGCCCGCTGCTTCGAGCGCTCGCGCGGTCTCCTCGTCGCAGTTGGTTCCGGGATACTTTAGTAGTAGGGCGTGAGGCCGTTCTTCCATAGATCTTTCAGTTTGGAAAGGGATGCGTCGACGAGCGTCTCCTCGCCGAGACGAATCTGAAGGTTCCGATGCTCGGCGTCGGTCTGTCCAACCACCGCGAAGTCGCAGCCCTCGAAGTGATCCTGCATCGCGGCGAGGTTGTCGGGATCGATCTCGACCAGAATTCGCGACGTCGCTTCGGAGAAAAGCCGCGTCACCGCATTGTCGGCAGCGCCTTCGAAGGGAACCCCTCCAAGATCGAGCTCCACGCCCGCCTTCATCGAGAAACCCATCTCCGCCGCCGCCACTCCGAAACCGCCTTCGGAAACGTCGTGCGCCGAAAGCACCCAGCCGTTCTTCACCGCCTCGTGGTACTTTCGGTAAAGCGCTAGTGCAACCTCGCAATCGGTCGAAGGAACGGCGCTGCCTTCAATTCCCTTCACCCGCGCATACACGCTCGCGCCCATCTCGTCCGTCGTCTTCCCGAGCATGACGAGCAGACTCCCGCCGCGTCGGATCGACGAACCGGTGACGTGCGCCGCATCGTCGACGATTCCCATCCCGCTGATCAGGCAGGTGACCGGAATGGAAACCGGACCTTCGTCGGTCTCGAAGTAGTTGTAGAACGAATCCTTTCCGGAAACGAACGGCGCAGCGAAGGCGGTCGCGGCATCGGCGATCCCCTTCACGCTCTCGACGAGGTGGCCGAGTTCGCCCGGGTCCTCGGGATTGCCCATGCAGAAATTGTCGAGCAAGGCAATCCGATCCGGATCCGCACCCGCGACGGTCAACTGACGGACGGTCTCGTCAACGCACGCTCGACCCATCGAGTAGGGATCGACTTTCCCCCACTCTGGTAGCAGCGCGAGGCTCATCGCCATGAGGTGCTCGCTGCCGTCGATATGCATGACCGCCGCGTCCTGCGGCGCGTCGCCCGTTGCTCCAGCGAGCGGCTTGAGAAACGTGTTCCCCTGCACCTCGTGATCGTATTCCCGAATGATCGGCTCGCGCGATACTACCGCGAAATCGGAAAACACCTTTTCCAAATCACCGGCAAGATCGCTGACATCGTATTCGAGGCCGGTTCGCACTTCCGGGCCAGTGAACTTCGACTCCATGTGCCGGATCGGCGCGTCGTGCAGACGTTCGTTGTGCAGTTCGCAGACGAGTTCCTCATCGTGCCAGACCTTGAGCACTCCGGTGGAATCCGCCTCGCCGATCCGCGTCATTTCGGTCTCGTAAATGTCCGCGAGCTTCTGCAACTCGGGTAGCGATTCCTCTTTCACCGCGATCACCATCCGTTCCTGGCTTTCGGATAGGAAAATCTCCCAGCTCACGAGCCCGGGTTCTTTGAGAGGCGCGCGCTCGAGATAGATGTTGCCACCACACTCACTCAGCATCTCGCCAGCCGCGCTGGAAAAGCCCCCGGCGCCGCAGTCAGTGATGAATTCGATGAGCCCGCGCTCCCGCGCCTCCAGCACAAAGTCGCAGACTTTCTTTTCCTCGATCGGATTCCCGATCTGCACCGCCTGCTGGTCCTCCTCGTGGCTATCCGTGTCGAGCGCCGCCGACGAAAACGTCGCCCCGCGCAATCCGTCGCGGCCCGTCCGTCCACCCACGGAAATCACCACCGCATCATCCGGCACTTCCTTGTCGATGTCCTCGATCGGGATCACGCCCGCCGTTCCGCAGAACACGAGCGGATTGTAGATGTAAGTGTCGTCGAACTGAATCGCTCCGCTCACCGTGGGAATGCCCATCCGGTTTCCGTAGTCACGCACGCCACGCACGACGCCGCGCATGATCCCCAGCGGGTGAATGACATCCTCCGCCTTGATGTTGGCGGCCGAGGTATCCGGACTCCCAAAGCAGAAAACATCGCACGAAGCGATCGGCTTCGCACCTTTCCCCGCACCGAGAATATCGCGGATCACGCCGCCGAGACCGGTGTTCGCCCCCGCATACGGCTCGATCGCCGACGGATGGTTGTGGGTTTCCACTTTCAGACACACCGCGAGTTCGTCATCGAGCTTGATGAAGCCCGCGTTGTCATCGAACGCCGCCACGACGAAATCCGGCTTCTTCTCCCGGATCGCGTCGGTCACGTCCTTGATGTAGGTCTTGAAGAGGCTGTGGATCACCTCCATCTCGCCGCTCGGCCCGGTGTGCTCGATGCGTGCGCCGAATATCCGGTGCTTGCAGTGCTCGCTCCACGTCTGCGCGATCACTTCCAGTTCGACATCCGTCGGCTCGCGCCGCATGTCCGCCGCGTAGAAGTTCTGGATCTCCTGCATGTCGTCGAGCGAGAGCGAGAGTTTCATGTCCTCGCTCAGGGCGACCAGCCCGTCCGTATCCAGATCGCGGATCGAAATCGTGCGGTAGGTCTTCGCTTCTTCGGAGTTGCCAGGCGTGTCTATCTCGGTGTCGGGGGGCTCAAGCGCAGTCTCGGGCATTGGCTGGGTCGGCGTTGGTGACGGTGCAGGTGTGAATGGCTGGGTTGACGATGTCGCGGACAAATGGGGCCGGTTCCGCGCCTTCGCCGAAAACGTAGATGCGCTGATCGATCTTCAGCGACTTGAGCTCGAAATCCGCATGCGACCGACTCCCCTCCGCGAAGCGCATGATCGCCTCTTTTTCGTTATCGAGCGCACCGGGCTTCATCCCGTAGTCGAGATAGAAGCAAAAGCCATCGATCGCAGGCTCGTCGCCCACATGGAGTTCCTCGCTCACCGGATCTCCAAGAACGCGCTCCGCAAATGCCCGGGCCGCATCCTCGTTGCCCTCGTATTCGAGATGATAAAGCCGCGTCTTGCGGAAGGTGAGCGGCTGCGCGAGCGGTGCATACAAAAGCTTATTACAGTCGCCGGGACTGTCGAAACGGCCAACGAGCTCGGCGTTCAAGCGATTCATGGAGGCAGCTAACGCTCCCTAGTTCAGGAAGAGATGCAGTTCAACTCTTTTAGCTCGTTTAATTTTCCGAGCCCCTCGTAGAACGCAATCTCCGCCCTCCCGCACTCGTCCAATCCAGTCTTCACCGCCGCGGATTCCTGATTTCCAAGGATGCCGTCTTTTACAAGATTCATCTTGTCGGTCTGGATTTTCAAAAACTCCTCGTGCACTTCCGGATCGGCAACCCAACGCCCCTCTTCCTGGCCCGCTCGCAGAATGTCAACGAACGGCACACCTTTTGACTTGGATTCCGACTTGGCTTCGTTGATGCCCGCGAGCCATTCGCTGTGCGCGATTTTGTAATAATCCCGCATCGCCTGCTTGTTGACGTGAACGATGAAGCGGTCGCCATTGTGATCGAGCATCCCGGTGGCCCGGATCGAATCGGTGTCGATCGTATCGACGAAAACGAGGTCGTCTCCGTCCTTCGCAAACTCCCATTTGATGTCCCAGAGGTTCAGGCCCATCGACTCGACGAGGTTCCTCACCACCCACGCACCGAGAACCGCCATCTTCCCGATGTTGAGGAAGGTCGCGGCATCGACACCCGACATGAGCATCGCTTCCTGTTTGGAAACCGCTCGGTCTTCGGGCTCGTACTTGCTCGTGAAATCCAGGATCGGCGACTTCACCATCTTCCACGCCTCCAGCGGCTCGGGCACCCCGAGTTCGGCCTCGAAGGCCTTTTTCTCCTTCTCGTTCATCGCCCCGTATTTCCGGAACACCGACGAGCCACTCGTCACCCCAAACCGCACGATACACTCCAGCGGGATCACATTCCCATCCACCGAGGGATACTCCGAGTAGTCGAACATGTGGTTGTTGAACAGCCGAACCTGTGGCGGCTTGATGATCTGATACCGGCGCACGACGTTGAACGTCGACGGATTCTCCGGCGCGCCTGCAGTCACCACCTCGCCTGATTGCGCATCCACCATCCCGCCGTGGTGCGTCTTCGCTCCGTTCTTCACGCAATCTTCCAAGACACCTTCGAGAAGTTGCCGCTTCACCTCCGGATCGAGTTCCGAATCCGCCTCGATGGCATCCTTCACCGCCGCCCACGTCTCCGGCTTCGCCATCGACGAATACAGGGCGTGCCGGAACACCGCCCGGGAAACATCGCTCCCTTCGATGGAAAAAATCGCCCCGACATCGAAAACCGAGCCGACCGCCGTGGTTTCGCTCACCATCAGATCATCGCGCCCATCGACCGCATAGAGGCGCTGGACGGAGCCCTGGTAAAACGGTTCGCCGAGGGAATCGAGAGGAATGTTCATGCTCTGAGCCTGCGTGTTCTGCACTTCGTGAGGTTCGGAATACATAGTGATTTGAGGTGTTTCAACGACAACAAAATAAGGAATTTCCCGTCAGATCCTGAACACCGCGAAACCATCGGACAAGCCAAGAATTCAAGAATCCCGAATAAAAAATCTGCTGAAGCGCGACTGCCTTTCTCGCTCTGCCGAGATCGGCGCAGCCGCACACATCAACTCTATGGCAACGAATGATCCCTCTTCACACATCCTTGCCGCTCCAACCATCCCGATCACGATCCTTTTTTTCAAGAATCGAAGGGGCGTCCTCCTCAACGACAATCAGCTTGTGGGGCTTGACCTCCTGCCGGAGCCCCTCGATTTCCTCCTCCGATTCCTCATGCCCCCGACCAGATCTGTAAACGCAAATGGCATCCTCTTTTGCGCGCACTCCGACTCCGTGGATCCCTGATCTACCCAACCATCTTTCGCGAATGCGCCGCTTGAGACGACGCAGCTTTGCGTCCTTCCCAAGCGGCGTCTCATTTTCCTCCTCGGCCATCATGGAATCGCGATGTCCAATTCCGAAATCACGTTCTGGATTTTGTTTGCCAATCCGAAGAAGCCGGTATCCGGTCCGGCGAAGTAAAGGCCAACGACCTTGTTCTGGGTACGGTGGACCACCGCAGAACCACTATCACCTCCGAGACCGATCGGCGACGTATTCGTGGTTTCGATCCGCAATTGATCCTCGAAGAGGGCTACCACGCTTGGATCGTTGTGATCCATCCCCACGAGTGCATCGTGATCCGCATCGGTGATTTTTCCCTGAGTAAGCCCCGTTGTCCTGCCGTGCTTCCGCACCAGCATGCTCTCGGTGGCATTGAGCGTTCCCGTAATCGACCCAATCGAGCAGATTGCCGGATCGTGCGGAACGCCCTCGAGGACCCTGCCGATTGCTGCATCGACCTTGTTGCCAACCGTTCCACCGAGGACGATCGGTTCGAAACGATGCAGGTTTGCGAAGTGGTCCTCGAACACTCCACCATCCGCCGGCCCTGGCTGGAACAGAGGATCGCCCTCCGTGGCGGCGTTCACGTTGGCGAAGACGTGGTTGTTGCTCAAAGCACAGACTCCCGAACGGTCGCTGGAGCGTGTCGACGTGCAGTAGCAACCGATCGTTCCGGCGGTGATATCGCGGCTGATGCCGGCTATCACTGGCCTTTGCCGCTCTCTCCTCTGCTCTGTGCACGACGCCGTGGCCGCTACCTTGGTTGGTTTTTTCTTCTTTCGTGCCGCGGGTTTCCTGAGAAGGGCGAACGCCGGAGGCGATTCAATCACATCCGTGGGCAATCCGTCGATTTTCTTTGGAAGCCTGTCACGTGGTGACAAAAGAGACTCCGCCAGCTTCTGAATCACGTAGATGCGCACGCAGAGCTCTTCGGTTTCCTTGCCTGCCGACATCTTCCTTCCAATATCCAGAGCGTGAACGCTGCGCCCGGCATTGGCGATTGCGGCATTCACCGACAGGGTGGGTCGTTTTGCGATCACGCGACCGCCAAGTCCCAGTTGCAACAACTGGCCGCGGACGCTTGCTTTCGCTGCTCTTAGATCATCGATTTGCTCATGTTCTTTCAGTGGGTTTGGTTTTCGATTGGTTTGGGATTCGTCGTCGTCTCGACAGAAGGCGCTAGTTGTCATCTGTGGATGTGGAGTTCCGAGCTCCTGAACGTGCCTCTTCGAGAGCGCGCTGTTGTTCAATGACATTGTCCGCTCCTATCGGCAGCCCTCCACGCAGTCGGCACCCAATTCCTCTATGTGTTCTGATTGCGATCCATAAGCCGATGGGATAGAACATGCTCTGGATGCCCAGTTATCGAGCCAGGACCGTTGCTATTCGCAAGCTCAGGCAGCAGAAAGGCCTGACCCAGGAGCAGGTGTGGGAACGCGCGGGGGTAGCGCAGGGAACCTATCAGGCAATGGAGAGCGAGAGAGAGTTCGGTGAGGGTCGGGTCTTCAAGCTTGAAAACCTCGAAGCGGTAGCAGGAGCGCTGGACGCAAAACCCCATGAAGTGGCCCACCTTCCGAAAAGGAAACTCATCGCATGGCTACGCTACGAACTCGAGAAACTCCGGGATTGGCATCGCGAGAACGACAAGCAACTTCACACTCCCCATCTGTTACTCGCCATGCTGGAGCCGCCCGGCTACGCACTGCATCGTGCCGTCGCATCTCACGGCGATGTTGTCTCACTCCTCGACGGCGTTCGTTCCATAGTGAGGGATATCGACGCGTCCGTGCTGGCCTACCGGGAGTTCGAATGGGAAGAGAATAAATACGTCGATTGGGCACTATCCCACGCGTGGACACAATCCCGCGATGCGCTCGACAACGATTTGTCTCTCGGCATCCTCCATCTCGGTCTCAGACCGGGTGATGAGGGGTCTGATTCGGTACGCTGGTTTCGCGCCCACGTCGGCGACGAAACTCTCGCGAAAGTGATTGCGTATCTCGAAGATTGCCATCCTCCGGATCCGAAAACACCTCCGTTCTCCCAAGTGAGCAACCGCTAGCGCACCTCGCGCAACTTGGACACACTGCGGTTGCGCGTGAATTGTGTGGCGTGCGCGAGATTCGTCCCGGTTAGTCCTCAAGGCAACCCGTTCCCCAATGTGCTCCCTTCAAACATCACGGCCGTTTAGCCTTGCAGGCAATCACGTCTTCGCCGTGCTCGATTCATCGCACTCGAACGGTGATCGATCTCCAGTTTCAGGAGCGCGGGATCGTCCTGAGAATGGCCTTGATCCGATTGGGGATTCGGCTAGCATCGAACCACTAGGAGGTATGACGGATCCACAGGCAATCACAAGCGTTGGTCGCGTGGAGGATGTAGTGTACCCACTCCGCCATTTCGAATTGTTTGAGGAAATCGGCCGCGGCGGCATGGGAGTCGTCTACAAGGCTCGGCAGCGGAATGCAGGAAATCGCGAAGTAGCAGTCAAGACGCTCCTGACAGATCGTGCCACCCACGACCGGTTCGTTCGTTGGTTTCTTCGCGAAGTGCGGGCCACCCTCAATTTCAATCATCCAAACGTGGTGATGGCCATTGAGGCCGACGAATTCGAGAACATGCCATACCTCGCTATGGAGTTCGTCGATGGGCCCTCCTTGGTCGACGTGCTGGATGCCCGGCGCACACTTCCAGTTCCTGTTGCCTGCCACTTGTTCACCCAATTGGCTCGCGGTCTTCGCCACGCCCACCAGCAAGGGTTTCTACACCGCGACGTGAAACCGTCGAACATCCTTCTCCGCGAGGACGGTATCGCCAAGCTCTGCGATTTCGGCGTCGCCGGCTTTCATCAGCAGCACACTCGCCCGTCGGAGTTTCAGAACACGACGACTTGCGTCATGGGCACTCCCGGCTACATCGCTCCCGAGCAAGCGAGCGGTGAGAAGTCACTCACACCCCAAGTCGATCTTTTCTCACTCGGCGCGAGCCTCCATCATGCGCTTTTCGGATGGGCCCCTAAGCAGGACGCTATCTCCGGCTTCGTTTTTGGAGAGAAGGATCTTCCCCCTAGTCTAGCCGAATTGGGCCGGGCATTACTCGAGACGGATCCCGCCAACCGCCCACGCTCCTCCGACGAGATCATTGCCGAGTTCAAGAAACACGCCCAAGAGGGCTCGTTCTCGGACCTTGTCAAGACTTGCTCCGTGACCGCTCAAGGGAGGAGCATCACCCTGACCGATCTACCACCTCTTCCAAAATCCAAAGTATCGAGGAAGGTGTTCCTAGGCATTCTCGGCGGCACTTTCGCCGTGCCCGCAGCGGTCTTCGGCGTGGCCCGATTGATCGGCGGAAAGGACAAGCGCCATTCAGCGGGCTCGATTCCCTTCGAAAACCTTTCAGCGGAACAAATTGAACCCCATCGGAAGTATCCACTCTTCGGCAAAGAACCGGAACTCTGGTGGGGAAACGCAGCCGATCCACACCTCCTCTACACCCCGGATTCCAAAGCTCGGACTCTGACCGTCAACTCCAAGGTTCAAGCCCTAGTGCGGTGCTCCCCCATCCCGTTTCCAAATTTCAATTTTGAAGTCACTGTGATTCAAAAGGAGGTACTCGGAGGCATAGGCTTTTTCTTTTATGGAGGCGAGGACGGCGAAGGCATCTCGCTTGAGACAATAGAAATATCCAAAGTCACACAGGAATCCGTAAATCTCATTCATTCAAAGATCCTCATCTTCGATTCAACACCCATTTCGAAGCGCAAGACGACCTTGATCATGGATCTCCCAAAACCAATTTCCGTGGCAAGCGGGGAGTTCCTCCTCAAGATCGAATCTCGATACGGTCGATTGCATCGCTCATTCCTGAACGGCGTGCTGGCGCTGGAGCACTGGAAAAAGAAAACTGCTAAGCCAAATGAATCAGCTGACGGCTTTGGAATTCTAATCGACGGCGAAGCTGCGACCCTGAAAGACGCCTACATATCAGTTTGGTAAAACACAATCACCATCAGTACCCAATGAGCACCGATAACAAACCCGAAGAAAAAGACGAATCCAAAGAAGATATTAATCCGCGACTTCTCGAAATTGAGCATCCCGCTGACGGCAAGGAGGCATATCCTGTCGTCTCAGAGGATGGATACGATTGGATTTGCGCAACTGGCAGCGCGACCGATGAACAATTTGTGGAGTACGCTACGGACGTGTATTTGTACCTCAGCCAACTCGCTCAGTCCATGCCATCGATGCCACAAGAGGCAACCCGCGTCCGACCTCAGGGGGCGCGGTGGTCGATTGACAAACTCTATGGTGCGGCGTGGAACTACTACGGAATCGGAGCAGAGAATTACCTCGCTGCGTGGGCATACTTCCCTCAGGCCGGCTGGAGATTCGCCAGTTCACATTTCTACGGTATTCTCGCTGATCAGACTTATTGTGATTCAGCAGGCACGTCGAACGCGCAGTTGACGGACAATGTGGCCTCTTTTGAATCCCGCATCAAGACCGTGCTACTGGATCTCTTTCCGAACTTGAACCTGCCAGTAGGACTGACGAAAATTCTCGTCCATTTTTTGATCAAGGCTATCACTGGCTCCGAAAACCGGATCAAGTTCGCCCTTCAAGCTGGCCCCTTCTCAAATGGACTTAGCATCAATGTCAACCTGACACCGTTGGAACTAGTAGATCCACAGACATTTCTGCTAACGGGATCCCATCAGAACGGTAGCGACCCAAGAATCGATGTAAAACTCTACGTCCGGTTCTATGAAGGTCCACTTGGCGAGAATAATATCGGCAGCGGAGACTACTCTCTTAGGCTCACCTGCATGATGAATTCACCGTCGGATCCGGGCTTGGTTTCACCTAACATAAACTGGACTGCTCACGTACAGAAGGACGCAGACGCTGGAGGCGTATTTCACCCCCCTGATACGCTTGACCTTCCGACTCCAACAACCGGGGCCGTATGGGCGCAGGTTTTGCACTGCTGCAACTTCAATAACTTGTCGGATCCTCATCCTGTTCCGGCAAGCCTGTCGATCGCCGTCCCTAGATTGACCGATCTGATTTCCGCTCCGTAATTGCACAGCGGGACGGCAATCGTGACAATACGCCAATGATCGAGTTTGGGCTGCTGACCGCCCCGCGTCCTACACCTGTCGTCGAAACCACGCTCCGCTCTTTGCGCGCCAATCGTTTCGATGAGGTGATCCATCTGTTCGCAGAACCGGGTGTTGAAGCACCAACGGGTGATGTTCTTGGCGCAACGCGCTGGCATCCAATTGAGGGGGAGAAACCGGCGGGCAATTGGGCAAATTGGCGGCGGGCGCTCACGTGGCTCGTCGAGAACACGGACGCGCCCTACGTCGTGCTCGGTGACGACGACTTTCAACTCTGCCCCGCAGCGCGACCAAGATTGGAGGAGGCATTTCAGACGCTCCCGCATCACAATTTCGGATTCCTATCCCTCTACACTCCCATTCGGAACCTGATCCACCACAAGGATCAAGCGGTCCATGGGTGGCAGTCGGTTGATGTGGGTTTCGGCGGCTGGGGAACAGTCGCGCTAGGCTTCGTACGGGAAACTCTGATTCGTATCCTCAATCACCATGAAACGGCCCTGTTCCCGCTGGACCGAGACGCGGACCTTTTCCTGTCGCGGCTATGCTCACAGATGGGTCTTCGATGCTGGTACCACCTTCCCA
>CAJIAN010000034.1_pt1 | contig 22215 bp, 17 predicted proteins | sample 9199061 | NCBI WGS metagenome assembly CAJIAN01 (sample SAMEA7708264, study PRJEB35096) | sediment metagenome | biome: marine neritic benthic zone biome [ENVO:01000025]; feature: sediment [ENVO:00002007]; material: shallow marine sediment [ENVO:03000034] sea grass bed [ENVO_01000059] ...
ATGAGACGTATGCACAGCTGGGGCCGATCGCTACGATTTGAAAGGATCGTATGCTCTCGCCGGTCAAGGCACCCAATGGCCACTGATAAACCCGCCATCCAGTAGCCATGCGACATCCTCGGCCGTTATGGCAACGGGGCGGCCATTCGCTGCCATTCAGGTCGGCCCGCACGCGCCTGTTCTGCACCTGGTGTGATTCCGGGAGCTTTGCGGGGAGCCATGTTCGCCAGAGATTCGGTGATTCGGCAACGGTCTGGACACCTCCGTCACCCATCATACAGAATATCGGCATGATAGCATGTTCGAAGTTCTTCCCCGATATGATTCGCATCATGTCCCTTCTCCTCCTCTTCACGATTCCTGTGGGAGCGCAGGACGGAGAGTTCAGGCTGGCTGTCCTGCGAGAGGAATTCGATAAGAAGAAGGCGGAAATATATTCTTCCAACAAAGATCTCGACGCTCGATACGAGCAGGGCTTGAAGAGATTGCAGCAGAGCGCGCAGACTGCGGGCGATCTGGAGTTAGCCTTGGCAGCGCGCGGGGAAGCAGAGGTTTTTCGGGAGCGAGGCGGCAGGGCGATCGAGCCATCAAAGCATGGTAAACTTGCCAAGCTGCAGAAAATCTACATCGAGCAGTCCGCGAAGATCGCAGCGGAGAGAAAAGCCAAGCTAGCCCCGATTGCGATAGCCTACCGCAAGAGACTGGACGCGCTGGTTTCCGAGCTGACGAAGGCCGGGAAGCTCGATCAAGCACTCTTGGCCAAAACGGAACACACGAGGATCACCGCGTTCATCAACGCGGCGAAGCCCGCCCCGATCCAAGCGGAGAAGAAAGGCCACCTTCTTGGGCGCTACGTGAGGATAGAAGTGCCTAGGTCAACTGCTCTGAATGTCGCCGAGGTTCAGATCATTAGCGGTGGGAAGAACATCGCACGCAGGGGAAAGGCGACCCAGTCGAGCATTTACGGGTCCGCAGACGCGGAGAAAGCGATCGATGGTGAGACCGATGGTGACTTACGTGGGGCTGGTTCGACAGCCTGTACGAAGATCGAATCCAACCCCTGGTGGGAGGTAGATCTCCGTAGTGAGAAGGAACTCACCCAGATCGTAATTTGGAACCGGACAGACTCTGGTGAAAGCAGGCTCAAGGGAGCCAAGCTTTCTGTACTCGGCAAGGAACGGACCCCGGTATGGGAGAGGGTGATATCAGAGGCTCCGGACCCCGACGCGACATTTGAACTGATCCCGTCTGCTGAGTAAACCGAGTCGGGGAGAACGGTCACCGACTTCCACGATAGGTCGATGAACTCATCGTTGGCGGCCATTTTTAGTAGCACGTCTGAGTTAACCGGCGGCTGACCAGGGGGCGAGCGCCGATCTCAGGTTCAGGTTCGGTGCGTTCCTCTCGATTTCAACTCACCTGCGGGTCAGGCGTCGGGTTCAACGCCCTTTGTTCTGTGTTTAGGTAGCCTGTGCGCGAGATTACGACTCACGAGAGTAAAGCTAGCGGTGCGTGTTTTACTGAACACTGAGCGGCTCATCGTGGGGCCAGAACACGAGGAGCGGGAGTCGGCTAAGATCGTCCCCGGCGAAATGGTTGCCTTCATTGACGTCATCGGAGTAACCCTCCAACGTCGCCTCGGTAGGCGCAGCATAGCCGGATGGAAACCCTCCTGCGGCCAAGATGTCCCAGAAGCGCTCGCCTACGTTGTCCCTCGTTAGTCCGCAGAATCGACGCAGAATGGCAGCATCGACCGTCCGAGGAACACTATTGTACAGACTTTCCACCCCATGATCTGCGAACTGTTGCCAAAGAGCGGGTTGGATCGCCGATTTTGCCCTCGCCTATTATCCCTGTCAACTCCCGCTCACGTTGATAGGCCATGGCGAAATCCTCTTCCTCACTGATCTTCGTGAGGTGCTGGGGGCGATCGTGGATTGTTGGTTGAAGATTCGAATTGCGCATGGCTCTCAACTCCATGGCGGGTCAGGGGTGGTCAGGGGTGGCAGGGGAGTTGGAGATACGGCGTGTGGAGTCAGATATGTCACGGGTGGAATATGGTTCGTATGCTGCACAAAACCCACACAGTGCAGGGTTCGAGGGGTTGCAGAGTGGAAACGGTGCAACTGTCTGAGTGGAAGACTGCCATGAAAATCGTTCAGAAAGATCTGGGCAAAGGGGAGTCGGGTTGTTTATCTGTTCAAATGAATAGTGAAACGGATAGGAATGCCACGGGAATTCCTGCTGCGCGACGGCGTCGATCTGCGTTCGGTTCAGGAGCTATTGGGTCACACCAGTATTAGGACAACGCAGAAGTATGTGGAATGGTCAAATTGCTACGTGGCGAGGTCCAGAGTCGGCTGGACAAGCTTTGGGGATGAGAGAGTCCGAGTCCAGGCTGCCGCGGATCAATCGCCTCGCTGCGCGACGGTCTTCGTATTCCAGCTGCGGATGGATTTCAGCCACTCGCCGGGATCGGCATCGGCGATCACGGTTGCGGTTGCTTCGGCGGCCTGCGTGTCGCGGCGCTGCTTGTCGGTGTGGTAGACGTTTAGGGTCTTACCCGAGTTCGGATCTTCGAACTTCAACAGGTTGTTCTGGAACATCCCACCCGTGAGCACCCATCGGATCGGGTGCCTTCCCATCGGCAGGTCAACCATGTAGATGACCTGCTTGTGGGTGTCATCCCCCGTGATGCCGAGGCGTCGGTCGCCGACAAAGAGCTCGCCATGGTCCGCGCTCACGCCGCCGGCGCTCTGCCAGATCTTTACCGTCATGTTTTTCGGAACGTCGACGTACCCGACCATTTCGATCACCACGCTGGGGACCTGCAGGTTTCCGTCGCTGCCCGTCCGGTGAAACCGCTTTCGGATGAGTTCGTGGTTCCAAAGACGTCCGTGCTTGTAGTGGTAGGCGACGTAGGTCTGCTCGTCGGCGATTTTCGCGGTCCCGATCAGACCGTTCATCTTGGTCTTGGGCTGTTTGCCGCGTAGTTGTTCCAGCAATCGCCTTCGGGCGGCCTCCTTGGCTGCGGCAGCCTGCTGCTCGATGGCCGCCACTTCGGCGAGGTAGGCCTCGACTGCTTCGCTTTGCTCGTCTCCTGAGACGGGAGTGGCAAAGCACGCGAGGGCGATGGCGAGCGGGATGGTGTGGAGTCGTTTCATGGTGTTCGGGGCCGTTCGGTTCGGGTCTGTTCGGTTTTCTGAAGAAACGTCCGGACTGCCGGTTTCTTAGATCCTACTTCGGTGTCAGGATGATCTCGCTGAAGTTCATCACCGCGTCCACGGTCTTCGAGATGATGACGAGCTGCAGCACTTCCGGCTCTTCACCGCCGCGGATCTTGAGAACGCCGACATCATGTGGCTTGGGATTCTTCCATCCTCCGGTGTCGGCGACCGTACCTTCAAGGGTCTGATCATCACCCAGTCGCACTTCGAATTTCGAGCCCTTCTGGCTGTCGTGGCACCCGGCCACGAGGCTGACATGGTACCTTCCCGGCTTCACATTCTTCAGATGCCACGTGAAGTACTTCGTTTCATCGACCCAGTTTTCGAGCAGACCACGGCGGGTCTTCACACGCGGAGCGAAGCCTTCTCCCTCGAAGACGGTGTTTGCTGCGGTCAGTTGAAGCCTGCCCGATCCGTCCGGTGCGCTGTTGGTCACGGCGAGATGGTTCTTCCATGCGGTTTTCGCTTCGTCGGAAATCTCGCTGGCGACGGCGAAGTAGCGGTAGAGCCTCGTGTCCAGCACCTCATTGGCCGAGCTGTTGTCCGAATCCTCGAGTTTGCGTATCCGTGCGGCAAGGCGTGAGAGGTAGGTTCGCACCTGCCGACTTGGTTGCCCCTGCAGCTTCTCGTCGATGAGCGGAAGCACATACACGCCGAGGTTGAAGAGTTTCCTCTCGGCACTTTGTCGCGTTCTCAATTCCTCGCTCTCTAGTTCCGCCAAACGTTTCTCGAACATCGGGCGCATGGATTCCGCCTCCTTCAGAGCTCTCTTGTGTTGTGCCTCCTTCCGGTTCTTCAGCTGTTCGAAAGCAAACTTGATGCCAGGTTTGCCGGCGGAAACGAGTTTCCACCGGGCCTTGAAAGCGGCCACGGGATCCTTGCCCATGAAGTCGTCCCAGGCTTTGGAAAGCTCGGCCTCCGTGAGAGGCTCCGGACCTGAGACGGTCTGAATCTCCAGTCCGGCGATTCCGTAGGATTCGTCCCAGAGTTGTTCGCGAAGCCCCGATCGGAATTCGACGATGACCTCGGATCGCCGATGCGGAATAATCATGTCGAGATCGTAGACCGCATCCATGCCTTGATCACTCGCGCCTTCCTGCTTCGAGACGTGGCCCAGCGTTCCCTTTTCGGATGCCCCTGTTCCGGGGAGATACGAGCCGCCCGGGAACTCGTCGGGGAACGACTGTCGGTTCTGGGGTGCGTCGAGCACGTGATCGTTGTTGAAGTTCGTGTGCGTCAGCCAAACGCCACCCAAGCCAATCGACATCGTGTCCGGGCCCCACTCGGTCGCATTCCCATCGTGCGAGCGAATGACGAACAGCTTGCACTTCACGCGGATGAACTCGTGTTCGGGAACGTCCGGCAACTTGAACGTCACCTTCCCGTCCTGTCCGAATCCACCGAGATAGATGTGGTCGCCTTTCAGCGTTCTCGACGTCTTGGTTTGCGACCACAGTTTCGGTCGGATCAGCTCCTCGAAATTGCTTTTGTAGACCGTTGCCGTGGTGGGCTGGTCGGCGGCTGTCACCACGGGGGCGATGGTCGAAATCGCAATCGCGCTCACGCAAGCCCGCCAACCGAACCTTCTCGAACTTCCAATCCTGCGTTCCATGCGGGGAGCCTGCGGGGAATCGTCTGAGGCGTCAATCGCATTCGCGTGTCTCGGCTGCGGCTTGCCTGAGCGCAGCGAGGCACCTAGTATTTCGCGTGATGTCAATTCGCTGGATCACGATCGCTTTCCTCTGCGGCTGTATTTGGATCCCTGCCGGTGGTGAAGAGTTCGCCACGGAGATCAAGCCCTTCCTCGAGCGCTATTGCCACGATTGCCACGGCGACGGAAGTGCGAAGGGCGACGTGTCTCTCGATGATGCCGAGAACGGGGCGCAGAAGTTGGACAACCACAAACTCTGGCTCCGTATCTGGAAGAATCTGCGCACGGATCTCATGCCACCCGCGAAGAAGGCGCAGCCGGAATCCGCCGAGCGCGCGAAGGTCGTGCAGTGGATCGAGCGTCAGGTCTTCAAGCTCGATCCGGAGAATCCGGATCCGGGTCGCGTCACCATGAGGCGTCTCAACCGCTCGGAGTACTACCACACGGTCAACGATCTGCTCGGCGTGCAATACAATGTCACCGAGAACTTTCCGCCGGACGATACCGGCTACGGCTTCGACACCATCGGCGACGTGCTTTCGCTCTCGCCGTTGCTCATGGAAAAGTATCTCGGAGCCGCTGAACAGATCGTGGCGCGTGCCATTCCGAAGGATGCAGGCCAGCCGAAGACGGGAGCGGTTTCCGTCAATCCCGCCGAGTTCAAACTGGAGGGAAACAACCGTCGCACGGCGCGTTTCATGCGAGCGGGAATCGCACACAAGGTTGGCCGATCTTGGGAGCCGAAGACCGACGGCGAACACCGCCTGGCCATCACCTACCAGATCGATGGAAGAGACAGCGCGAAGGATGCCAGCGCGACGTGGCGGATTCTTCTCGACGGCGCGGAGCAGGCCAAGCGCGAGATCCGGCTCGGCGACAAGAAATCGCAGACGATCGAGCTCAAGCCCGACCTGAAATCGGGATCGCATCGCATCGCATTCGAGATGATTCCCGGCGAGGGCGGAGAGAATCCCGGTCTCGCTCTCGCGGTGCGGGTGCAGAAGGTCGAGATTTCGGCTCCGGCTGGCGCGCTCGAGTGGAAGGACTATCCGGAAACCTACCGCCGCGTGTTCACCGATGGACTCCCACCGGAATCGCCGGAGGAGCGTGACCGCTATGGGCGGAAGATCCTCCGGCAGTTCGCCACACGGGCCTATCGCCGCCCCGTCGACGAGGAGACGGTCGGCAAACTGGTCGCGCTTTCGAAGACGAAGGCCCCGGACTTCGAGGAAGGGATCCGGTTTGCGCTCACCGCCGTTCTCAGTTCGCCCGACTTTCTCTACCGTGGCGAACTGCCCGCGAAGGACGTGAAGGGTCCGGTGCCGATCGACGAATACGCGTTGGCTTCCCGCCTGTCGTATTTCCTTTGGAGATCGATGCCGGACGAAGCCCTGCGGAAACTTGCCGGCGAAGGAAAGCTCCGCGCAGAACTGCGCCCCACGGTGGATCGCATGCTAGCCGACCCGAAGTCGGAGAGGTTCGTGCGGAACTTCATCGGGCAGTGGCTCCAGACCCGGGATCTGGATGGCAGGTTCTACGCTACCGACCGCATTCTCGGGATCGACGGCAATAAGGCGCGCCAGGTCTTCAACATGTACACGCGGCAGAACATGAAGCGGGAGACCGAACTGTTCTTCGCGCATCTGATCACTGAGAACCGCCCGGCGGTCGAGATGATCACGGCGAACTATTCATTTCTGAACGACAGGCTCGCGAAGTTCTACGGCGTCGAGGGAGTCGGAGGGAAAGAGTTTCGCAAGGTGGATCTCGAGGGGCATACCCGGCTGGGCGGGATTCTCACGCACGGGAGTTTTCTCATCACCACGTCCAACCCGACGCGCACGTCGCCCGTCAAGCGTGGCCTGTTCGTGCTCGACAATCTTCTCGGCGTTCCGCCGCCACCACCGCCCCCCGAGATTCCCGAACTCGAAGAAGCGAGGGAGAAACTCGGCAAGGAAGCAACGATGCGTGAGATGATGGAGCATCATCGAAAGAATCCGCTCTGCCGCTCGTGCCACGCACGGATGGATCCCATCGGTCTGGCGCTTGAGAATTTCAATGCGATCGGGCAGTGGCGCGAGAGTGAGAAGGGCAAATCGTTCGACACCGCAGGCGTGTTGGTGACGGGCGAGGAATTCAACGGCGCTGACGAATTGAGGCAGGTGCTTGCCGGACCGCGAAAGAAGGACTTTCACCGACGCCTCACCGAAAAGCTGCTGACCTATGCGGTCGGTCGCGGCGTGGAATATTATGACGCGCCGACCGTGGATCGGATCATTGCCCAGGCGGAACAAGCGGGGGGCGGAATGCGCGACATTCTCTACGGGGTGATCGAAAGTGCGCCGTTTCAGCGGAAGCGGGGAGAGGGGAAATGAACTTGCCAACCGCTCAGGTTTCCCGGATCATTAGGAATTCACCATGACTTCGCCCAAAGAGGAAATCGGACGCCGGAGTTTTCTGCGCGGCCTTGGGGCCTGCATCACCCTGCCGGGGATGGCATCCCTCGCTCGGGCCGATGATGCCGCCACCAAACCCGGAACGACTTCGACCGGCGCACCGCTTCGGACGGCCTACCTCTATGCGCCCAACGGGGTCATCATGGACAAGTGGCGGCCCGACGGATTCGGAAACGATTTCAAGTTCAACGAGTCGATGAAGCCGATCGAAGGCTTCCGTGACGATCTGCAAATCATCAAGGGCTTCGCACAGAAGAACGGCAATCCAGGCAAGGACGGTGCTGGCGATCATGCACGCGCGAATGCGACGTTCCTCACCGGTGCCCGTCCCTACCACACATCGGGAGCCGACCTTCGCCTCGGTGTTTCCGCCGATCAGCTTGCCGCGCGGTTTCTTGCCAAGGAAACCCGCCTTCCTTCGCTGGAACTTTCCTGCGAGCGGATCCGCAACACTGGCAGTTGTGACGCCGGTTATTCTTGCGCGTATCAATACAATCTCTCCTGGCGTTCCGAGCACCAGCCGATGACGCCGGAGTCGAATCCGCGCGCTGTTTTCGAGCGGGTTTATGGATCGGGAACTCCCGAGGAACGCGCAAGACGCCGCGCCGAACAGCGGTCGATCCTCGACTTCGTCCAGGATTCCGCGCGCAAGCTCGAAGGGCGCCTCGGTCGGGATGATCGCGAGAAACTGGACGAATACCTGACCGGCGTCCGCGAAGTCGAGCAGCGGATCGAACGCACGGAAAAGTTCGGACCGGCAGCCGATCCCGGTCGCCCCGCTCCCGATCCCAGCACGCCGCGCGACTACCGCGAGCACATTCGCATCCTTTTCGACATGATGATCCTCGCCTTCAAAAGCGACTCGACGCGCGTGGCGAGTTTTCTCATCGGGCACGACGGGAGCAACCGCAGCATCCACCACGCCGGGGTTCGCGGCGGCCACCACGACCTTTCCCATCATGGGAACGACGAGGAGAAGATGGCCAAAGTGAGCCGCATTGATCAATTCTACCTTGAGGAGTTCGCCTATTTCCTCGAGCGCATGCGCGAAACAAAGGACGTCGACGGTCATCCATTGCTTCACAACTCGATGGTCGTGTGGGGCAGTGGGCTCTCCGACGGCAACCGCCACACGCACGTCGATCTGCCGATCATTCTCGCCGGACAGGGCGGTGGCGTTTTCCAAACGGGTCGCCACCACGACGTCGGCGATGTTCCGCTCAACAATCTCTTCGTGCGTCTATTATCTGAAGTCGGCCTCGAAGGCGCACAGTTCGGCGATTCGACCGGGGTGGAGAAGCGGGTGTAGCCTGAAGGCAAATCGGGAATGATCGAACCAACGGCGGTCGGCCGTGTCTAAGAAGCCATGGCTCTCCGATTTGTTCTGCTCGTTCTTCTCTCAATGCCCGTCGGCGGCTTGGCTGCGGAGACGGCTACCTACAAAGTGAACTACCTGCGGGTAGCGGACGTCGCCGAAGTCTGCCGCGCTGCCTTCAAGAGGAACCTTGAGGGCGGAAAGAAGGCGGACATCCAGATTAACGAGAAGGACAACTCACTGATCGTCACCGGTCCGAAGGAAGCGCAGGAACTCGTCGCCAAACTGATCAAGGAAATCGATGTTCGCCCGGATCAGGTGTTCGGCGAGTTCTTGTTTGTCGAAGCCATTGATATGAAACTTCCGTTCAAGGCGCTCGCGGCGAAGCTGGGATCACAGGAGACAGTCATCCGTCGCGGGTTGAGCGAACTCGAGAAACTGAAGGATTTCCTTCGCGAGAGTGAGACGTATCGGGTTCTCTCGAGCGGACAGTTCGGCACGACGGTCGGTGACGGGAACAAGAACGTATTCAATGCCGGGGACGAAGGCGATCGCGTTAGTCTTGAGTTTGTGATCAAGGGCCTAACCAAAGTGCCCCGTCGCGCGAAGATTACCCGCGCCCACGATCTCCCCGGTGAGACGCACATTGCCTTCGACCTCAAGGCACGCTTGGTGAAAGGGAAAGACGAGATGACGACCTCCAGCATCATCCATTTGCCCAACGATGCCCTCGTCCTCGCCAGTTCGTTTGCCCACACTCGCAAAGACGGCAGTCGGCGCCACGTGATGGTATTGCTGGCCGCACGCGAGGGGAATCTCTCCAATCTGGGCACACTCAAGCCGGCGAACGGAATCGAAATCCCCCTTGGGGGTAAGAAATAACGGTTCGCCCTAGCGGCCATTTATTTCAACACACGGCCAAAGAATTTCTCCATCGCCGGCTTCGTCTTGTTTGCGTGCTGATTGAATACCCCGTGCCCGGCTCCCTTGATCCGTAGATAGGTCACGTCCTTCGCGCCGGCATCCTTCAGTTTCTCAACGAGGCGATCGCCGTGCTCGATCTTCACCGTGCGGTCCTGATCGCCGTGTATGATCAAAAAGGGAGGTGCTTCCGCGCTCACATGGGTGACCGGCGACGCGATTCTCATGCGCCTGTCGAGCCCCTCGTCGGGCCCGGCGAACAGACCGCCCTTCTGGGTATATCGTTGGGAGTTGCCGCCTCGCACCGTGAATTCGGTGGGCGGCGCCGACGCGCAGACGGCCTGGACGAGGCTCGATTGGTCGCGATTCCCGCCGTCGCCCTCCAAGCCCGCTTCCTTCTTTGCGAGCCCTAACATACACACGAGGTGTGCGCCTGCGGAATTCCCGTAGGCGCCGAGGCGATCGGGATCGAGATGATACTTGGACGCATGCGCGCGCAGCCAGCGCACCGCGCACTTCACGTCCTCGATGCAGGCCGGGAGCGGATCGGTGCCGGCCAATCGATAGTTTGCCGAGATCGTGACATATCCTTTCGCCGCGTAGTCGATCGCGCCGCGGAGAAACGTGCCCCGTCGCTTGTCCCCGTTTTTCCACCCTCCGCCGTGCACGAAGACGATCCCCGGACGCTTTCCTTCGGGTTTCGCCTTCGGGTGAAATAAATCCAGTTTCCACCGCGGGCTCGCATCGCCGGTCCGGTAGGCAATGTTCGGGACGAAGGCCACGCCCTCCGGCAGCATTCGCCGGACCGCCTCGTCCGAGGGGATCGCCTGCCGCTTTTGGTTCTGATTGTTCGGTGCGATCCCTCGTTGCTGGAGCCGCTTCGACAGCGCGGTGAGCTCCGACTTGTCGAGCTTGCCGTCGCCGTTTGCGTCGTTCCGCGCGAAGTGGCGCTTCATCAATCCGGTGGTCTCATCGGGCACAAGGACGCCATCACCGTTGCGGTCCATCCTCTTCAGCCAGCCGTCCACCCTTTCATCCGCGAATGCCAATCCCGCATAGGCAATTGAGATGACGAAGATGATCAGTGCGCGCTTCATTCCGGTATCCTCGTAGGTATTGGGAATGGTGTCGATGCCGCAACAAGAATGGGACGACAGGCGGCGCCCTTCACTCATCTCTCTCGCGGAAGTCGGACTCGCAAGTCCTGTCGCCGGTTGATAGTCGAACCGGGGATCGCCTCCAAGCCGAGCAAGTCGAGCGCGAGATTGCCGGCATCGCCATTGCGGATCGGTGGAACGGGAACGCCGTAGGGTGGATTCTTCTTGCCCGGATCTTTGCGGCGATTGCGGTTGAGGGCGTAGAGATCGGTTCCGACGGCCGCGTCCGCTCCCCATACGTAGAAGGGAATCGTGAAATTGATCCGTGACGCGGCGTGTGCGTGCCCTCTCGTGCTGAGCGGCGGGCCCGCGATCCCGCCACCGTGATCCGCGGTGACAATCACATTCATCCTGCCCTTCAAGTCCTTGTCCGCCTCGATGAATTTCAAGACTTGGCCAATGAAGCCGTCGACTCTTTCCACGGCGGCCAAGTACTCTGGCGTTGAATCAAATCCGAATTTGTGGCCGGCAGTATCGGCATCGTGCAGATGCAACATGGTGAGATTTGGCGGGTCGTCAGCCAGCACTTCGAGAACTTTTTCGACGACGGGCGGTGAATCCTTCTCTCTGACAAAGAAGACGTCGATCTTGTTTCTTCCGTACTTGGCACCAGGTCCGGAGACCTTCCCATTGGCGCCGTCGTAGCTGACCTTGAAGATCTTGAATTTGTCTTTAGTAGCGAAAAGCCCAGTGCGCAGCCCGCTATCGTGGGCAACGTCGAACATGCTATTCACGTAGGATCCCTTGTTGACGTGCAAGGTCCACCCCGAGCCATGGTAGACGTTCTCAGTCCATGCATGCCCGGCAGCGCCGAGCACCCCGCGCCCCGAAATCATGCACGTGTGATTGGGAAGGGTGACGGTGATGTCCTTGTCCGTGCGGGCATTGTCCGTGCTTGCTCCCTCGGCAATCAGTCGATGCAGGTTTGGTGCTCTTTTGGTCCCCAGTTGAGCTATGGCATCGGGCTTCATCCCGTCGCAACTCACTAAGATCACATAGTTATTTCCCGGCGCCGCGTTCGATGTGCAGATGGTTGTGCATGCGAACGTCGCGACGGTGGCTAGAAAGCTTGTCCTCCCGATCTTCTTCATAAGTAGATTTCATCAATTCTCTTGCGATGGATCAATTGAATAGTTCGTGGGGAGAGGACCCTTGCTCCGACTATGCTTGCCAGAATGGACGAGGTGTGATGTGCCTAGAGCCTGTGAAATTGCTCGTTCCCCTAGGCTTTCTCTTTTGCACACTGGCAGCACATGCACTGGCGGCAGAATCCGGTGATGGTTTCATCCATCCTGGATTGCTGCACAGTCAGGAGGACATCGATCGGATGAAGGCTGCGGTGGCAAAGAGGCAGGGCCCGATCTTCGAAGGTTTCAAGAAGCTCGAGGAAAGCGCCGAAGCCAGATCCGACTACCGGCGGAAGGGCCCGTTCGAGGAATGGGGACGCGCTCCGAACATCCGCACGGGCGAGGCGCAGAGCGATGCCAAGGCGGCCTACGAGAATGCGCTGATGTGGGCGATCACTGGAAAGCAGGCACACGCGGACAAGGCGATCGAAATCGTCGACGCGTGGATGGGCAAGCTGAAGAAGGTGACGGGCATCGACGGCGTGCTCGCGGCCGGATTGCAAGGGCACAAGTTTGCCAACGCTGCCGAATTGTTGCGCTACACCGATTCGGGCTGGCCCGAGGAGAACGCGAAGCGCTGCGAGAAGTGGTTCATGGACGCGTGGTATCCGACGATCGAGCACTACGCCTATTTTGCGAATGGGAACTGGGGAGCAGCCGCCTTGCAGACGAACATCGCCATCGCGGTGTATTGCAATGATAGGGAGCTCTTTGAAAAGCAGGTCCGCTATGCGGTGAACGGATGTGGCAATGGCAGCATCCCCAACTTGGTGGTGTATCCGTCAGGGCAGTGTCAGGAAACCACCCGAGCCCAGCACTACGCCCAACTCGGGCTCGGACTGCTTGGTGGGGTCGCTGAGATTGCGTGGAACCAGGGCGTCGATCTTTACGGGTGGGGAGATAACCGCATCCTCGCGGGCTTCGAATACATCGCGAAATACGGATTCGGCGAGGACGTCCCGTATCAGCACTACCTTGATCGGACCGGAAAGTACGGCTTCGGCGGTCGGCACAAGCACTACACCGAGATCTCCAAGGTGAGCCGCGGCAGCTTCTGGCCGATCTACGAGCGCGCCTACCACCACTACGCGAACCGCCGCGGTGTTGCGGCACCTTACTCGGGGCGCGTCGTGGAAAAGAAGCGGCCCGAAGGATCAAGCCGGGATCACGTCGGACTCGGCACGCTCGCCCACTGGAGACCGGAATTCAAACCGCGCAAGCCGAAGGATGTGCCCGGCGTTCCTTCTGGAATCGTCGCTCGTTCCACCGATGAGGGGATACGGCTGAAGTGGGTGCGGTCGGTGGAGCCGGTGAGCGGTTCCGACGCGAAGAGCTATGTGGTGATTCGTTCGACGGAATCCGCGCGCTACCGGTTCGTCGGCTCCTCCATCCTCGAACCGGAGTACCATGACACCGATGTCGAGAAAGGAACGCTTTACCGTTACCGGATCTTGGCTGCCAACGATGTCGGTACGGGTGAATTCTCGGCCGAGATCTCCGCTTGCGCCGGTCTTCCCGGACCGTGGCTTAGCAAGGACATCGGCCCGGTGCGTGTTTCGGGGTTTTCGGAGTTTGACGGCGAGCGATTCACTCTCGAAGGCGAGGGGACGGATATCGGCGGGAAACGCGATTCGTTGCATTTCGCCTACGCGCCGTTCAGCGGACAGGGAACGATCACCGCACGCATCGTGCGGCCGATGAGTTCGCAGTGGACGAAGCCGGGCGTGATGATGCGCGAATCCCTCGATCCGGATTCGCGCCATGCTTCGGTCCTGCTCCTGGCGCCTTACTGGAGCGGTGCTCTCGTCGCGCGCACCGAAAAGGGCGGCGAAACGAAAACGATCGGGGTCAGAAAGCTCGGCGAGTCACACGTCATCAAGAAGAACCGCCTCAGCACCCCCTACTGGGTGCGGGTCATTCGCTTCCGCAATCGCTTCACCGGCTACATGTCGCCCGATGGGTATCACTGGACGGAGCTCGGATCCGTCGAGATCCCGATGAGTGGAAAATTCTACGTCGGATTGCCCGCGTGTTCGCAGCTTGAGAAGGTCACGACCACGGTCACCTACGACAAGGTGAGCATTCCCACTTGGCGGACGCCGCCAGCGCGCGGAAGCGATAAACTCATCGCCGCCCGGCCCGAGCCGCGTTGGCACAAGGACGCATGGCTGAAGCGGCACGAGGCCATGAACGAACGGGTGAAGCAAGGCGATGTCGGTCTGCTCATGATTGGCGATTCGATCACCCATTGGTGGGACAAGGAGGGGGAGAAGGGCGGGAAGAACATCTGGGATCGCTATTACGCCAAACGCAACGCGGTGAACCTCGCAATCAGCGGTGATCGGACTGAGCACGTCCTTTGGCGGCTCGAGAACGGGAACCTTGAGGGCATCTCTCCAAAACTCGCCGTGCTCATGATTGGGACGAACAACCACATGAGCAGCCCGCCAGAAGTGACTGCGGGCGATATTCGATCGATCGTGAAAAAGCTGCGCACGAAACTGCCGAAGACGAAGGTGCTGGTGCTTGCGATCTTTCCGCGCGGAGGGAACGATGATGACGGCGCGCGCCAGATCAACATGAAGGTGAACAAGCGGATCGCCGATATCGGGGACGGGGATCCGATGGTCCAGTTCCGGAACATCAACGATACCTTCTTGAACGACCGCCGGTTGAAACAGGACCTGCTTCCCGACGGGACGCACCCGAACGAAAAGGGATATGCCGCTTGGGCGGAGGCGATGGAGCCTATTCTTCAAGAGTTGCTCGGAGAATAGCAATGGTGCCTCGTGAGATTACACCGAAAGAGGGCGCGCGTGACGCCTGATTCCGATCAGGCGTAAAACAACGGTTCCGACGCCCCATCGGAATGGGACGTTGCTAGGTCCGCCCCCAACTCGCCATTCCAATGGCGAGCTACGATCGAGAAAAAATGAACGCGTGCGGAAGGACGCTATCCTGCTAGGTTCCCGACTTCGCTGAAATGCCAATCGAACTGATACTCACGCATCCCGGAGGTGCGCACAAAGACGATTTCCTTGCCTGCAGTATGCTTGCAGCCCGGCACGGTGTGCCCATCGAACGCCGCGATCCGGAGCAAGCGGATCTCGACAACGCGAACGTTCTGGTGATTGATGTCGGTGGCGAACACGAGCCCGGACGGGGGAACTTCGACCATCACCAGTTTCCACGGGATCACGAACCCGTCTGCGCGCTTTCGCTGGTCATGCAGGATCTCGGTATCTACGAGGATGCGAAGCTGTTCTGTGACTGGCTCGAGCCGGCGGAATGGTTCGATTCGCGAGGCGCGGCGGGAGTGGCGGAGTGGATGGGTGTGGAGCGGGATGTCATTTCCAAGCTCAACTCGCCGATGGACGTGACCCTGCTTCGACGCTTTGCGCGGTGTGATCGTCTGGAGTCCGGCGATGTGCTCTACGAGACGATGCGGTGGATCGGTGAGGACATGTTGGATTACATCAGGACTCTGCACGCCCGCCTTAAGTTCGTCGCGGAACATGGAGAGATCTGGGAGGTCGAGGTGGGGGATTCCGAGCCGATCAAGGTGTTGTTCGTGCCGCGTACCGAGCCGCTTCCCACGGAACCCTCGTCCGGGCTCGGACGCTATCTCGAATCGATCGGGCAAGCCGAAGCGGTGGCGGGACTTGTGTATCCGGACCGTCGGGGAACGGGCTACGGCTTGTCACGGCACAACGACCATCCCGGATTCGAGTTCACCCGGGTCGGTGCGGAGGACGACGTGCACTTCGCGCATGCGCGGGGATTTGTGGCCAAGACGTCCGCCACCGAACCGACGCGCTTGAAGGAACTGCTCGCTGCGGCCTGGACCGGATCGTAGTTGCGATTTCGCTCGGCGCTACGGCGAGGGAACCGTTAGGGTTTGCGCATGGGAAAAACTCGGGGAACCACGGCGAGGCATTTCATCGGTCTCGCGCCGGTCATCGCGCTCTCCATCCTCATGGTGATTGGGTTCGTCATCTACGGTATCTTCGTCAATGGGTCGCCCGTGCTTCCGCCGTTCTCCGTTGATGAGGCGCTGTTTCGCGAGGCGACACCGCCCAACTCGTTTTCCGAAGGTGCGCACCGGATCAATTTCCACTCCGCGACGCTCCTCCAAGTGCTGGCCATCGTCGTATCGCTCGGCTTCGCGCACTTCATTGTCTCGGCCCATCTGCGTTGGAAGTCGGCCCGATTTCATTTCTGGCTCCGCATGGCGGCGGTGGCGCTTCTCCTCGTGATGCTCGCCGCGTTTCTCGCCAACCCGAACTCGCATTCGCGACTGAACGTCGAGATGTTCGATCGCACCATGAAGGCCGATCCGGCATTCGCCTCGCACGGCGATGGCTTGCTGTTCCTGAAGATCAGCGTCACCACCGTCTGCTTCTGGGCGGCGTTGCTGCTCGCCGGTGCCGCGTCGGCAGTGTCCTATCGGATTCTGCGGACGCGGACGCTGTCGCCGATCCAACTGCGCAAGATCGGCCGCACCCAGACGGGAATCCTCGCCTGTGTCGCCGGCTTGCTGATCGCCCAGGTGCTTCTCGCTCGGGCATGGGAGGTCTGGATGGTCGACTATGTTCCCGAGGCGGTGCAGGCGGATGCCCGCCGTTTCGGCGAGGGCATCGTTGCGGGAATCGGGATCTTCGGGTCCCTCGGACTCGCCGCGATGTATTTCCCGGCTCGAGCGGTGCTGGTCTCCCGCACACGCATCGCCGCCTATTTACAGATCGGCAAGCCCGACCCAAAGGCGGTCGATAGATGGATTGCCGAGAAAGGGCTGCAGACGGGCATCGCCGGTCAGATCGGCAAAGTTGCCATCCTCCTCGGTCCCGCCATGACGGGCGGGATCTTCGAGGTGGTCACCAAACTGGGCTGAGCCGCTGCTGCTCGATTAGTAGGGCGGCGGTCCCGGATCCCCACGATGGAAGTGGTCGTGATCCATTTCCCGACGGATCTCGTCGATCTCGCGCCGGTGTTCCCACTCCTCTTCGATGCGTTCGCGGCGTTCCTCCTCGCGATCTTCGATGCGTTCGCGACGTTCCTCCTCGCGATCTTCCCAGTCGTCATCCACGTCGTAGCTTTCGCAGGAAGCCAGGAAAGGGAGGCTGGCAATGGCGATGAGCGATCCAATTACTCGTCTTCCATGTTTCATCGTGGTGTTATAGGGGATCGGGTCCGCTTTTGCGAGACAAATTGTGGCATGTCAGTCGAAATGGAAGTGACCGACGATGAAGTATTCACCCGATTCCCCGTTCTATCGTGCGCTCGACACCAAGTACGACCTTGAGCGCGAGAACGGGGCGATCGAGATCGTCAGCGAGCACCCGGAAATCGCGAAGGTCGAGTGGCCCGGACCGGACAAGAAGGGGACTCCCTTTGTCAAAGGTTCGACGCTGCTCCACTATGCGGCGAACGACGGGAAGCTGGCGCTGATGAAGATCCTCGTCGAGAACGGCGCGGATGTGAACGCCTCGAACGCGAACTGGTATCGCTCCGTTTTGTCGTGGGCGGCGAACAATGCGCGGCTGGAAGCGATTCGCTGGCTCCTGGAAAACGGCGCCGATCCGCTCTCGGCGGATGCGCTTCACGCGGCAGCATGGGGCGGGTCAAGCAGCGGGTCGGATGAATCGAAGGACTATCCGACTGCGATCGAGATGCTCGTGAATGCGGGAGCAGACCTCAACGAGAAGTCGCCACGCTATCGATCGACGGCCCTCACGGTGGCGCTCGAAAGCGGAAACGAACGCTCCCGGGAGATGATCGAGAAGCTTGGTGGGGAGGCTTGAGTCTCCGGAGCTCCCAACCAACCGCTATGGTCATCCAGAGGAAAGTACGACCGAAGGATCTCTTTCACGCCTTGATGGATCGGGTCTGACATCACGGTGAGCAGCAAGGATGCTTTGTCATCTCAGGGTTGGACCTGAAGCGCTGGTGCTCTCCAGATCCTTCGCTCCTTCGTCACTCAGGATGACCTATACGCCGTCGATGATCTGCTTCAGCGCCTCCGTATGATCGGCGAACGCGCTGCGTCCCTTCACCGTTGCGAGGACCTCCGTTCGCGGTTTCTTCCCGTGAAAGCGTTTGCGGATTTCGATGTAGCCCGCAGCTTCGAGTTTTTCGAGATGGGCGCCGAGATTGCCGTCGGTCAGTTGATGGAACTTCGCGAGCGACGGGAAGTCGAAGAGTTCGTCTTCCGAGAGGGCGACCAGCGACGCCATGAGCTTGAGGCGTGTCGGCTGGTGGATGATCGGATCGAGATCCATGAGGCTGACTACGCGGCCGGTTTCCAGCGGCGTTTGATGAGCGCTCCGGAGACAAGAAGCAACCCGCCGCCGAACCCAGCCATCCAGAGGTTGAAGTATTCGGGGAACTGGAAATATCCGACCAGCGTGAGCGCGGTCACTAGAAGACCCAGCCACATGAAGAACCGATCCCACCAGAGACCCATCATGACGTAGGCGAACATGGCGAGGGTCGCCCCATAGGCGCCGGTCGAGCGATGCATCTGCATCGGATCGACACTGCCGAGATGGTTCCAAGGGACCAGAATGGCCATCCAGACTCCCGCAAAGGCAAAGAGAATCACCCACGCGAATCCGAACCGGCTGTCGGTCTTACTGCGCACCGGTGCTCGATTGGAGAAGAGGATCGTGAGAGCCACCCCGAGCGCGACGAGAATGCCCCAAATCGCACCCGATCTCTCCGGAAAAAAGTGGCAGAGCCCGTAGGCGAACAGCCAGACGAATCCCCACGTGTAGAGAATGGGGCTGGCCGTGGCGGCTGCCGCGAAATGGCGCGCCTGTTCCTTTGTCGTTTCAATCTCGCCCAGCGCGTGCCGGGCGTCTTCGGTGCTGATTTCAGATTCCATGTTTTCAATCGGTTCCGGCCTCGAATCGGCCTTGTTTTTAAAATATTGCAGAGAACTCTGTATTACAGAGTAAAACAGGTTGGGCATGCCGTCAACGGGGATTTTGGTTTTCTGGGGTTCGATGGCGACCGAAGTTTCGATCAGCGGCTTCGGATTTCGGGATTCGCTGAATTGAACGAAGTATCGCCGTCAGCGGCGACTCCGTTCACCCCCGAGAATCGTGTCTTCGCGGGATACATTTCTGGATTTCACTTGGCTCTGAAAGAGATTGCCGTGGCGTGTTCTCGTCCGTGCAGTTAGGGGCGCTATAAAAGGGTTCGATCGTGGTCCGTCCCAGCGAGGTAGGGCGCGGCTCGCGGGCGATAAGGCTCAGAAGTGGACGCGGCCACCGTTGCTCGTGCGTGCGGTCGACCGAGATCCCAGTCGGCGCGCGTTATGCTGGATGGGATCACTCCCAACGCGGATGAAAATGCCGTGCACGGTGGCGGCGTTCTGTTAGAATCGGCGGTCCGAGACAGAGACAGACTGGCCGAGTGCATCATCCCATCGACAGAGACAGAAAGCGGATTGCCGCCTTTCCGCATGTGGAAGCCGAGGACGCGCCACCGTTGATGGTGGATGCGGTGTCGCCGGATTCCGGAGGCGGACGCTTTCCCGTGAAACGCATCGCAGGCGAGGCGATCCACTTCGAAGCGGATGTCTTCGCAAAGCCGGGAACAGTGGACGTCATGCTCCGCTGGCGGCGGAACGGCGAACTGTCGTGGCGGGAAACGGAGATGGTGCCTCTCGACGATTTTCGCTACGGTGCACGCATCGCGATCACAGAGGTCGGCGTCTGGGAATACGCTGTTTGTGCTGTCCTTGGAGATGGCAATTCGGTGGTGCCCGATGCTCCGGAGCTTCTCTTTGTCGAACCCCCGCTAGCGAGAAGCGGCGCATGGGTGTGCCTTGCCTTGGAGCAACACCCGGTCGGGCGGCGCGCGTTACGCGAATGCCTTCCGCGAGTCGATGCGCTGAAGATGATGGGTTTCGATATCATCGCGCTTCCCGAACTCACCGACGCGCAATCCCAGATCGAGGATTTTGACTGGCTCGTTCGGGTGGCGCGGCAGCGCGGCTTGGAGATTGCGGTCTCCATTGCGGTTACCAATTGCGATTTTCACGGACCCGGCTGGCGGACGATCGGCGCGGCGTGGCGTGAAGAAGTGCGGAACTGGCTGGCGCGGGGCATCCGGACGATCCGATTCCTCCGCGTTGAAGAAACGCCGCCGGGATTTTGGGAGCGATTGCTGAGAAGCGCGCGCTCGGAGTATCCCGATGCGGTCTTCCTCGCGGAGTCGACAACAAGTGCCTCGGAAAAGCTGCAGCATGCGCTCGCGCGATCCGGATTCAGCCAGATGCGCGCCCCGCTCGATGGCAGCGAGAGCAAGACAAAGCTCAAGAAGTCGATCTTCGATCTCAGTCGGCCGGAATTACGCGATCACTTCCGTGCCTGTCTCTGGCCGACGTTTCCGAAAAGCCGCGTGCGTCTTTCCGTGTTGAAAACCCGCATCGCTCTGGCGGCGGCATTGTCGTCCGCGTGGGGGATCGATGACCAGTGGCTGTTTGGGGAAGCGGGCTACGAGGCGCTCGGTCCGTTCGTCACGCAGATCAATCACATCCGGAACACGAACGCGGCGATGTGCGATCCGGTGCATCCCTTGGTTTGCCATAGCCCGGACAGGGACGTGCTCTGTTTGCTGAAATCTGTCGAAGGGAATTCGATTCTTGTCGTGCTCAATCTCGGAGAAGCGGAGGAGGAATTCGAGGCGACCATCCAGTTCCCGCGGGCGACGGACTACGATCAGTTCATCGTGCGCGACCTCTTCACCGGCAAGGCGCAGCCGTGGCACGGAGCGCGACGCAAGCTGAAGCTCGACGGCGGGTCGCGGGTGGTGCGGATCTTCCGCGTGGAAAAATGAAGTGGCTCGCCTGAGGGGATCGCGGTATCATGCGGGACTCACGCACTCCACCCGCTCGATGTCTCAACCCCTGTGAATTACCTGTCGAAGGCGATCATCTTTCTTGTACTCTGTGGCGCCACCGTGTTCTTCCTCAACCGCGAGGAGGACCGCGGCTCTTTCGCTTCGGTGAACCGCACCTACATCGACTGGCTCATCGGCAACAGCAAAAAGAAGATCCAGGAGCCATCGGTGACGTTTCTGCGGATCGACGAGGAGGCGCTGAGTATCTTCGAATCCGAGGCGCCTCTCGGTCCGGTGGACTTCGCCCTGCTGTTCAGCAAGCTCGAGATCTACGACCCGAAGGTAACTGCGGTCGCGCCGCCGCTGGCGTGGGATGATGCCGATGAGCTGTTGCTCAACACGCTCAAGAACGGCGCGCTCAAGTTTGACCGCTTGCTGCTCGGTGCGGTGCTCGAACAGAACCCGGCGGGTGAGCCGATCAGCGAAGGTGTCCTCGCGTTGTTTCCAAAGATCACGAACATCGAAGGGGACGTGTCGAAGATTCCCGGATTCACCGGAGCGCTTTCGCTTCCCGAGGTCCAGTTGCGCATCACTTCGCACATGGGGTTCACCCACATCGATCTTGGAGAGGCGGACAGCGCCGACGAGGATTTCCTGACCGTTCCCTTGCTCGCGCGAAAAGGTGACCATGTGATCCCTTCGTTCGTCCTGCAGACCGTGCTTCTCGAACACGAAGTCGATGCGAAAACCATCGAGGTGAAGCTCGGCAAATCGATTGTGGTGAACGACGAGCTTTCCATTCCCATCGACCGCGCGGGAAATCTCGCCGTTTTCAGTGGACTGCGGGATCGTCTTCCAGTGCATGGTGCCGACATTCTCATCTGGAATCCGGAAGACGAGGCCGTCGAGGCGGCGGCACCAGGCCTCAAGCCGGAGGAACGGCAGTCGCTCGAGAACCGCGTGGTTCTCATCGGCTACAACGACGAAAAGGCGCGCCGCATTCCATTTAAGGATGATGTTCTCATTTCGCGCGGCGAGCTGTTCGCTCTTGCGATCGCCACGATTCAAAGCGGACGCTACATCCGGAAGTTTTCCACGCCCGTGCAGTTCGCGGTGTGGGCGCTCTTGATCGCGGTGGGACTGTGGCTGCTGCGATTCCACCGAGGCCGCGCGGTCGGATTGAGTTTGCTAGTGCTCGTCCTTTACTTCATCGCGGGGATGCTTGTGTTTCAAGGTTCGCAGTCGTGGATGCCGCTCATGGTTTCACTGGGGCTGATCGGATGCTGCGTTCTGTGTGGATTGATCCTCTGCGGAGGCGTGGTTGACCGGGAATCTGACAAGGAGGTCGAGGAGACGAAATCGTAGTCGGTGAAGGTAGCGCGCTCTGGCCTAGAGCGCACGAGAGCGATGTTGCATGGGGATTTCGTCACCGAAACACCCTATTATATCGCTCCAATGCGGCCAGGGCCGGGCCGCGCTACCACGAAAGGCTTTGTCCATGTTCCGAGATTCCG
>CAJIAN010000349.1_pt1 | contig 22151 bp, 16 predicted proteins | sample 9199061 | NCBI WGS metagenome assembly CAJIAN01 (sample SAMEA7708264, study PRJEB35096) | sediment metagenome | biome: marine neritic benthic zone biome [ENVO:01000025]; feature: sediment [ENVO:00002007]; material: shallow marine sediment [ENVO:03000034] sea grass bed [ENVO_01000059] ...
CCAGACGTAGAGCTTGCCGACGAGGCCGCCCCGCGCAGCGAATTCCCATTCCGCTTCGGTCGGGAGACGCTTGCCTGCCCATTCGGCGTAGGCCTTGCAGTCGTCGTAGCTGACGCACACCACGGGATGGTCCATGCGTCCCTCGAGATTGGAACCGGGGCCTTCGGGCTGTTTCCAGTTTGCGTTTTTCACGAGCTGCCACCACGTCCAATGCGATGTCGAGTTCACATCGATTTTCTCCTTCGGCGCCTTGAAGGCGAAGGCTGCGGGTTCCAGATCCTCGGGGTTCGCCTCGGGATAGTCTTCCTGGCTGAAAGGCTTCTCCGCCTGAGTCACGTATCCGGTCGCATCCACGAACGCCTTGAACTGCGCGTTGGTCACTTCCGTTTCGTCCATCCAGAACGGCTCTACAATGACGTTATGCTGGGGCATCTCCTCCGCGCCACTCCGAACCGGTTGTGTCTGAGCGGTGACCTCGTCTGTCCCCATCGAAAACGTTCCTCCCGGTATCCAAACCATTCCCACGGGCGGGTCCGACTTCGGCTTGTCGTCAGCGGCCATCGATTCGGAATTGCCGCACCCGGCAAGAACAAGCGTCGCCAGCGTGGCGAGGGGAAGAATCTGTTTCGTGTTCATGGGAATCGGGTAGTGTAGGGGCATCTCCCCGAACTGACCAGTGTTCAATTCATGACGCGATTCCGTCCGTGCATCGATATCCACGAAGGCAAGGTGAAGCAGATCGTAGGCGGAACTCTGCGCGACGATTCGGAGCCGGAGGAGAACTTTGTCAGCACTCATTCGCCAGCGCACTTCGCGGCGATGTATCGCGAAGACGCGCTGAAAGGTGGACACGTGATCATGCTCGGTCCGGGAAACGAATTAGCAGCGAGGGAAGCGCTCGCGGCCTACCCCGGCGGACTCCATATTGGCGGCGGTATCCGAGTGGACAACGCGTCGCAATGGCTGGAGGCGGGTGCGAGCCACGTCATCGTAACGTCTTGGATTTTCGACGAATCCGGGAAGTTTCAAGCCGCGCGCCTCGACGAACTTGTCGAGAAGGTGGAACGCGAGCGGCTTGTGCTCGATCTCAGTTGCCGGCGTGTTGACGGTGGGTGGACGGTTGCCATGAATCGTTGGCAGACTCTGACCGACGTCCAAGTCACGGGCGCGACCTTGGACCGACTTGCAGATTCCTGCGCCGAGTTCCTCATCCATGCAGCTGACGTGGAGGGAAAGTGCGAGGGTATTGACGAGGAACTCGTGGCCATGCTGGGAAAGTGGAATGGGATCCCCATCACCTACGCCGGCGGTGCGAGATCGATCGAGGATCTGCATCGAGTTCAGGAACTTGCGGGCGGAAATGTCGATCTGACCATCGGCAGTGCCTTGGATATCTTCGGAGGGGCGGGAGCAACCTACGCCGAGTGCGTTGCCTTCAACAGGAGCACGGGCTGATGACAAACAACGTCCGTCGCAGTCCGGGGTGGATCGCCAGCGTTGTCATTATCGCGATCGGAATCGCCGTCGGGATCGGTATCGATCGCCTCTTTTTGCCAGATCCTCATCCGGAATCGGATGGCGACCAACAGACGGAGGAATCGGAAACCGGCACGCTCGCTTGGAGTGAGCCGGAGAAAATCGATCACGTCGAATTGCTGCGGGTTGCCTTCGAACAGTCGCGCGCGCGCGCTCATCATGCGCGTACGACATTGGAACTGGGCAACCTCGTCTTGGATCTTCGCCCGGAGGAATTCGATGGAGCCGCGGCGCTGCTTGCCCGTCATGTCGAGGGAACGAACTCCGAGAACGCGTTGTTTTGCGCGCTTGCTTTGTTCTCACGTTGGGCGGAGCACGACATTGCCAGAGCCCTGGCCATCGCAGAGGGAAAAGGAATGTCGCAGAGCTTTCGAATGACGGCGCTGCAGGGAGTCCTTTCCCATTGGATCGAATTGGATCCCGACGCGGCGGTGATGTGGCTCAAAGGGGCGGTAGGCAAACCCGGCATCAGCGAACTGAAGTCGGCGGCTCTCGGAATGATGGCGAGAACAAGTCCTGAAAAGGCGGCGGGAATCGCCCTCGGCGAAGCGGCGCCAAAAGACGGGTATCGCAATCTGCAGTCCGTCATCGCAGTTTGGGCGGATTACGCACCGAAGCAGGCGCTAGACTGGCTCGAACAGCAGGAGAGCCCCGACCTCAATCCGAGATACCTCCCGGGAATCGTCGAGGCGTGGGCCTTGCGTGAACCGGAGGATGCTCTTGGATTCGCCCTCGCCTTGAAGGATCCCAGTTTGAAGCAGTCTGCGGTGAACACCGCGTTATCCGCATGGGCGGGCCGCGATGCCCGCGCGGCTATCGATTACATGATGGGTATTCCGGTTGAAGAGCGGCCGGAGAAGATGATCGACAGCCTGACGTGGGCGATCGGTCAGGTGCCGCTGGCCAGAATTGCCGACATCGTGGAGTCATTGCCGGAAGGAGCCGACCGCAACGAATTCGTGAGTCGGGTGGCGAACGGGCAGGCTTGGCGGGACCCGAGCGGGGCAGCAATGCTCGCGTCCGCCCTTTCGGAAGGACGGCAGCGTCAGAAGACGATGGCGGCGGTGGCGACTGCGTGGGCGAGAAAGGACGCGCCGGCGGCATCGGAGTGGCTGGTCGGTCTGCCTCAATCCCCTTCGAGAGACGCGGCGGTCGGGGCGTTTGTCAAAGTCCTCACCGATAGCGATCCGGAGGGCGCCGTGGCGTGGGCCGAATCCATCACCGACGAACGTCGGCAGGCAATCGTCTTGATGGCGGTCGCCTTGCGATGGAAGGAAATCGACCGCGAAGCGGCAGGCAAGTGGATCGGGTCCACCGATCTCCTCTCAGACGAGGACAAGCAGCGGCTTCAGAAGCAGTAGCGAAGGCGCCGATCAGATCAGGCACCGCTCGGTTCCGGCGATGCCTCGGCGACGGTGCCTTGCTTGGAGGCAATACGGTCCTGTTCGGTCATGAGGGGCCAGCTGGCACCCATGTTGAGTGTTTCCGGCGGCTCGAGGTTGAGAACGAGTTCGTCGGAGACGATGTATCGGTAGATCAGGGGCACGAGGGTGAGCCGCAGATCGTCCTCGTTGAACCGCTCCACGTGGATGATGGTGGAGAAGTCGGCTGGCCCACTATTCCTCGGACCAGCGAAGAGACTTGAACCAGTCGGAAAGGCCTCCGGCGTGATCTTGTCCGACTTTCCGCAAAGGATGTATTCAATGCTGATCTTCGGATAGACGGCCGAACGCGCGAAGACGATGACGCCATCTGTGAAGACGTCGTTCTCGGTCAGGCGCCGGGCCGCGTCCACGATGAATTCCCCTTTTGCGTATTCGATGATGTCCGCGCGCTTGTAATTCTCGATGTAGTCGCGCTTGAGTAGCGAGTTGACCTCCTTGAGGAGAAATTCGTTGTAGCGATGGTAGCGTTCGTAGAGTGTCCTCGCGGTACGGAAGCGACCCCGGGGCGGCGAGAGCGGCTCGAACTTCTTGATGGGGTCGAGTTTTTCGAGACGATTCAGGAGGGCGTAGTTGCGCGGCATCTCGGGATGCGCAAACACAAAGATGCTGAAAAACCAGGATGCGACCACGAGGACGGCGAGAACAGTAATGAGGATCGTCCACCAGAACAGTCCGCCGACGGGCGCGCGTTTGATGTTCTCCCTGATGCCGCGGGCGAGACGGGCGCGGCGCGATGTCAGGACGTCTGCCATCGATCAATCGGTGGCGCAGGCTGTTCCGTCCTTGCTGGGATCGTAAGGCTCCTGCTCGTGCCCTTCCACCCCTGACGGTTCGAAAGAGGTGCCGCATCCGCAACTGCGTGCGGCATTCGGATTGACGATCTTGAAACCGGTGTCAGAGAGCTCGTTGCTGTAGTCAACTTGGCAATTGTCGAGGAAACGCAGGCTTTCGGGATCGACGTAGACACGGACGCCATCCCTCTCGAAGACGGCGTCGGCATCTTCGCGGTGATCGATCTTCATCTGGTACGACATTCCCGCGCAGCCGCCGCGTTCCACCGACAGACGCAGCCCGTCGCCCTTTTCATCAGCACCCTCACGGGAAAGAAGGGAACGGAGTTCGGCAACCGCCTGTTCAGTCAGAGTGATCATGGCATTTCAAATCATCTAGTGCTTGCAGGGCATGCGGTCTTCACCAAGCATGGTCGCCCATGAATGGTTACAACGAACAATCCGGTTCCGCAACAAGGAGCGTGGCCTGACGGGCATGGGAGACGTGCGTCTCATGCCCGATGCACTGGCGAGCCAGGTCGCTGCAGGCGAGGTTGTCGAGCGCCCGGCGTCGGTCATCAAGGAACTCGTGGAGAATGCCATCGACGCAGGGGCGGGGAGGATTGAGGTGCTGGTGAATCGGGGTGGTATTTCGCTCATGCGGGTGCTGGATGATGGGGAGGGGATGACGCGGGAGAACGCCCTGCTGGCGATCGAGCGCCACGCAACGAGCAAGCTGCGCACCAAGGAGGATTTGGACAGTATCGGGACACTCGGATTCCGCGGCGAGGCACTCCCCAGCATTGCCAGTGTCTCCAGATTTCGCCTGACGACCCGCCCGAAGGACGCGCTCAGCGGAACGGAGATTGTCATCGAGGGGGGAAAGCTGGGACAGGTGAGCGACAGCGGTGAGGCACCCGGAACGCAGGTCGAAGTGCGGAGCCTGTTCTACAATGTGCCCGCGCGGCGGAAATTCCTCAGGACCGAAGGCACGGAATTCAGCCACGTCGAGCAGCAAGTGCGTGTGCAGGCGATCGCCCGCCCGGACATCGGCTTCACTCTTCGACATGGAGAACGGCTGGTGTTTCAGCTGCCCGGGGGGCAATCGCTCAGAGAGCGGATCGGCGGCTTGGTTGGCGAGGAACTGCTCGGGAACCTGCGCGAAGTTGCGCAAACCGAGAGGGAAGGTATCAGGATCTCCGGATACATCAGCCGCCCGGGATTCGGGCGGGCGAATCGCTCAATGCAGTATACGTTTCTCAATCGGCGCGCCGTCGAGAACCTCTCGATCACCTATGCGCTGAAAGATGCCTACCGCGGAGCCATGGCGGCGGGACGGCACCCGGTGACGTTCCTTTTTCTCGAACTCGATTCCCGCTTGGTCGACGTCAACGTCCACCCGGCGAAGAAGGAGGTGCGATTCCATGACGGCCGGACCGTGCAGCGTGTGCTTGCGGAGACTCTCGGAGCGGCGTTGGCACCACCGCCAGCGGAGACATTGCAAACGAATCCGGCGCCGAAACCAAAGGCGCCGGAAGCGCAGGTGCCCGAGAGTCAATCGAAGCCACACGACGTGCGCGTCGAGCACGAGCCCGCGTTGGTCGATGCGGATGTCGGCGCAAGTCCGACCGAGGAAAATTCTTTCGTCACGGGTGGGTTGGAATCGGAAAAAACGAGGCCGCCGGTCGAGTTCAGACTGATTGACACGCTTGGAAACGGATATGTCATCATGGAAAGCGAGGAGGGGCTCGTGCTCATGGACCCGAAGGCGGCACATGAGCGCGTCCTGTATGAGGAAGCGAGACGACGAATGGATGCAGGCGGAGTCCCATCTCAAAATCTGCTGATTCCCCTTACCATCCGTCTCAGTCCGGCCGACTTCGATCTCGTGCGCCGCAATCTCAATGAACTGCAGAGGATGGGAATCAGCGCCGACGAATTCGGTGCGAACACGTTGAAGGTTGATGCATTGCCAGCGTTCTACATTGGGGGCAATGGCATGGAGTTCATGCACGCGATCATTGAGGAACTGCAATCGACTCGCGAGGGGAGCATTCCCGGCAAGGATTCTCTTGCCGCCGCCGTCTGTCATCGGGCGGTAAGCATGAGGGAGCCGCTCAAAGAGCCTGAACTCGAGCAACTCGTGCGCGATTTGCTCCAATGCGCCATGCCCTACTGCGATCCGCGCGGGCGTCCGACTCTCGTGCAAATGTCTTGGTCGGAGCTGGAGCGCAAATTCGGTCGCCGTTGAGCCGGATCTCCTCGAATTTGAGAAAAAAGAGGTTTCTTCTCAAAAGTAAGAGTCAAATTTTCATAATTTCTGTTGCGCGGCTTTCATATTTATAATAAAATATAGAAATGATGCGAATAATCGCATAAGTGAGACTTGAAAATTGAGAAGTTCCCCCTTCTCAGCGGGCAAGTTCACTTTGAGGAAACCACCCCGTATCCCTTCAACAAATGAAAACGTGCAATCAACCCAATAGGCGGGCCGGCGGGTTTACGCTTGTGGAGATCACAAGTGTCATTGCCGCCCTTGCGGTCCTGACAGCGGGAGGCATCTTCCTGATGACTTCTGCGACGTCGGGATCGGAAAACTCCAAACTACGCAGCCAAGTCGCCCAACTCAACGCGGCAATCCGCGTCTATGAGGCGAGTGGTGGCTCCATGGCTGGACAGTCAGACATTGCCGACGTGCTCGGCAAGCTGAAGAGCGTCGCGGACGAAGAGACGGGCCGCCGTCTCAACGGACTGCGAGGAAGTATGATCGACTCCGGACTTGTGCCGGTGATGCAGTCCGATGAGGAGGCCTCTGGGTCCTCTCCGCGAGCGCTGTGGAACACATCGCGTGCTCGGTTCGAGATCGCCGATGGTGGCGCGAAAGGCGTGAAATGGTTCGCCGTCGATCCAGACGAAGCTCTCGTCGAAGCTGGCGAGGAATCGCGCGGGGCGCCACTGCTCCTCGCATCCAGTGGAGGCTGGGTGTGGGACTACACGGACTTCACGCTTCCCGGACCCGGTGGCCCGAATGAAATCGGAACTTCCGATTCGGATGGTGGTGGGGGGGAGAACGACCCGTTCCCGGATCCTCTGCCGCTCAATCCTCCGACGATCACGACGCCGGGTGGTCAGTATGACTACACCGAGTTCCCCATGACGGTTTATCTCCAGCAGGACAATCCTCCCAATGTCTCGCACATCATCTACTCGATGGGGGGTGGGGTCTGGGAGACGTACGATGGCGGTGCGATCACCGTTCCCGGAAACACGACGATCACGGCATACGCGGTTTCAGACGACTGGATGAACTGGATGGATTCCACCCAAATCCAGCATGCCTATCTCTCGACATTCGTCATCAGTGGTGACACGTCGGGCGATTTCTCGAATCCGAACGGAGGAAACAACATGATCACTGGTGGTGAGGATAACTACTTCACCTGGGGTACGCCCGGTTCAGGATACACCGATCCCTCGTGGCTCTTATTCAACGGCTCGGAGTTCAGTGGAGTATCTGTTGGCCAGCAGTTCGTTCTTGGAGACATCACCTACCACAATGGTACGATTAACTCCGGTACCGGAGCAATGTCGGTCGATCTTGCAATCAGCCTGGCGTTCGGAGGCGCTACGCAGATCCTTGAATTTGGTTATGAGCTTGAGTTGATCAACACTCCAAATCACTCCCATAACACGCCTGAAGAGAGTGCCGACTATGTGAAGTTCGGCGATACGTATGCGGAGTTCAACGCCACGCTGGGTGGGATCGACTACACGCTTTCGGTGGAGTTTGGCGAAACCACGGAGTCCGGTTTTTCGAGCATCGACGAATTCTTCGTGTTTGAGGGAGAAATTGCGTCGGGCACTCTCTACGGAACCCTTCTCGAGATTGAAGACTGATGAAATCCTCTAGTAATCAAGAACCAGGGACGCCGATGATCTCTCAACGCAGCGGGACTCGCGCATACACCATGCCGGAGACAATGGTCGTTCTTGCGATCATCGGTATCCTGACCGCGCTCGCGGTCTCAATGATAGCTTCGATTCCGGGCAATTCTGCGAACAAGAAAGACATGCGCAACGCGCGCCTCCTCGCGTCGCTAGCGGCTTCGGCGATCGCTGCCGGCGACGAATCGCTGCCGGCGGCATCGAGCGAGACCGAAGCGGTCCGGCTTCTCATAGACGGCATCACGATCGAGGAGGGATTGTCGGGAATGCAGTTCCAAGCGCGGCTGATGACCGACGACGAGATCGAGCGAGTCGTGCAGCATCTCGTATTGGACTCCGGAATCCTCTTCTACCGGCCCGACGGCGGTTGAGGTTTGGCAATGGCGCTCAGACGCTCGAGAAACGAGACGAGAAAGATCTTCGGGTAGAGTCTTTCGAAATACCAGAGCTTGGCGAAATAGAATCCGATTGGAGAGGCGTCGATGCGTGTGCCGTTGTGTGTCCTTTTCGAAAGCCACTCGCAGGCGGCCTGAACAGCAGGATCTTTCGGATTTCCCGAATGAGCCAGGAGCGCCTCCGCAGCGAGGGAGGTTTCCTCGACGGATGGGGGTGACTGCCTTCCTCCACCCCAGCTGCCATCCGGATTCTGCGCGTCGCGCAGCCATTGGGCTGCCTGCTTCATCACCTTCGGCAACTCGGGGTGTTCGGAGACGTCCAGCTTGGCGAGGCCGATGAGAACTCGGGCGGTTCCATAGGTCGGATTGGCTTCTTCGTCGACGTGTTGGTTCCCAAACCAGAGCGGGAGCCACGAGCCATCAGCCAACTGATTTTTGGCTAGGAAGGCCACGGCCCTTTCACTTGCGATCTGAATGCGCGCTTGGACCGGAGGAGCCATCTGTTTTTCCCACACCGCCCATGCGGCGAGGGCGTGAGCGGTGATGTCGTTGCAGGATCGGTCGAAGGGCAGCGCTCCCCATCCCTTGCAGAAGGTCGGCATCCCGCCGTCCCGGTTCTGCAGATCGAGCAGCCACATCGCCGCCGATTCCGCCGAGTCGGCTGCGTCGGCAGTACTGGAAAGCGCTAGCACTGCGCCGGAGGTGTCGTCCGCGTCGGGCACCCCTCCCGGAAGATCGGTCCATGCCCATCCTCCCGGCTTCGCCATCGTGAAAGCATGGACGTCCCGGTATTGCTGCCGCAACAGCCAGTCGTGCGCGACGCGAGTTTCCCGTGTGGAGAGCGCACCGCCTGGCGACAGGGCGTTCAACGAAAGTGTGGTCACCCATGTGGCGAGATCGGTGTCGATCGGCCAACTGCCGTCGGCGCGCGCCGACGATTCAAGGAAGGTGACCGCCCGCTGCATCACCCTGCCGGCGGGGGTGTCGTATTTCGGGGTGTGACCGCAGCCAGCGAGGGCCATCGTGACAAAGCTAGTCAACGGGGTCGCTTCGAGATAACCACCGCTCGACGGCTGGATCTGTTCGAGAATGCGAAGGGTGCGTTTCCGCGCGAGACTGCGGATGACTCGCGTGAGCGGGAACCAATGCGGATGTTTTGTGTGGATGACCTGACCGATAGCGATGAGTGCTGGCAGCGCGTAGCTGACTACGGGAAGTTGTAGAGCGGCGAACCACGCCCGCGGGCACGCCGCCAGTTCAAACGGGAGACCGGGAACGAGTTTCCACGCCTCGTTCCCGAGGCGGCCTCCAAGGGTGCACGCCATGAGAATCGGGACCGAGAACGTCTTGTCCTTTCCGTAGCGTGCGACGACCTTCGCCGCGATGGCATCGGGTTCGAGGCTTCCCGTTTGGTCGCGGATCCAGGACTCGGCAGCTTCGTTCTCACGATCATTGGCCCCGAAGGCCGACCAGCAGAGGAGCGTCGTCGAGATGTTCGAGAAGCTGCGCACGGTGTCCCCCCAGCCGCCGTCTTCGTTCTGTGTCTCTTCAAGCCACCCCAGACCGGCGTCGATCAGCTTGGAATGCGCCTCCCTGCTTACCAGCGCCAGCGCAATGACAGCCGTCGCCGTGGATAGAGCACTGCTGGAAAGTTCGCCCCGCCAATGGCCGTCTGCATTGCGCTCCGAGAGGAGGGCTTTGCGTGCGTTGTCGAGGAATCGTTTCACAAGCTCAGGTGGCCAAGTGCGAGCAGGCCATAGAATGTGTACTCGGTATCGAGCGCATCATCCGTCCAGTTGCCGTGGAATCCGCCGGCTGCCGTCCACAGAGTGTCGATGAAATCGAGGCAGGGTTCCTTCAACGGCTCGAACCCGACTTGGATGCTGTCGAGCGCGTGGAGCGCCACCGCCGTGGACAGAAGGTCTGGCATGGGAGCTTGCGGAACGGCGACGAACCCACCCTCCGAGTGTGCTTGCGCGAGCAGGAACGCTCCGGTCTTCTCCGCGTCGACTGGCTGACGAAGATCCCGGCAGACCCCGATGGCTGCGGCGGTGGCTGCCGTGCTCCCGGCAGTCATGCTTGGGTCGTTGGCCCAGCCGCCGTCGGGCGTGCGGAGTGATTCGAGGCACTTTCCGAGGCCTCCGGGATCGGGCGGTGGCTCGCCGAGATCGCTGTAGGCGCCATAGGCGAGGAAGCATCCATAGGCGGTGCCCGTCGGGGAATTGGCGGAAGGATGATAGCCCCCGTCAGCTGATCGGTAGGTCTCGATGGCCTCGAGAGTCCGCGCCGTCGAGCCTTCAGGCTGCGACGGCATGGCCGACAAGCACCTTGCGAGGCAGCAGAGGTGGACGAAATCGAGGGCGCCGAGTTCTTGCGCGGTTAGATAAGCCGATACGGATTCGACGGGGAGGGGGGCTTGGAGAGCGCAGAGACAGTCGAGAGAAAACACCGTGTAGTAGAGATCCGACTTGCCGTCGCGGTCGGCAAAGCCGCCATCCGGATTCTGCGTCGAGAGCACGAAATCCCGGACCAGTTCGGCGGATTCTTCGAGAACGGGCGGGCCAAGTCGGGAGACCTGAAGATGTTCGAGTCGGATCGACAAGGGGCAACGTTTAGGGGCACCCGGCCAAAGGTCAAGAAGCCTTGCCGAATCCACCGCCGCCGGGAGTTTCGATACGGAGGACGTCGCCCGCCTTCACTTCGATGTTTGCGATTCCGTCGAGCGCGATGCCCTTCCCGTCTGCGCACCGCAATGTTTGCCGACCGCTGGCGCCTGCTTCGCCGCCCTGCAATCCGTAGGGCTCCTCTGTTCTGTGCTGGCTGAGGAGTGAAACCGTGAGCGGAGCGAGGAACTCGAACTCGCGGCAGATCCCGTTGCCTCCGCGCCAGCGGCCGGCCCCACCGGAGCCCCGCCGGATGGAGAACTCGCGCACACGCACGGGGTAGCGAGACTCAAGAACTTCGACGTCGGTAATTGCCGTGTTCGTCATGTGCGTGTGCAAGGCGTCGGCGCCATCGTAGCCTTCGCCTGCGCCCGCACCTCCAGCGATCGTCTCATAGTAGCCGAAGTCGGACGTCCCGAAGAGGAGATTGTTCATCGTGCCCTGACTGCATGCTTGAAGCCCGAGCGCCTTCACGAGAGTATCGACGATCCGCTGGCTGGTCTCGACGTTGCCTCCAACCACCGCCGGGCAAAGGGATGGATCGTCCGGGAAGGCTGGATTGAGGAAGCAAGGAGGTAGAACAAGATCGACGTGCCTCAGAAGACCTTCGTTCAGCGGAATATCGATACGGGTGAGCAGTCGAAGGACATAGAGCAGGGCGCTGCGAACGATGGCAGGCGTCGCGTTGAGATTGCCGTGATGAACAGGGAGCACGGTGTTGGAAAAATCGACGACCAGCCTTCCATTGCGGACCGAGAGTGCGGCGCCGATTGCCGTTCCATCATCGAGCCTTTCGATGGCTTCGACGTGATGAAACACTGAAAGCGTTTTTGCAAATTCGGCCGCCGAGTGGGCGAGGATATTCTCCAAGTACAACCGCACCTTTTCCGACGGGAGCTTTTCGATCTCGCGAACGGCCCTGAGATTTGCCGCGGCCTGGGCTCTCAGGTCGGCGAGGTTGTCGCGAGGATTTCGTGTCGGATGATCGCCGGACCGTAGAATCCGCTCGATCTCGTCGAACTGTTCCCCCCCATTGCGGAACAGGTAGCTGGGCGTGATGACGGCTCCCTCATCCAAAAGTGATTTCGCGTGAGCGGGCATCGATCCGGGCGTGATGCCGCCGATCTCGGCGTGGTGCGCGCGGTTCGCGACATATGCGAGGGGTTCACCATTTTCGTCGAATGCCGCACTGACAACCGTGATGTCGGGGAGGTGGGATCCACCGAACGCCGGGTGATTGGTGACCGCCATGTCACCGGGTCCTAGGGGGCATCGTTTGATCACTTCGCGAACGCAAAGCCCGAGCGCGCCGAGATGGACTGGGATGTGTGGAGCATTGACCACGAGCGTTCCTTCCGAGTCCAGAAGGGCGCATGAGAAGTCGGCCCGTTCCTTCACATTCGTGGAAATGGCGGTCCGCTGCAGCAGTGCTCCCATCTCCTCGACGATCGCAGAGAATCGATAACGAAAGAGTTCGGACTCCACAGCCCTACTCGTTGCGATTCGGCTATCGCTCCGATCCCTGCAATGCTCCAGCATGAGGGTGTCGCGAGAACCCTTGCGGCAGGTCCAGCCCTCCGCGAGCCAAAGTGTGCTGAACGCGTCCTGCATTAGCTGCGGACCTTTCAGCGCCGCAACATCCTTGTCGAAGGCTTCGTCCGACGGGAGGTCCGCGATCGAGGATGCGACGACTCGAATGCTGACGAGCTCGAGTTCGCGATCTGCCGGAGCTTCGTAGCCGAAGATGTCCCGGTATCTCGCTCGGAACGACGGTTCGATGTCTTCCATTCGATCGAAGTCCATGGTGATCGGCGTGTCTTGTCCCTCGAGCCGCACCTCGGCGATCTGACGACGAATCGTCACCTCGAGATTCCGATCCTCCTGTTCGAGATTGGTCCTCGCCTCAAGGCGCAGTTCTTCGATCTGCCTATCGTCGAGCGTCGACAGCGGGGCGAGAAACTGTTTCGAAGCGAAGCGTTCGATGCTTGCGGATTCAAGGCCGGCGGCGCTAAGCAGACCGGCGTCTGCGGGGACAATGATCTGGGTGATCCCGAGTCGCTCGGCGACCGCACATGCGTGCTGGGGTCCCGCACCTCCGAACGCGACGAGCGCGTAGCGGCCCGGCTCATAGCCTTCTCTAAGAGATATCTTCCGAATGGCGTCGGCCATGCGTTCGATGGCGATGTCGAGTAGGCCGTGAAGGAGTTCCGGTTGGTCGGGGACGGCAAGCCCCTCTTCTTTCATTCTCTGCTGCAGTTCTTCGAGCCGAACCTCTGCCGCCCTTCGGTCGAGGGGGATGCTGACCGCTTTCGGGTCCAGTCGATTGAGTAGGAAATTGACATCCGTTAGGGTCAACGGGCCGCCCTTTCCATAGCAGGCCGGTCCGGGATCGGCACCGGCGCTCTCGGGTCCGACACGGAGGCAAGACTGCTTCAACGAGCATATCGAGCCGCCACCAGCGGCAACGGTCTCGATTTTCAGCGATGGGGCGAGCAAGGTGGCTGCGCCCACTTTCTGCGCGAACTGGTAGATGAAATCCCCATCGAACCGTGTGACATCGGTGCTCGTACCTCCCATGTCGAAGGCGACGAAGCGATGGAAGCCCGCTGCACGGGCGACCGACGCGGCCCCCGCGACGCCTCCTGCCGGACCGCTTAACAGGCTGTCCTTTGGTCGGAACGTTTCTGCGGATTCGAGCCCCCCCGCGCTCGTCATCATGAAAATAGACTGGTTCGCGAGGGCGTCAGACACGGCACCCACGAATCCGCGCATGATGGGCGCGAGGCTCGCGTCCGTCACGGCGGTGCGTGCACGGGGGACGAGCCGGATTTCGCGCGCCAGTTCGCTTGAACACGACACGTGCTCGAATCCGCCAGAGCGGAAGATCTCCGCAGCCTGCTGCTCGTGGTTCGGATTCGCGAAGCTGTTCACGAAGGCGATGGCCACACTTTGGACGTCGTGCGATTTGAACGACGCGGCCGCGCGTTCCAGCGCCTCGAGATCCAGCGATTCCAGTTCCTCGCCGTTGGCGTCGAGCCGCCCCTTGATTTCCACCACGTCCGAATGGAGGGGTGGAGGTTTTGTGTGGCGGAGTGCGAAGAGGTCGGGGCGCCGCTGGTCTCCGATCTCGAGCAGATCGCCGAAACCGGAAGTGGTGACGAGCGCGGTCGGCGCCGTCTTGTTTTCCAGCAAGGCATTGGTTGCGCGGGTGGTTGCGAGCCGTAGTTCGATCGGCGGAAACCGCTTCCCCAGCGGGGTTGAAGTGAGTATGCGCGTCGCGAATACAGGCACCTCCTCACCGGTTCCAATCTCGACGAACGGGTAATCACCATCGTCCAGTTTCCCCTCCACGACGAGTTCCCTCGACTTCGGGCACCATCCCGAAATCACGTGCCGCCGGTCACCGATCCGCGCCGTTGCCGCCCGGAACAAGTTTTCGGGGGTGCCCCAGTCGTCCGCAAGTTCGATAGTGCGCCCGTCGATCCGAGCGACAATCCTGCTCCGCAGGTGCCCGGACGAGAGCACTTTCAGACGATGCCGCTGCCGGTCGGGATCGAGGGCGAGGCAGTCGGTGAAAGTGCCGCCGGTGTCGATCGCGATTTTCCAGCGACTCATGGTGGGAAAAGCAAAAGAGCCCCCTCGCCGGGTGGAGAGGGGGCCCTGTAAATCGGTTTTGCGAAAGTGATTCTACTGGAGGTTCTCGATCCAGCCGACTTCGATGAAGGAGTCGGTGTAGATTTCCAGTTGCTGGCGATCGTAGATCTTCTCGGCCGAGCGGAGCCAGCCCTGAGCTTCCTCGGTGTGTTTCTTCGAGGCCTTTTCGTCCTTCTTCTTCTTCGCAAGATCACTCAGATGGAATTCCTTTGCGGCATTGCCGTAGTAGTAGCCCGGGGTGTCATCGAGGAAATGGAACTCGTCCTGGATTGCCTGTGCCTCATCCATTTTTCCGAGCTTCAGATTGCTGATGAGGAGTTTGAACTTGATGAGCTTGATAGTCGTCTGGGTGGCGGTGATGCGCAGACGGAGGTTCTTCCGGTCGGTGTCGGTGAGCGGCCGACGTGGATCCTCGACGATCTCCTTGAGCGTAGCGATTTCTTGCTCGAGTTGGGTGATCAGCGGGGCGAACCCAGCGATCGCATCCTCGAACTTGCCTTCGACGAAATCGAGTTCAGTGACGTTGAAGCGGGCCATGAATGCGCGGGGCGCCAATTCGACCGCCTTCGCAAAGCTGACGCGGGCTTTTTCGAAGTCCCGCATCTTGGTGTAGGCGGCACCGAGGAGATTGTGGACCGAGAAAAGATCGGGGGCGATGTCAACAGCTTCGAAGAGGCGTTCGAACGCCTCCTGGATGCGGATTCCGGCGACGTAGGCGCTTGCTTCGGCGAGTAGTTTGGAAAGTCGCTTCTTGTCTTCGACGCTCAGCTTGTCCAGCACTTTCTTTTCGCTGGCTGATGCATCGTTGAGCAGTTCGTTGAGATTGATCTTCTCATCGACGGGTGGAGCGGTGGGGCCTTCTCCGAGCGAGATGTCCGGTGTCGTTCCGGGTTCGAGCGTCACCTTGTCCTTGTCGGCGTTCAGTGCATCCGGATCCTGCAGTTTCAGGGGATTCTCGTCCTGGCCGATCAATAGTCCGGTGGAAGCGAGACCAAGCAGAGCCGCGAGGGCGAGAGGGAGTGAGATTCTCATCGAAGTCGTGAGTTTTTCAGGATTTGTGTTTCGGCTATTAGTATGGTTCATCGATGCAAAAAGTCAATTCACTGGCCTGCTGAGCGACCTACCTCAGCGCTTCAATGGCAGCTTCGATCTGGGCGAGGGTGATTTCGCTGCTCACGTACGCGTCGCCCAGTGAACGAAGCAAGACGAAGCGAACGCCTCCTTCGCGGAACTTCTTGTCGTGGCTCAAGGCTTGCATGATTTCCGCGGTGGCGACCTTCGGTGAGAGAGTCAGCGGCAGGTTGAACTTGCGGAGCATCCTCGTCAGCCGCGCAGTTTCAACTTCGGACAGTGTCGATGCCTCGCAGGAGATTCGGGCGGCGGCTACCAGCCCGAGGCTGATGGCTTCACCATGAAGCAGATCGCCATAACCGGCGCTTGCTTCGATGCCATGCCCGATGGTGTGGCCGAAGTTGAGCAGCGCCCGCGTTCCGGAGAGCTCCTTCTCATCCTCCTCGACGATGGCCGCCTTGATTCGGACATTGCGTTCGATCAGTGGCGCCAGATTTCCTCGCCCCTCGAGCTGTTCGATCTCTTCCAGCATGTCGGCATCGCGGATGGCGGCGTGCTTGATGACCTCGGCGAAGCCTTCGTTGTACTCCCGGTCCGGGAGGGTCTGCAGCGTCGCGGTGTCGGCGATCACAAGAGCCGGCTGGTGGAACGCGCCGACGAGGTTCTTGCCCTCTTGCGTGTTGATTCCCGTCTTGCCGCCCACCGAACTGTCGACCTGCGATACGATCGTGGTGGGAATCTGCACGAAGGGGATCCCGCGGAAAAAGACGGCTGCGGCGAAGCCCGCAAGATCGCCCACGACACCTCCCCCGAGGGCCACGAGGAAGCTGTTCCGGTCGTGCCCATGCCGAATCATATCCCGACAGATGGATTCGGTTTCGGCGAATGACTTCGAGGGTTCTCCCGAAGGAACCGTGATGGTCTGCACTTCGAAGCCCCCTTCGGTGAGGCTGCCTTCGACCGCTTCGGCATAGAGAGGGCCCACTTGGGAATCGGTCACGATGACACACCGCTTTCGTCCGCCGAGCACTGACGTCGCCGAGACATGACTCGCAGTCTCCGCGAGCAGGTTCTCTCCAATGACGACTTCGTATTCGCGTCCTGGAAGGTTGACGGTGACGGTTGCGGCCATCTGCGGATTGTGGCTCATGGATGAGTGTCAGGCAATGGGGATTGCTAGGTGAGATGGGGAAAGAGCTCGAGAATGGTCTCGACGGTCGATTCAGTGGAAGCATCCGAAGGCAGTTCGATGGATTGGAATCCCTTCTCGCGTCGAAACCACGTCACCTGTCGCTTCGCATATCGGCGCGTCGAGGTCTGAATCATTTCGATGCATTCTTCGCGACTGATTTCGCCCGCGTTGTGGAGGCGGGCCTCGCGGATGCCGATCGCCTTCTCTGCTGTCGCGGAGATCTCTTCTGGGAGTGAGGCGACTTCGTCGAGAAGTCCCTCGTCGAGCATCGCGATGGTCCGTTGGTTGATCCGCGCGTAGAGCTCCTGCCGGTCGCGGTTCAGCAGGATGCCGTCGAATGCGGGTGCCGCGGATTCCCATTCGTTCTTGATTTCGGACATCGGGCGCCCGGATTGAAGACAGATCTCGAGAGCCCGGATGACGTAGCGTTTGTTCAGGAGATTGGTTGACTCGGCGCCCGCGGGATCGAGGGCGCTGAGTCGGCTTGCGAGCACGGGGAGTTCCTGAGCTTCGAGCTCGGCGCGTAGTTTGGGATCCGATGACGGCACTGGCGAGAGTCCGTGGGTAAGGGACTTGAGATAGAGCCCGCTGCCGCCAGTGACGATAGGGGTACGCCCCCCCGCCGCGATTTCGGCAAGACGCGGTTTGGCGAGAGCCTCATACTTCGCGACGTCGAATTCATCGCTGAGATCGATCACTCCGTAGAGATGATGCGGAACGCGAGCGAGGTCCTCGGTGCCAGGCTTCGCAGTGAGGATGTCCATTCCCTCGTAGAGTTGAAATGCGTCGGCATTGACGATTTCGCCCCCGATGCGTTCGGCGAGGGCGGTAGCGACAGCGCTTTTTCCAACTCCGGTCGCGCCAGCGATGTAGAATGGGTTCGGAATGTGGGTCTCCGGTTGGGAATGAAGAAGCCGCACCTCCGCGAGAAGGAACGGCTTCGACGGTGATTCAGATGGACTGCGGCGACTTAGCCTGCCTCCGCGGGTTCGTCGCTCGTTGCGCGTTCGCCGCTGCTCTTGGCTCCGCTGACCACGAGCTTCCGGCCCATGAAGTCCTTGTCGTGAAGCTGCTCCACAGCCCGCTTGGCTTCATCAACCGAACTCATGACGACGAAGGCGTAGCCCTTCGAGCGTTGCGAGCGGCGATGACTGACCACTTCGGCGGATTCGACCGTGCCGACCTCTTGGAAGAGGGTCTGGAGATCGCTTTCGGCGGCATCGTAGGACAGGTTGCCCACGTAAAGGCGACCGGAGGTGACCTCGATCACTTCGGGAACACGACGCTGCTTTCCGTCGTCGTTGTTCTTGGATTTGACCACCGTGGTCCGGACTGGACCCGGTCCCGAGGCCGCCTTCTTCCTCGGTTTTCGATTGGAGGCGGCCTTCGATTTCGGGCCCTGACTCTTCTTCTCCGCTTCTCTCGCCTGGGCGCGTTCTGCGTTCTTTTCCTCTAGCCGCTGACGAGCGCGGGTCGGTGCTTTCTTTTTCTCTCCGAATCCGAAGAGTGCCAGAATTCGCTGCCACAGTGACGGCTTCGGCTGCCGACGTGGAACTTTTTCGCGGTAATAGCGACGACCTCCGCCACCGCCTCCTCCTCCGCGGTTGTTGCTACTGTTCCTACTTTTGTTTCGGTTGCGATTCCTGTTTCGGTTCCTGTTTCGGTTACGATTTCCCGCGTTTCGTTGCGGTGATGAGCTGGTTGCCATTTAATCTAAAACGGTTGGGTGTTTCTGCGTGCGTGACGGAGTGTGCCGCTGTGCGTGCGATACTCGCGTGGATGCCTCTGGAGGGGCCTTCCGGCAGCGCGGTTCCACGGCGGCGGTTCGGGGTCCTTTGGCTCGGTAGTGTCACGCCGTGAATGCGCGTGAGAGAGCCAGTGACGTCACTCCATCGTTGTCTGGATTTGGCAGGGTCGGCGCGGCATGACCAGAACTCTCCCGGCGGAAAGTGGGCGTGGGCGATCCGCATTTGCCGCGCGATTTGCGGAACTTCCGGATTTTGCCTCGTTGCCATCCTAGTCATGCTGTCAGTTTTCGGGGGTGGAACCGACCCTGCGTGGCGCTATCCCATCCCGCGGATCGATTGGCGGGATGTAAGCGGATAGGAGTGCCAATTCCGTCACTAACCTATGGTAACGGGCGTCGTCGGCAAGAGTTTTGTGCAAATGACTCGTGATGAACGACTTAAAACACGGGAATCCGGGTCGTGGATGGGATTTCTAAGTTTTTGTGTCCGGTTTCGGCCTGCGGCCAACTTACGATGGGAAAGGCGATGTCCCCTATTCGAGCAAAGAGAGTTCCGACGGCCAGCTGCTGCGTGGCTTCGCGGGGGAGGACGATCAAAGTGCGTTTGCCGAGTTGGTGGATCGCTACGCGGGACTCGTCTGTAGCGCCGCCCTTCGCAGAACGCAGCACCCCTCGATCGCCGAGGAGACGGTGCAGCATGTCTTTGTGAAGCTCGCGGAAAAGTCGGCCTCGCTCGAAACCCGGCGTGGCCTTGCCGCATGGCTCCACAAGGTCGCCACTCGCGAGGCGGGTGGCGTGCTGCGCAAGGAACACACCCGAAACCGTGCCATGGACCGCTACGCCGACGAAGTTCGGTTTCGGCAATCCTTCCCAGAGGTCGATCCCGACATCCTGCCGATTCTCGATGAAGCCATTGCCTCGCTGAGGCACCTGGATCGGGAGATGCTCATGCTGCGATTCTTTGAAGGGAATAGCTTCCGCGAGATCGGATCGCGTATAGGCGCTTCGGAAGACGCGGGCCGCAAGCGTGTGACGCGCGCACTTGAAAAACTGGGCAACGTCGAATCCGCGCGATGCGCTGGAGCATGTTCTCGCGGCGGAGTTGAGCTTCATGCATCTCGCAGCCATCAACATTGCCTTCGACGCGATGACGAAGGCGGATCCGCAATACGCGTTGGGGCGCTTGGAAGCGTCGAAGGACCGATATTTCTACGAACATACAAGGGGCGCGGTCTACATTGCGTGGAAGGAAGTCGATGCAGCGGCGGCGGAGCAGTGGATGCAGGGACAGACGAAGTCGGATCCGGAAGCGACCAAGACGCTCATCAGGAAGATGGCGCAGACCGACGTTCAAGGCGCCATCGATTCGGTGCTCGAGCTGAAGCCGACTTCGGAAAACCGTCGATTCCTCGGCGAGATCTTTATCTTCCGTATTTTCGTTCCGGGTAACGAGAATCTTCGCGAACGGATGCTGGAGTTGCCCGAGGCGTGGTTGAAACCGGAATTCACGCGGGAATTTGGCGTCAAGGGCGTCGTCCGGCTGCCGGTGAAGGAAGTCGTCGGCTTCGGCGGGCACCTGCCGTAGGGTAAGTCACGGGACGCGTTCTATTCGGGAGTCGTTTCGCGTCGGGCGTCCGAGGGCCATTTCACCGACGCTGTCGGTGTGCTCCATGAGATCGATTCCATGACCACTCGGCTTAACGCGGTTTCCGGGCTCGTCTACGAATGGACGCATTCGAACTCTGCGGGAGGCTTCGGAATGGCTCGGCACGCTCGACCCGGGACCGCTCCGGGACCGCGCCGTGAGTTCGTTTGCGAAGCGGCTTGTCTTTGCCGACCCGGACGCGGCGACCACGTGGGCGCAGTCGATCAAGAATCCGAAGCTGCGCGACAAGACGATGAAGATCCTCATGGAGCCAAGGTAGCCGACTTCGGCGACGGGCTAACGTTTCGGCTACGTGTTGCAGAGCCCTGCGGGTGGTGATAACTCTCCGGCGTGAGAGTTCTACTATCCCTTCTACTAACGACCACCGCCATCGGCGCGCAGGACGAATCAACCCTGTTGAGCGATGTTCGCCAGCTCACGTTCGCTGGAAAGCGCGCCGGTGAGGGTTACTACAGCGCAGACGGCACGAAGATGATTTTCCAGAGCGAACGCGATCCGGAAAATCCGTTCTTTCAGATCTACGTGCTCGATTTGGAAACCGGAGATATCAATCGTGTTTCTCCCGGGAGTGGCAAGACGACCTGCGCGTGGATTCATCCGAGCAACGAGAGGGCGCTCTTCGCTTCGACGCACGGAGATGGCGAAGCGGTCGAGAAGCAGCGTGCGGAGATCCGGTTCCGCAAGTCGGGGAAGCAGCGCCGTTATTCATGGGACTACGACGAGAACTACGAGATCTACGAGGCGGCTCTCAACGGATCTGCGTTGAAGAATCTGACCAACGCCAAAGGCTACGACGCCGAGGGTTCCTATTCGCCGGACGGCACGAAGATCGCGTTCGCTTCGAACCGTCACGCCTACACGAAGGAACTTGCGCCCGAGGTGAAGGAGCGCTTCGAGCTGAAGCGCTCCTACCTGATGGACATCTACATCATGGATGCCGACGGCAGCAATGTGAAGCGGCTCACCGACGTGGCAGGTTACGATGGCGGACCATTTTTCAGTGCGGATGGGAAGAAGATCTGCTGGCGTCGGTTCTCGGAGAAAGGGGACACCGCAGAAGTCTTCACGATGGACGTTGATGGGACGGATCAGAAGCAGATCACCCAACTCGGCGCGATGTCGTGGGCACCGTTTTTCCACCCGAGTGGCGAGTACCTTGTCTTCGCCACAAACCTCCAAGGATTCGCGAATTTCGAACTCTACATGGTCGATGCCGCTGGCGAGAAGGAACCGGTTCGCGTGACGTGGACCGATGGCTTCGACGGCTTGCCCACGTTTTCTCCCGACGGAAAAACCCTCGCATGGACGACGAACCGGACGCCTGACAAGAAATCGCAGATTTTCACCGCGACGTGGAATCATGAGAAGGCGAGGTCGCTGCTGGGCATCGGATCGGGCACGGTCCTACCGAAGACGACACCGGCGATCACGGAGGCGGAACTGGGCGCGCACATTGATCACCTCGCATCCGAGGAAATGGACGGGCGACTCACTGGAACCGAGGGCGAGATCCTCGCGACCGAATACGCGGCCAAGGTTCTCGGATCGTACGGCTTGGAGCCCGCGGGAGATGACGGTTCGTGGTACCAGGAATTTGAGTTCACGGCCGGGATCGATCTCGGAAGCAACAACCATATGGCCATGGGCGATCGCGAACTCGCCGTTGACAAGGAGTGGCGACCGCTTTCGTTCTCGACCACGGGCGAAGTCAAGCCTACCGAGATTGTCTTCGCCGGATACGGAATGGAAGTTCCGGAAGGGACGGGCGAGGACGGCAAGGAATACGAACTCTACAGCTCATATTTCCACCTCGATGTGAAGGACAAGTGGGTGATGATGTTCCGCTACATGCCGGAGGAAGTCTCGCCTCAGCTTCGCCGCCGCTACGCAAGGCATTCGAGTCTGCGCTACAAGGCGCTTACTGCACGGCAGAAAGGTGCCCGCGGCTTGATCATTGTGAGCGGGCCGAATGCCCAGGTGAAAAGCGAGCTCGTGCAGCTGAGCTACGACTCCTCAATGTCGGGATCCGGTGTCGCGGCAATTTCGGTGACGAATGCGATCGCCGAA
>CAJIAN010000894.1_pt1 | contig 21690 bp, 20 predicted proteins | sample 9199061 | NCBI WGS metagenome assembly CAJIAN01 (sample SAMEA7708264, study PRJEB35096) | sediment metagenome | biome: marine neritic benthic zone biome [ENVO:01000025]; feature: sediment [ENVO:00002007]; material: shallow marine sediment [ENVO:03000034] sea grass bed [ENVO_01000059] ...
AGCGAATGGCCGCCCCGTTGCCATAACGGCCGAGGATGTCGCATGGCTACTGGATGGCGGGTTTATCAGTGGCCATTGGGTGCCTTGACCGGCGAGAGCATACGATCCTTTCAAATCGTAGCGATCGGCCCCAGCTGTGCATACGTCTCATAGCGGCAGAACCGCGCGACACCCTGACCCTCCATGGAGTTGAAAGCCATGCACAGTTCGAACCACCAAACAGTCATCGACGCTCGCCCTCAGATCAGGGTTGTGTGGCCTCGGACGTCATGCGATAAGAACCAGCCGTTGTGAGCATTCCGAAACGCACATTGATGGCCATACACAGGCGGTGGTATATGGTAGCGACCTACTCGGGGATCAGAGCCTTTGCTAATCGTCTGCTCAGCGCGTTTTGTCCTCGGGATGTTCAAACTGCGCGGCTCCATGGCACACTGGTTTCTTCCAAGACGCTTGGCAACATTGCCATATTCGTCCATTCCCGCGGACGCCCTCGTTCTGGGGCTGACGAAGCCAATTATGGAATGATTTCGGTTCGCCAGCAGCGCCCGAGAATGTCTCGGTTGCTGTATCGGTATTTCTGCCTGACCAGCCACTTTGGTTTGGGACACGTCGAGATCGCCTTTTATGAACAGGGGCGCAGGATCACCTTTCATGGGGTGCGGAACATTGCCCGGTCAAATGCACGTCGTCTGGGATTGACCAAGCTTGCGGACAAACTGCTGCTGACTAAGCGAGACGAGGAAATCCTCGTAATCTTTGAAGTCGCACGGTTGCTGGAGGCCCATGGTTTTGTAACGCAGTTGGCGCGATCCGATGAGTGCGTGAGCCTTTCGGTGTGCGGCAGCCTCATGCATCCGGCCACGCAGGTGCGAGCGCTGAGTGCCCTCAAAGGCAAGTATGATCGTCTTCACAGAAGATTACGCCAACGGGCGCACGACAAGGCGTCGATCCTCTCGCCTGACCCACCGCGAATTGAAGGCGATGTGACGTCGCACAAGTTCTGAATGGGCTCGCTAACGGAATTTGAATGGAACCCACCCCAATCCCGTCCCACAGTAGATTCGAATCCACCCGAACCATGGCCACGAAGACTCTCCTCCTCTCTTTCGCGGCGGCGCTGGTCGCCGGTGCACTGTCGTCCTGTATCTACTACGATGAGGCCCCGCCGTATTCGAGCTACGGCAGTTCACCGCCGCCCAGCGGATACGTGCACTCCCGGCCGACATACGGGCTAAGGACCTCGAGTTTGATTGGCAGCGGGTACGGGTATGGCCACGGTCACCACAACCACAAGCACGAGGAAGAGCGCATCAAGCTGACCGGCGGAAGCCAGAAGGGCAAGGGAACGCGTCCCAGCGAATACCACACCCGCGAATGGTTCGAGAAGAAGGGCTACGATCTTTCCAACTACAAGCACAAGCACGAGTACAGCGGCGTGACCCACACGGGATCGAAGTACGGGAAGAAATCGAGCAGCAGCAGCAAGAGCAAAGGCAAGAGCAAGAGTAGCGGTAAGAAGAAGAAAAAGAAAAAGTGATCGCCAGGGCGCTCGCGCGGCGCTCTCATCGAGAGCGCCCTACCGCCACCACGGCGTTGGAGAACGCGCAGTTTCCCACCCCTGAAACGCCGCTACTGCCCAACCTCCCTCAACACCTGCTGGGCTTCGAGCACGGGCCGTTCCTTCGCCCACTTCTTCGCATCGTCGCGCAGTTTGTTGACGGCTTTGCGATGCGCATCTTTCGCTTCGCCGCCATCGGCTTCGTAGGGAGCTTCCGGCCAGTCCCAGTCGTCGGTGCGGAATGAAGGGATCGGTATGATGCGTTCGTGGTGACCGCTGTTGACGGCGTTGCCAAGCGGATTGCGCGCCCATGCGTAGCGCACGGCGACCGGCTTCGGCACCAGCGGACTCCACACGCGGAGCTTCGACTCGTCACGCTGGTCGCGACCACGATCATCCTTGCCCTTCACAACAAACTCTGCCTTCGCAGGAAAAAAGCGGCGGTCCTCCCCCGCAATGGCAAAGCCTTCGAACGGTCGCCCATCGTGCACGCGCACTTGCTTCTCGAAGCTGAGGACGAAGTGATCACCTTTCTGCTCCGCATCCTTCAACACGACCGGCTTCCACCCGATCTGCGTCTGCCCGTATTGCGTGTGCAGCGCCCAGCGCGCGATGCGTTCGCCAAGTTCGAATTTCTTGTGCGGGTGGTACCACGGCACCTGCTGGTCGTAGGCCGGAAGAAAAACGACGTTCTCCATCTCCTGTCCCGCCTTGAACTGCGCCTCGCGGATGAAGGATCCCGCATCGACCATGCGAATCTCGAAATTCGCATAGGTCTGCGGTTCGCCACCGGCGGTCAGCCCGATGATCCCGAACGGCAGCGCCTCGTCGCGAAAGGCAGCGCACCAATCTTCGATCATCGCCTTGATTGTCTTCGCGTAGAGCCTGGGGCGGGCGTTGCCGAGGGCGTTGTTGTAGCCTTGGTTGAAGATCGCACCTTTGATGTTGCACTTCGCCCATGGAGCGATCATCGCATTGAACGAGGCGCCTGGATTGTTGCGATCGTTGGCCGGATCGGGATCCGGCTTGGTGGGTTTCTGGTTCGGCTTCTCGCCCTTCGCCTTGCGGCGTTCGGTGTCCTTCTCCCAGCGCACGATGCGCGCGGCGAGGCTGGCTTCCGCATCATAGGCGGCGATCTTCGCGTCCCATTCGGCAATGAGCGGATTCGCTTCCGGAATCTCCGCCAGTTTCGCCCGCGAGGTCCATCCCTCGACGGTCGTTCCGCCGACCGACGCGTCAATGAGCCCAATCGGAACGCCGCTGACCAGATGGAGCCTCCGCCCGAAAACATATCCGATGGCCGAAAACCGCGCCACGGACTTGGGCGTGCATTGAATCCATGCACCCTTCATTTCGTGGCGCCGTGTCCACGCGTTGAACTCGTTGATCCGCTCAATGTCTGCCTGAGGCTCCGGAGTCGCCTTCGCGGGAATCGTCATGAGGCGGATGTTGGGATGATTCGCCGAGATCACTTCCGTGTCGCCGTGGTAGATGCTTTCGAGCACATCCTCCATGTTGCTCTGCCCGCCGAGCAGCCACACATCACCAAAAAGAATGCCGTCGTATTCGACCTTCTCTCCGCCGGACTCGACAGACATGCTGCTCGCTTGAGTGGAAGCCGGAACCGCCTGAAGTTCCAGCGACCAGCTGCCGTTGTCGTCGGCTTTCACCGTATTGTCGCGGGCCGAAAGCCGCACACGAACGTTTTCACCGGGTTTCGCCGTGCCCCAGACGTTGATCGGCTTGTCCCGCTGGATGACCATGTTGTCACCAAAGATGTTGCAAACCGTGAGGTCTGCGGAAGCCAGTGGCGCGAGAATCAAGAGAGCGGTCGCGGAGAGGATTCGTGTCTTCATCGCGGGGATGCTACGCGCAATCCCGCAACCGGACCACTCCCCAATAGGGACGAGCTTCGAAAGACTAACGCTCTCTGCGGGATCATGCTAGGCTCCGGACTTCTGCCTCATGAAGATCACCATCGTCAGCCCTCCCTCTCGCGGCGTGGCCACCGGGAACCGGTGCACGGCGCAACAGTGGGCGGCGATGTTGGAGGATCTCGGAGAGATCGTCGCCGTGTGCGAATCATGGACGGCCGAAGATGATTGCGACGTGCTCGTCGCGCTCCACGCGGTCAAGAGCCACGAGTCGATCGCCAGGTTTCGCTCCGCCCGACCCGAAGGAAAACTCGTTGTCGCGCTCACGGGAACGGATATCTATCCATCGCCGAGCGAAGAGGCGCTGGATTCGATGAAGCTCGCCGATCGGCTCGTGTTTCTGCAGGACAAGGCACTCGAATGCGTGCCCGAGGAGTTCCACGGAAAATCGCAGGTCATCGTGCAATCATCCAAGAAATCCGGCGATCCAGAGGTGTTGCGGACGACGGATCCCTTCGATGTCTGTGTCGCAGGGCACCTTCGCGATGTGAAGGATCCCATGCGTGCCGCCGAGGCATCGCGCCTTCTTCCCAAGGAATCCAAGATCCGCATTCTACAGGTAGGCGCGATACTCGATGAGAAGTATCAGGAGCTGGTCGACCGCGAGTTGAAGGAGAACCCGCGATATCAATGGCTCGGCGAGCTTGGATCCGATGAACTGAAGCAGCTCATGGCGCGCTGCCAGATCATCGTGGTGTCATCGCACGCCGAAGGCGGGGCGCGGGTTGCCGGCGAGTCGATCGTGGAAGGGACGCCGGTGATCGGAACCCGAATCGATGGGTTGGTCGGGTTGTTGGGCGATGACTATCCCGGGTTCTTTGAGGTTGGTTACACTGAGGGGTTGGCGGAGCTGCTTTCGAGATCGGAGCAAGATCCGGAGTTTCTTCATGACCTCCGGGAACACGCTTTGCGTATCGCGGAAACGTTCGATCCGGAACGCGAGAGAGAGGCATGGGGAACCCTGTTGGGCAATCTGCAGTCATCCTGAGCGAGGCACGAGCGAAGGATCTCGAAGGCACCAGTGATACGGAACAAGACACACGCTCGTCAGCCGTGCTCTCTCCGGATTTGTTGAGATCGAAATCACCGTGTGGCACGAGATCCTCCAGTGTGCCTTCCTCAGGATGACCCGCGTTGTTTGCGGGTGACAATGGATCGCTCCTGGTAGACGCTGTCACCGACTCATGAACACCAAAGAGGAACTCCTCCGCGAACTCGACAACGTCGACAAACGGACGATGGATTTGTTGTCTGATTTGTCTGACGAGCAGCTCGCGGTTCCGTATCATCCGGGTATCAATCCGCCGCTCTGGGAAACCGGGCATGCGGCGTTCTTCTACGAGTATTTTCTCCTCCGCGAGCTCGACGGTGGCGACGCGCGCATGCCAGGGTACGACGAGATCTGGGATTCTTTCGAGATCCAGCACAAGGAACGCTGGCGCGAGGGCGTCGTGCCGGAGAAGCAGCGGGCGCTCGACTATTATCGCAGCATCCTCGACGAAACCCGCCAGCGCACCGAGAAGAAGGACCTCGGGTCGCGCGATATCTACCTGACGAAATACTGCATCTTCCACCAGTGCATGCATCTCGAGTCGCTCATCTGGTGCCGTCAGACGCTCGGATACCCCGCGCCGCCGTTCACCGAGAAGCCGCCGAGCAAAGAGAGCAATGGCACAAATGGTGACGTCGAAGTCGAGGGTGGGAGCTATTTCATCGGCGTTCCGGGTGCGGCGAACGTATGGGAGGCGGAAACGTTCAGTTTCGACAACGAGCGCCCGGGTTTCGAAATGCAAATCGAGCCCTTCAAAATCGCCAGCACGCCGGTCACCAACCGGCAGTTCCTCGAATTCATCGAGGACGGCGGATACGGCAATGAGGAGTTCTGGAACTTCGGCGGACGGACGTGGCTGCGCGGAGGCCATCAGCATCCCGAGTATTGGGAGAAGGAGGACGGCGTCTGCCGCGTCCGGTTTTTCGATCAATGGCAGGATCTGCCGCTCGATGCGCAGGTGATGCACGTGAGCTGCTGGGAAGCGGAAGCCTACTGCCGGTGGGCGGGTCGACGGCTGCCGACGGAATTCGAATGGGAAGTAGCGGCCCGCGGAACCGATCAGCGCATGTTCCCGTGGGAAGGCAGCGTCGAGGATCAGGATGCCGACATCGATGCCAAGTACATGGGGCAGGTTTCAGTGGATGCCTTCCCCGATGCGGCGAGTCCGTACGGGTGCCTGCAAATGATCGGCGGCGCATGGGAATGGACGAGCAGCCAGTACCTTCCGTTCGATGGATTTTCCGTCGATATGTATCCCTACATGTCGACGCTCCAGTTCGGTGATCACCGGACAACGCGTGGCGGTTCATGCGCCACGTCGGCGTGCCTCATTCGCAACACCTATCGGCAGGCGTATCATCCGAGCAGACGCGATTGCTACATCGGATTCCGCACCTGCCCGCTCTCGTGAGATATATCCTGCTGTTCCTAGTCGCCGCCAACACCGCCCTCGCCGGTGTCGGTGACCCGCAATTGCGAACCGAGCATCCGTGGTATCCGGGCGAGTTGGCGATGTCGACGTTCGAGCGGCTGGCCGAAACCCAGGCGGCAATGTGGCAGCGGGTGACCGGCAAACCGGTCGTCACCGACGAAGACAGGGTGCTGGCGGCTTGGTTCTGGAGGAACACCCATTACGCCCACGGCGAGGAAGGACGCGGCGACTACTTCGATTCGGGATTCGAGAAATCGGATTGGAATCGCGACTACTGGCAGGGTTTGTTCGCGCACGGATTCGGGCTTTGCGGAACGACGCACGCCCAATGGACGGCAGAGATGCAGCATCTGCTCGGGCATTGCCGTAGCCGCGCCGTTGGAGTGACGGGTCACAATTCGTTCGAGGTTTTTCTCAAGGGTGGTGCGTATGGAAGCGATGGCCGCTGGGCCCTTCTCGATCATGATCTCTCGACGGTCGTTTTCGACGAAGATGGGAAACGCCTCGTTTCGATCAAGGAGCTGCCACCGAAGCTGAAGACTCTCGGGAATCCCGACTTCAAATCAGACCGACAACGCGGTTGGCGGGTTGCCGGGCTTCATCCGAGCGACATCAGTTCGTTCAAGTCGTTCCGCGTGGCCGAGTATCTTGCCGGCTACGCCGGACCGCTACCGATGGTCCACCTGCGATCCGGCGAGACGATGCGGCGCTATCTCAGACCGGGATTGGAAGACGGCAAGACGTTCGTGTTCTGGGGTCGAAACTACAACACGGATGGCATTCCAGGACCCGAGCGGAGCCGGAGCTGGGTGAATCAGCCGGAGAAAATGCACGGTGCGAAACGCGATGCGGGTCACTACAACGGACGGGTCCGCTATGCGAATGCGGTCTTCACCTACCAGCCCAACTTCACGAACAACCGCTACCGCGAAGCGGTCGTCGACGAGAGCGGCGATCACCTGACATTCGAGTTTTCCTCGCCCTATGTCATCGCGGCGACTCCACCCGATAACAGTGCGTGGGGCATCTACAAGGACGGCTGCCGCAATGGGCTCGTGATCGAAAGCAAGCGCCGACTTCCGCTGAAAGTGTCCACGGATCGCGGCGTCACGTGGAAGGATGCCGCATCGAACGACCTCACCGATCTGGTGAAAGGCCATCAGCAGTATCAGCTCCGCATCGAATTGCCTGCACCGAAGCTGCGATCGGCCGGGTTGAAAATTCGGACGGTTTGCCAGGCGAATGTGGCCACGATCCCAAGGCTCACGGATGGACGGAACACGGTCGGCTACGCCGCCTCGGGGAAAGCCGTGTTTTCGGCAGGTCCAAATCGCGATCAGGCGATCGCGCACGTGGTCAATGGCAAGCTGGAGTCACCGAGCATCACGCTGAGGCTGAAAGCGCCGCGCGGGGAACGCGTCGTTGGCATTCACGCGGCGAGCCACAACCAATCGGGAAGCCCACCCAATCCAAAAGTGCGCTACGGGATCGAGTATTCACGCGATGATGGGAAGACATGGGAAGGAGTCGTGAACGACTGGCAGATCGTCAGAAGGGATCCGGAACCGAAAGATTTCTGGAGTCAATCCTTCACCTACGGCTCGCAGACCTTCGAGCCGCACATTGGGCCCGTTCTTGTGAAATTCTCGAATGACGGGGGCAAACGCTACCGCCGTGTCGAGGCGCACCTCGTCTACGAGGTCGCCAAGCCAAGCCGAGCGAAGATGACCTTCGGGTGGACCAACGGCGAGGACGCGACGATTCGCACGCAGTCGAAGATCTACCCTCCGAATGCCATCGATAAGAGCTGGCAGTTCGATGCTGGGAAAGGCGTTCGGACGAAGTGGGTGGAGATCCGGGCGGAGTAATCACCGGTGCCGCACCCGCCGCGCGGCCTTGGCATCTTCCAATTCGTCGATGGATCGCCGCAGCGATCCCGGCCAGATAAATAGCCAGAAGAGGTAGTAGAGCGGGAAGAGCAGGACGGCACCGGTCATGTCATACCATCGCACACCCACGCCAATGCGTTCACTTTGACGGTGAATATGGATGGCACTCATGATGGCGAGGAAGAACCAGAGCGCCGCGAGCTCAGGTTCGGACGGGAAGTACATGGCGCAATCTCCTCAAACAACCGCACACCCCGGACAGCGTCCGAAGAACTCCAGTTCATGGTAGATGCCGCGATATCCGAACTTGTCGGTGACCTCCTTTTCCAACGCCTCGACGGGACAGCTTAGCCCGATCTCCTCGATCTTCCCGCAATCGGTGCAGATGAGGTAGTCGTAATGCTCGCCGGGATAGATGAAGGTGAAATAGGCGGACCGCTCGTGCAACCCGAGCCTGCGGACGATTCCCTGACCCTGAAGGCGAACGAGCAGGCGATAGACCGTTGCCTTGTCGCATTGGTCGGAAAGCGCCTCCGAACTGGCGAGCTCCGCGAGCGTCATCGGGCGGTCGTTCTCGATAAGCGTGCGCAACAACTCCTCCATCGCCTTGGTGCGGCGGAGGCCGTTTTCCCGACACTTCGCAACCGCCCACGCGACGCGGGCAACGGTCTCGCTCTTCTCGGACGTCGTGCTCATCCTCTTTCACCATAGCGCCCGCCGCATTCTACTGGCAAACGGAATTCCCCCTTGCTAACGATGGGCATGCACACGCCGCAATCGATTCAGGCGATTGGAAACCAAATCGCGATCCTCTGGGATGATCAAGTGGAGAGTTACTTCCCGATGGAAACACTCCGCGCCGCCTCGCCCAGCGCCGAGAATGTGGGTGAACGCGATCTTCTCGGAAACCAGATTGGCGGCAGTTCGCAGACCAGTTTTCCAGGTGTCACGGTGACCGGTTGGAACATCGTCGGCGGATACGCCTTGCAGTTCCAGTTCAGCGATGGGCATAATACCGGCCTGTTCAGCTACGACTACCTGCGCGCACTTTGGGAACATCTCAAAAAGTCCTCTAACGAAGATTCATGAACCAGTCGCTCTCCCTTCCCATCCGCCCCCGCCGAAACCGCAAGAGCGCCGCCATCCGTGGGCTATGCCAGGAGACGAGGCTGTCGCCACAGAACTTCATCTACCCGCTCTTCGTGCATGCTGGGGATGCGGACGAACCGATCGATTCCATGCCCGGCTGCACTCGCAGGAGCGTGAAAGGCCTTGTTGGCGAGGCGAAGGAGGCCCAAGCCGCGGGCGTCAATGCCGTAGTGCTCTTTCCGGCAATCGCCGCCGAGCTGAAGACCCCACACGCGGTCGAGGCATTCAATGATGACGGGCTGATCCCGCAGGCGGTCAAGGCGCTCAAGGAAACGCTGCCCGATCTGGTCGTGACCACCGACGTGGCACTCGATCCCTACAACAGCGACGGCCATGATGGCGTGGTCGGGGACGATGGCCGCATCCTAAACGACTTCACCGTGTCGATTCTTTGTCAGCAGGCGCTCAGCCACGCGCGAGCGGGAGCCGACATCATTTCGCCGAGCGACATGATGGATGGCCGCGTGGGCGCGATCCGCGAGGCGCTCGATGGCGAGGGCTACGAGGACGTCTCGATCCTTTCCTACACGGCGAAATACGCGTCCGCCTACTACGGTCCCTTCCGCGGCGCGCTCGATTCGGCTCCGAAGGCGGGCGACAAGAAAACCTACCAGATGGATCCGGCGAATCGGCTTGAGGCTCTCCGCGAGGCCGAGCTCGATGTCGAGGAAGGAGCGGACATGGTGATGGTGAAGCCCGCCGGACCGTATCTCGATATCGTCCGCGAGCTCGCCGACAATATCGATGTGCCCATCGCCGCCTATCAGGTGAGTGGCGAGTATCTCATGATCAAATCCGCTGCCGCTGCAGGCTGGCTTGACGAGAAGAACGTCGTGCTCGAGAGCCTGACGGGCATCCGTCGCGCTGGGGCCAGTGTCATTCTCACCTACTTCGCGAAACAGGCCGCGCAATGGCTCGGCGAAGACTAACCAATGATAAACGTGAATCATGACACATCCGATCCCTGCGTAGGGGAGCCTGCAGAAAGTTCCGAGAGGGTGAGAACCAATCTCACCCAGCGCCCGTTAGAAGTTCTTGCAACTTCCGCGACGAACTACCGTCCATCCGACGGCACCGATTCCTTCTCTCGCCGTCAATTCCTCGGAACGACTGCCGCCGCTGGCGCATCAACCTTCGCCGCATCGTCCGCCCTCGCCAAAGGCGGCGGAGCCGGCAACAAGGTCCGCCTCGGAGTGATTGGAGCAGGGGGACGCGGTAAGTGGATTGCGAAGCTGTTCCGCGACCACGGCGGCTACGACGTCGCAGCTTGCGCCGACTACTTCAAGGACCGCGTCGACAGTTTCGGCAATGATCTCAACATCGACGAGAAGCATCGGTTCACCGGGCTCGATTCCCACAAGAAGCTGCTCGGAACCAACATCGATGCGGTCGCCATCATCAGCCCGCCGTATTTTCATCCCGAGCAGGCCGCCGCGGCCGTCGCCGCCGACAAGCACGTCTATCTCGCCAAACCGGTCGCCGTCGACGTGCCGGGTTGCCATTCGATCCAAAAGTCTGGCGAAAGCGCCCGCAAGAAGGGCAAGGCGTTCCTCATCGATTTCCAGACCCGGGCAAACAGCTATTTCATCGAAGCGATCAAACGCGTTCACGACGGTGCCTTGGGCGACCTCGCCTTCGGAGAATCGCTCTACCACGCGGGTCGCCTGACCGCCCAGGCGAAGGAAGGCGATCCGGGCGCGCGGCTGCGCAACTGGGTGTTCGACAAGGCGCTTTCCGGCGACATTATCACCGAACAGAACATCCACACGCTCGACGTGATGAACTGGATCATGCAGAAGCCGCCGATCCGTGTTTCGGGCACCGGCGGTCGAAAGGTCCGCGTCGATGTCGGCGATTGCTGGGATCACTTCGCCCTCACCTACGAATACGAGAACAACGTCGGGATCACCTTCAGCTCGCGGCAGTTCAACGGGCATGGGACACCCGGCGGCATCATCAACCGCATGTTCGGTTCGAAAGGCGTGCTGCTCACCGAATATGGCGGCACGGTGATGATCCGTGGCGGAAAGGGAAGCTTCTACCGCGGTGGTAAGACGCAGCCGATCTACAAGGAGGGCGCGGTGAACAACATCGCAACCTTCCACAAGGACATCGTCGAAGGAAACGCCGCGAACCCGACGCTCGAAACCAGCGTGCAGAGCAATCTGGTGACCATCATGGGCCGGACGGCCGCCTACGAAGCGCGCTCGGTCACGTGGAAGGAACTCGTCAATTCGACGGCGCAAATGGCACCGGACCTGTCGGGGCTCAAGGCGTAGCCGACCTCGGCTACATGTCCTCCGGCGGACGGATCATCGGTCCGAACTCGGTGAACTTGAAGAGCACGAGCGCGGCGAGGAATCCCGCGAGCAATCCGATGAGGAGCAACGCCCACGAGGGAATGCCCCGCTGCATCGGAATCTGCAGACCGCCAAACGGCGGTTGTCCTTGGGGAGCCGGTTGCTGGGGCGGCATGGCCTCGGCGGAATAGCCTGCGTTCGGATCGTAGACCGGCTGCGCTGTGGGCGGCTGGTAGGCGGCCTGCTCCGGCTGGGCATCCGCGACGGGAGCGGCCTGAGCAGCACCGAGCTGCGGCTCCATGGTTTGAACCGGCACAGCCTGCGGTTCGGGTTCTACAGCCACTTCGGGCTCCACATAAAATTCTTCCGCAGGGGCAGCCTCCACTTCGGGTGCGGCCTCCGGCGCGACGGGCTCTGCCTCGGGCTCGTGCTCCGGCTCAGGAGCCGGCTCGTCGGCAGGGGGCGGAGCCATCGCACTCACGCGGACGGGAACGGAATGCGTTTCGCCAGTGTCTTCGTTGATGACGGTGAATTCGCCGCGCTCGGCATCGCCGGTTCCGTCATCATCTTCGGATTCGGGAGCGGCCTCGGGTTCGACTTCAGGCTCCGGATCCGGCTGGGTGAGAGGTGCGACCTCCACCGCAGGTTCCGCCTCGTTTGCGGGCGCGGCTTCCTCCTCCACGGCGGGCGCGATGAGCCGCGTTCGAGGCTTGTCGCCACCTTCGGGAACGATCAATCGCGTTCTCGGTTTTTCGCTCCCTTCGGGCTGCTCGCTCTCTGACATTTTTCTGTGGATGGTCGGTGAGTGTTACGACCATCGGACAACTTCAGGGTGTTGATGGACGCAACTCCCGAAAGTTCGCCAAACCACCCCTCAAAATCAATCCAATTCTTGTGCCCCGAATCTGGATTCAGGCGTCTTCGGCGGCGTCCCCGGATTCGGCCCCTTCGTCTTTCTTGAAATAGTCCTCCCATGTGTGGAGCATAACGCCCTCACCGAGTCCTCCGATGCCGTCGAGAAGTTCCTGACACCGGTTTCTCCAGCGATTCAGATCCGGCGGACCCCACGGGCGTTCGCCCGATTTCGGGAACACAAGGTAGGTGACCTTCAAATCGCTGACTGGCCGATTGTAGGGAGTCGCCTTCTCGTTCAGTTCCTTTGCGATGCGGAGCGACGCCTCGCCCATCTGGAACGACGGCCCTGCATCCCCGACGATAGCCGGATACACCCGGTCTTTGTAGATCACGACGGCGTAGTCACCGATGGCCGGCGCATGCGGGTTCTTCCGGGTATATCCGAGCAGGGACAGTGGCATCACGATGAAGGGATCGGCCCGCGCGATGAGAAAGCTCCTCGCCTTCAGATCCGCGATTTCCCGCTTCAACTGCGCAATCCGGTCCCTCGACGGCTTGTCGGATTCCTGCTCGTCCTTCAGCTTCTTCTGCCAGCGCTCGAGGAGCGGATTCGGCTGCGAGGTCCGTTTCTTCCATCCGTAGCTTGTGAACGGCTGATAGTAGTTCGACTTGGCAATGTACTCGTCGTATTCGGGCATGCGGTCTCCATCGGAACCATCCGAGACGACGTCCATTTCACCCTGGATGAGGAGCACCCGCTTCCCGGTATCCTGATGGGTCAGCTCGAGGATCGTTTCGCAGTCAAAGAAGTTGTGCTTGGTCAGCAGTCGATTGATCCGCGTGAGCAGTGTCTGCATCCGCTCGGTTTTCACCTTGTAGAGCTGATGATAGAGGCCGGACACCTTCCCGGACTCCACCATCGTGGGGAGGGCGGGAAGGATTTTCGGGAGATCAGTATTCAGCGACTTGAGTTCCGCCAGTGTCTTGTTCGGCTCCGGAACACGCACGTTCACTTTCATCTCGATCGTGAAGCTGTCGTCCTTCTTGCGCTCTCTCGTTGCCGTCGCGCCCGGCTCGACATGGAACTCACTCTTCACATCGAAGCCATTCCAGAGCTCGGCGGTGTCGATGCGCTTGTAAGAGACGAACCGCTCCGGCGGATCCGGTTTCACAAGCACTTCCTTGATGACTTCCACTTCCTTGACGATCACCTCGGGCTCGGGCGTCGGTTGAGCGGGCTGGCCCTTCGCGGCCATGATCTCCTTGATCCCGCGCTTCACCTTGCGAAGCACCTTCACTCCCGGAGGGGTGAACGGAAGCACGACCGCCAGTAGCAAAATGCCAAGCAGGATAACCTTTACGGGTGAGAGAAATCCGGATCGCCTCTTCTCTTTCTGCTTCAGCTCGTTCTCGGCCATGGCATTCTCTAACGCAGGATAGGAATGCTCTCAAGTGCGCGACGGACGTGCGCATTTGCGCTAGATTCGCAGATCATGACGATCAATCAGCTCGCCGGACAGAACCCGTTCACCACCAAGGACGGGTCGACGATACGGAGCATCCTGGACCGCACGAACGCGCCGGTGGAGAAGCAGAGTCTCGCCGAAGCGACTGTGCCCGCAGGTGGCGCGACCGAACGGCACTACCACAAGCTGAGCGAGGAATTCTACTTCATTCTCGAGGGCGAAGGCGGGATGGAAATCGACGGCGACCACCGCGACGTCGGCCCCGGAGATGCCGTGCTCATTCCGGCGGGCTCGTGGCATCAGATCACCGCTCGCACTGAATTGCGGTTCCTTTGCTGCTGCGCGCCACCGTATTCGCACGACGACACCTACTTCGAGTAGGCACTGCTGCCGCCGCTACGCCCCGGCCCCGGTCTCCCCTTCCGGTTGCTGTTTCTGCTGTTCGATCAGCATGACACGAAGTGGCACGCGCGTGAGCATCTCTCCGTCGACACTGACGTCGATGGAGAACTGTCCGATGCGATCGAACTTCAGCCGCTGAAGGTTGAGCACCACATTGCGCGTCACAAAGTAGGCGTCGTTGGGCAGACGCACATCGATGCTCGGTTCGAACGGCGGCATCACCGCCTTGCCGTCGTCATCGATGAAGCGAATGGAAAACCTGTGATGCCCTTCGTCACCGGGCATGAAGCAGATTCGCAGCGCAAGCGAGCAATGCGGATGCACCACGGGCAGCGCGCGCGAACAGATGGTGTCGAAAGTGCCGAGCACGCAGAGCTTCCCGTTGTAGTCGGAAGCAGAATCGCAAAGCGTGGCGACCTGAATATCCATCAGCGCCTGCGACGTAAGCCTAACCGATCGAAAAACCCCCGCTTTTTCTTTGGGCCCGACGATATCGGCTGCGTATTGCCACCGTTTGCCGCGGCTCCCGCGTTCCCTCCGGCAGCACCCCCACCGGAGTAACCTGGCGATGGAACGACCGCGATCTCCGCCTTGATGAACCCATCCAGTTCGCCGTTCTCGTGCTTCTTCTCGTAGAGTTCGTTGAAGAACTCTCCGACGAGCGGCGCGGCGTTCTTCCCTCCACCCACCGTCTCGCCCGGCCTGCCTTCCACAATGACTGCGAACGCATATTCGGGGTTTTCCACCGGCAGGTAGCCGGCGAACCACGCCACATAGAGTTTCTTCGCCGGGTTCCACTGGCCGGTTCCCGTCTTGCCAGCCACCGTCACGTATTCGTTCCTCGCCGACTTGCCGGTTCCCGAAGGCGAATTCACAACGGCAGTCAGGCCCCGGCGGACCACGTCGAGGTTGTAGGGATTCAGGGCCAGCGTGGTGTGGGACTCCGGAGGATACGACTTCACGACGTTGTTGAGCATGTCCTGAACCTGGAGGACGAGCCTGGTGCGCGGCACATTGTAGCCGTTGGCCACCGCCGCCATCATGCGGGCGACTTGAATGGGCGTCGAGAGCACGTAGCCCTGGCCGATGGACATGTTGGCGAGATTTCCGCCACCGAGCGTGTCGCGGTGGCGTTCCTTCAGGGAGGCCGTGGTGGGAACGTAGCCCGCGAGTTCGCCTTCGAGGGGCAGGCCCGTCGGCTGACCCATCCCGAGCTGGTGAGCCATGGCCGAGATCGTCTCGCCGCCCATCTGCAGACCGACTTTGTAGAACCAGGTATTGCAGGAGCGCATCAACGCCTGCATGACATTCATCGGGCCCTCCCCCTTCTTGTTCCAGTTGTGGAAGTAGCGATCGCCGACGTAGATGCTGTACGGACAGGGATGGATCGTGTCCTCGGTCACGAAATCGCCCTCGAGTGCCGCGAGCGCGACAGGCACCTTGAACGTCGAGGCTGGCGGATAGGCACCCCGGAACGCACGGGCAATCAATGGCAGAGACGGGTCCTCCTGGAGTTGCTTGTAGCGCTCGGTCCTCATGAAGGGGATCCAGTCGTTCAGGTCGTAGGACGGCCACGAAGCCATCGCGAGGACGTCGCCGGTCTTCACGTTGAGAACGACGAAGGCGCCTTTGCGGCCCGCCTCGCGGAGAACGCGCTCGGCCGTCAGCTGCATCCCGAGATCGAGCGTGGTGATGACGTTGCTCCCTTGGGCCGGCTGCTTGATCAGTTCCTCGGCAAGTTTCGTTCCATCGGCGTCGAAGAGAAAGTTGATCTTCCCGTTCGTGCCCGTGAGGTACTCGTCGTAAATCAACTCGATGCCGTCGCGGCCCTTGGTGATTCCGAAAAGCGGCTGGCCACTCGAAATCGCCCCGGTCGGGATTTTCTGTTCGGTGCCGACGTAGCCAAGGATATGGGCCGCAGTCTTTCCGAGCGGATAATAGCGAACATATTCCGGAAACAGCGCAAGCCCCGTGCCCAGTTGAGGCTTCATCCGATCGATCTGACCCTGCGTCAGCATTGCCGAGAATTTGAGAGGAAGCCAACGTCGGTGCTCGTAGTGCTCGAGGATGGCCTTGTCAGTGAGGCTCCAATTCTGATCGAGCAGGTAGTTCGAGCGGCGTATGCGTTCGCGGGCATACGCAAGGACGGCGGAGTCGGTCGCGTTCTCCAAATACGGGAGCTTCAAGGCAAGATAACGCGCCACGCGGTTCTGCACGAGGGGCAGTCCGTTGCGGTCGGTGATCTGACCTCGCGGCGCCGGCACCGTCAGCGTGATCGTCCGGGCTTCGGTCCGCGTCTGCCACGACGCGTCGATCTTGACGGGCGGTTTCTGTTTTCTCTCTGGTGGCAGGTCGAGCCGCGGCGCGGCAGGCTTGAACGGTTCTGCGGGTTTCACCACCGTCGCAGCCGGCGGCGTCGCCGGACGCGCGGTAGGGACCGCAGGTCGCGCGGTGGGAATGGCTGGTCTCGCCGTCGGTATGGCCGGACGCGCGGTGGGCGGGTCCTCGACAGGGCGTGCGCGTTCCTGTCCCCATGCATTGCCGCCGAGACATGCAGCGACGAGTGCCGGACCGGCACACCAACTAATCACACGCATTGTTTTGTAAAGAACTCGCATTTGACCGACAAATCAAGGGTTTGCTCGCGATGAGCCTCGCCCCATCTGCTACGATTTGTGGCTCTCGAGAAACTCGGCGATTCCCCGCGCCAGATTGAGGCTGACGCCCGGCGTCCGCGCGATTTCCTCGGGAGCGGACTTTCTTAAACGCGCCACAGACCCGAATTCTTTCAGGAGGGCTTCCTTGCGGTTCCGACTCACCCCCGGGCAATCGTCGAGAATGCTCTCCTCGACCCGCCGCTTCATGAGAATCTGGTGGTAGCCGTTGGCAAATCGATGGGCCTCGTCGCGGATGCGCTGAAGCAATCGTAGCGCACCCATCTCGTGCGGCAGAATCAGTGGCTCCGGGACACCGGGCCGGTAGATCTCCTCGTGTTCCTTGGCCAGTCCGATGATTGGGAGATCGTGAAGACCGAGTCGCTGGAGTTCCGTCGTGGCCGACGACAACTGCCCTTTGCCTCCATCGACGATGACGAGATCGGGAATGCGAACGTAGCGCGTCTTCTTCCTTTGAGCCTCTTCCTCCAGCTCGGCACCGAGACGCTTCAATGTCTCCAAGGGCGTCTCCTGCGTTTCCTCCGAACGTTCGCCCGCGGCTTCGCGACCTTCGAGAAGGATGCGCGAATACCGACGCCGGACCACCTCGGCCATGCTCGCGAAATCGTCCTGTCCCTTCACCGTCCGAATGCGGTAGCGCCGGTAGTTTTGATTATCGGGAGATCCGTTCTTGAAACGCACCATCGACGCCACGCAGTGCGCGTCCGAAATATTCGAGATATCAAAGCACTCCATTACCAGTGGCGGCGTCCCGAGATTCAGAATCTCGGCCAGTTCGTTGACATCCTCGATCGGATCGACCGCAGTGGGAACGCCCCTCCCCCGCGTGAACTTGCGCGAAGGTCGCAGCGTTTTGCGCACATTGTCCAGCATGTCGCGATAGCGCGCCGCCTTTTCGTAGTTCTTCTGCTCCGCCGCCTTCTGCATCTCCGCCTCGATGGCCTCCACCTGTTCCTTGGAGTCCCCTTCGAGAAACCCGCACGCCTGCTCCACCCTGTCCCGATACTCGTCCTCGGTGACCTTTCCGATGCACGGAGCGGAGCAGTTCCGGATCACATCGTCGTTGCAATGTTTGTAATCGTTCTCGCCCGGCACGGCAGGCCTGCAGGTCCGCAGACCGAATGCCTTGTTCATCCAGTCGAGAGTCATCCGCAGCGCTCCGGAATGCGCGAACGGTCCGAAGTAGCGCGCGCCGTCCTCCTTCCGGACACGGGTCAGCTTGAAACGCGGAAATGTTTCCTCGGGGTGCACCTTGAGGAGAAGGAAGCGCTTGTCGTCGCGAAAGCTCACGTTGTATTTCGGACGGAATTCCTTGATGAGTTTCCCTTCGAGAAGGAGCGATTCCGGCTCGTTCCGGACCACGTGGATATCGAAGTCCCAGATGCTCTCAATGAGAGCGCGGGTCTTGAGGTCCGCCGTGGTCTTGCGCGACGGCATGAAGTAGCTGCCCAGCCGCTTCCGCAAATCCCGCGCCTTTCCCACGTAGATCACCCGGTTGAGCCGGTCGCGCATGAGGTAGACCCCCGGCTTGTGGGGAACTTCCTGCAGCTTTTTTCGCAGATCGACGCGCTCCTGATGGAATTCGGATGCCATTCGGGAGCCAAGATAGCCGCAACGGTACCGATTCAACAGCCCGCAGAATTCCTGCAATTTGAACGCCCGAAGCCGCGTAGTTACCAATGCGACAGCGCAGTCGAACTCACCAATTCCCTTAACTTCTACTAAATTTACGCTATCTTCCGTCGATACGGCCCGCGATTCCGAAAAATGCGAGCCGAACGTGCCTTTTTGACCTCCCTCCAGAGGACCGGGCACATTATCTGCATCTACCGAGACATCTCAGACTTTATGAAACCCATTATTGGAGCCCTCACCGCCGTTGGCGCATCGCTGCTCGCCGCCGGGACGGCCTCGGCCCAGGGCGATGGCGTGCCGCGTCCCGACGAATTGGAGGCGACTTCTTTCCTCGATCTCATCCAAGATACGGGATTCCTTATCTACCCATTGGCTGCGCTGTCGGTGGCGGCCGTCTTTCTCATCGTCTTCTACTTTCTGACCATCCGGCGTGGCGCCGTGGTGAGCGACCGGTTCATGAGCTCGGCCGACGCACTCATCCGGAAGCAGGACTACCTCGGCCTGCTCGCCGTCTGCAAACGGCAGAACGAGTGTATCTCGCGGGTGACCGCGAAAACGCTCGATTTCGCAACCAAGAATCCGACGGCCACGTTTGACGAGGTTCGCGAAGTGACCGAAGCCGAGGGTTCGCGGCAGGCCAGCCAGCTGAACCAGCGTATCCAGTACCTCGCCGACATCGGTGCCATCGCGCCGATGGTGGGACTTCTCGGGACGGTCATCGGGATGATCAAGTCGTTCCGCGACATTGCCAACGACAGCTTTATCGGCGCCAAACAGATGGGCCTCGCCGACGGCGTCTCCGAGGCGCTTCTCACCACCGCAGGCGGACTGGTCATCGGAATCCCTGCTTTGATTTTCTATTCGGTGTTCCGCGGACGAGTGCAGCAGTTCGTCGCGGAACTCGAAGCGGCAACCACGCATATCATGGCGCTCCTCGGAGCCCAGTACAAACGTGCCGCGCGTTCGGCGGCTGCCAAGCGTCCCGAGAACCGCCGACGCTCCCGCCCGTCGGACGCGTTCGCTCTCGAAGAGCACGCCGATCCGCAGGGAATCTGATCCTGCGACCGACTGAACCGACCGCATCATGCGTTTTCGATCCTACTCCCCCGCCGAGCGGACGGGCATGCAGCTCGCGCCGATGATCGACATCGTATTTCTGCTGCTCATCTTCTTCCTCGTCACGTGGAGCTACGCACGTTTCGAAACCGAACTGGACATCAGTGTGCCGGCGGCGGCGGAGGGCCAGCAGCCCGAGCGGACGGTGGGCGAAATCGTTGTCAACGTCCACAAAGATGGTAGGATAGTCGTTGAAGGCCGCGAGAAGACAGACGACGAACTTCTTGGCATGCTGAGCGACATTGCACGCGCATACAAGGACCAGGCCGTGATCCTGAGGGGGGACAAGCTCACGGCCTTCGACCACATCGTACGTGTCCTCAATGTCTGCCAGAAAGCGGGCATCTGGAACGTGGCATTCGCGACGGCTCCGCCGGAACTGGCGGAACGGCAGAATCCATGACATCCCACTGGAAATCCTACTTCCGGCAACTCCTCTCGGCTGGCGTCCTCATTTCGACTCTCGCGGTCTTCGCTTCCCAAGCCACCGCCCAGGAGGAGCCGCCGCGCAAGGCCCTCCCCCTTACGCCGCCGTCGGATGCTCCGAGCGGAAATCCTCCCGAGCGCCCCCTCACGATCGGCAAGGAGGAGGATCTGTTCAACTACGCGACCCTTGTCTACGAGAAGAAGTACTACGACATCGCGATCCAGCAATACGACGAATATCTGAAGGCCTACCCGGACGGGCCCAATGCGGAGGCGGCATGGTTTCGCCTCGGCGAGTCGCTGCTGAAGCAGAACAAGCACACGCGGGCCGAGGATTGCTACATGACCGTCCTGAAGAAATTCAAGGGCGGGAGCTTTGCAGCCTCGGCCGCCTATCGGATGGCGTCGCTGGCCTACAACCGGTCCGAATACAAGGTGGCCGAACCGTTTTTCGCGCTCTCCGCTTCGCGAACGAAACACGAGAAGATCCGCATCCCGGCACTCTACTACCGGGCGCGATGCCTGAAGAACCTGAACCGAAACAAGGAGAGCATCGCTTCCTACGTGAAAGTCGCCGCGATCAAGGCGAACAACCCGTATCGCGAAGCTTCGCTACTAGCCATCGGTCGCATGCACGCGGAAGCGGGAGCCCACGAACAGGCGCTGAAGTACTTCGTCGAACTGACCGAAACCTCCACGCGCCCCGCAGTCAGGGGCGAGGCTTTGTTCAAGGCGGGATTGATCTCATCAAATCTCGGGAAGAACGACGAGGCCCGGGCCTACTTCGAGAAGACGCTCAAGCTGAAGGACGCGGATGAGTGGCGCGCCGAAGCCCAGTTCTCGCTGATCGACACCTACTACCAGGAAGAGGCCTACAAGAAGGTGACCAGCGCATTCGAGGCCGGTGCCTTCTCCACCTCGGAGGAACTCAAACCGAAGATGCTGCTCATGGTCGGCAACGCCTACCGCCATCAGTCCCGTTTTGCGGCCGCGATCGATATCTACCTCGACATCGAACGATTCTACCCCGGCACCAACGAGGCCCTCGACGGCGCCTACCGCAAACTTCTGTGCTTCTTCAATCTGAAGAATCCGAATCTTCCCGATTTCGTCGACGACTTCGTCGCCGCACAAAGCGCCCGCGACGCCTCGAACGAACTCATCGACATGGCAGTGCTCCTCAAGGCGGAAACCCAGTTTGCCAACAACGAGATGGGCGACGCCGCGCGTTCCTACGATCAGGTTCGAACCGCCAAGATTCCGGAAAACCTCCGCGCCTCGACACTCTATAAACGCGGTTGGGCCCACGCCGAGAGCAACGCGCCCGCCCCTGCGATCCGCGCACTCACGGCTTTCCTCGACGAATACCCCGACGACTCCCGAGTGGTCAACGCGCTGGCAAAACGCGGACTCTGCTTCAAGGGAGTCGAAGACCTGAGCGGAGCGGAAAAGGATTTTCGCCGCATTCTGGACAACCATAAGGATTCCGAGATCTGCGAACTCGCGTGGCAGCAAATCGCCCTGATCAAGGGACAGCAGCGCGACAATGCAGGGATGGTCGCCGCGTATCAGGGACTCATCGAAGCCTTTCCGAAAAGCGCCGCCGCCGCCGAAGCACACTTCTGGATCGGCTGGGGCCTGTTCGAACTTCGCAAGTTCGCCGAGTGTGTCGATCCACTCAGGAAGGCCCGCGAGATGGACAAATCGACGTTCTTCGATCGCGCATCGCTCCGCATCGTGCTCGCCTTCCGCACGCTCGAGGACATCGAAAACGCCCGGAAGGAAATCGACGTCCTCCG
>CAJIAN010000882.1_pt1 | contig 21511 bp, 14 predicted proteins | sample 9199061 | NCBI WGS metagenome assembly CAJIAN01 (sample SAMEA7708264, study PRJEB35096) | sediment metagenome | biome: marine neritic benthic zone biome [ENVO:01000025]; feature: sediment [ENVO:00002007]; material: shallow marine sediment [ENVO:03000034] sea grass bed [ENVO_01000059] ...
AACCGGCTCGGGAGTCGACAGACGACCCGTGCTTCGGCGGCCTTCAGCGGCGACCGGGTATTTCTGCGCACCTACGAGGCGTTGTACTGTTTCGGCGAGGAGTGAGTTCGGTTGACGGTTCGGAAATTCCGTCCAACGTGGCGTTGCCATGAAGCAGCGTCTCTTCGTCGATCACATTCGCGTCTTCGCCCGTGCTGGCGACGGGGGAAACGGAGTGGTGCATTTTCGGCGTGAGAAGTTCGTGCCGCGGGGCGGACCGGACGGTGGCGACGGGGGGAAGGGAGGCGACGTGATTCTCGAGGTCGCGGAGAACACCGACAATCTGACGCCGTTTCTCTACAAGTCGCGGTTGCTCGCTCAGAGTGGCGAGCACGGAGCGGGTCGGCAGAAGACGGGGCGGTCTGGGAAGAACTTCAGGGAACGCGTGCCGCCCGGGACGCTCGTCTACCGTGCGGACGAATCGGTGGGCAAGATCGAGCACCCCGAAAAGGAACTGGAACTCATCGCCGATCTGACGACGGCAGGAGAAAAGTATGTTCTCGCGAGGGGTGGGACCGGAGGGAAGGGGAACGTCCATTTCAAGAGCCCGAATAACCAGGCGCCTCAGGAATGCACTTTGGGTGAACCCGGCGAAGAAGGATATTTCTATCTCGAACTGCGCAAGATCGCCGACGCCGGGCTCGTCGGTTTCCCGAACGCGGGAAAATCGACGCTTCTGTCCGTGCTCTCCGCCGCGAAGCCCAAGGTGGCAGCCTATCCGTTCACCACGCTGCAGCCGATGGTGGGCGTGCTCGAGTTCGAGGGCTTCAGTCGCGGAACGATGGCGGACATCCCCGGGCTGATCGAAGGAGCCCACGACAACGTCGGGCTGGGGCACGACTTTCTGCGACATATCATGCGCTGCCGGATTCTTTTGTTCGTCGTCGACACCGCGGGCAGCGAGGCGCGTGATCCGATTGAGGATCTGCAAAAGCTCCGCACCGAAATCAAACTCTACGACGAAGAACTTGCGAAACGCCCGTGGATGATCGTGGCCAACAAGATGGATCTCCCGGAAGCGGAGGAGAAGCTCGAGCACTTGCGGGCACGCTTCCCCAAAGTCGAAATCCTCCCGGTTTCCGCCCAGGAAGGAGACGGTTTGGACGCGCTGAAAATGCGCCTTGGCGAATTGATAGGGCGGCGAGCGGAGTAGTGAACGACTATTCCTTCTTGGCGGCGGGGACTGGTTTCTTCGTCGCCGTTTTCTCGCTCACCTTGCCCGGTTGCTGGACAACTCCGGTCTTTGCCGCGGTCGCGATCTTCTGCACGTAATCCTGATCCGTTTTCTGCAATCGGGTCAGCGGCAGCACAAATGGCTTGTTGCCTTTGAGAAGGCGGATCTTTCCGTCCTTCACGATCACCGGGGTCTTCGGTTTCTTCGGATCGGGATCGAAGGCGAGAAGTGCGGCGACGATGGTCTTCCCATCCGTACTCGTCCATGAACGCTTCGGACTCGCCGCCATGTAGGTGATGTGCTTGATGATCTTCTGCGGGCGCTCCTTCTGCTTGGCAGGGTAGATACCGAATCCACTGCCTCCGAGACCGCCGCTGCCGCTGATCCCCCGGCGTGGCGTTGTTTTGGTGTCGTCCGCTGTTGCCACGCCTGCGATGGAGATCCCGAACACCGCGAGGAAGAGAACACGAAGTTTCATAATATGAGAGCTTAGCAGAGATCAGGTATCAGGGGAACTGGGAATTGCCCGCTTCATCACCTCGGCAATAAAAGCGCTCTTGCCCACGGTGTAGGCGCTACGGTCGATCGGATGGTCGGCGGCGAGTTCCCTCTTGAGTGCGAGATACTCTGCCGCGGTTTCCGGATTGGCGATCAGGTAGTCACGGAAATGGAGGCGTTCCCAATGCGGAAAGTCGGCTTCCACCATGTGGATATGGTGGGTTCGGATGCCTGTGTCGGCATCGCGTTTGATGAACCACGCATACCACGGCTCGCCATCGTCGCCGATGGTCGGACGCCAGACGTATTCGTAGTTCTGTGCGGTCAGAATCGGAACTACCTGTGCCTTCACTTCTTCGAGGCTCGCGACTTCAACGAGCATGTCGATGATCGGCTTGGCGTCGAGGCCCGGAACAGCCGTGCTCCCGAAATGCTCGATGCGCCCGATCAGATCCCTAGGCAAGCAGCGACGAAGGTGCTGCCCTTCTGCTTCGAAGAGGCCGGGCCAGTTGGGATCGCATGCAGAAATCGAGACCTCCTCGCGAGTGAGTCGCGCGATCTTTTCCTCCAGGCTCTCTGTGGGTTCCTGCACGGTGCTGCCTAATCGCCCTTCTTGCTCAAACTTTCAAGGTCTCTCGAATCTTGATGAACTCCCACTCGTCATCCGGCTCGAACGCCGGCTTCAGGGCGATGAACTTCCAGTCTTCGAGCTTCGTCGGCGAATCCTGGCGGTGTTGCACGATGTCGTTCCGCGATAAGTCAATTCCCTTGAGATCGCTATGGCGGATTGATCCGATGGGAGCGTCATGCTTCAGAAACTGGATCTTCTAATCGGATTTGTCACCATCATCGGAGGCGCGAGTCTGCTGATCACCATCTGGGTTCAAGCCGTTTCGTGGGTTCTCGCCCTGCGCGGGCGGAATCTCAGAGACGGTCTCGTTGAGGTGTTCAAATCGGCCGTCCCCAAGAAAAAGCAGAAGGAACTGGAGAGCCAACTCGATGATCTCATGGAACACATCCTGACAAAGGGGCCCCTCGGTCACGCTGTGATGCCCGGCAGCACCGGGATGAAAGCCCACGACCTCGCGACCGCCGTCCGGCCCGGTGAACTTGGCGCCCGTCGCCAGCAACTGAGAAGCCAGGTGGAAAGCTCGGCGGAGAAACTGGACGCCTCGTTGAAATCCGCCGGAGAGGCAGCAAAGACGATTCTCGATTCGATTCCCAATCAAGCAGAGGGCTCCGATATCACCGACGACTTGAAAGAGCTGGAGGCGAAGCTGAAACTCGATCCCTCGTCACCGTTATCTGGCATGGTCAGGAAGCTGGAGCAGCGGCTGACGACCACCGTTTCAGGCAAGCTCAACTCGCTCGAGAACTGGCTCAACTCGACCATGGACCGTATCGAGCAGAGACTCGCGAGCCAGACACGCTTCTGGGGAATCGTCGGGGCGGTGATCGTCGCATGGTCGCTTCAACTGAGCACGTTTGACGTGTGGGAGCGACTGTCGAAAGACAGCCAAGCACGCGCCAAACTGGTTGCCATGAGCGGCGTCATCGCGGATCAGGCGAATGAAATTCTCGATGCCGATCTTCCTCTCTCCGCAGGATTTCATCAGAAGGTGCTCGATTCGATGGGGAAGGATGATGCCTATGCTGACGACCTGAAGAAACTCAAGGCCGGCTCGCCTCCGCCCGAGCAGTTCGCCAGTTCGCCGGCGATTTATGCCTTCTTGAAAAAACAGCTGGGCGATGGATCGGCGGCTTTCATCGAAGCCTATCGGAACGCGCGACTCGAACTCGCTGGCGAGAACCTCGATGCGATCGTCACGAAGAACCAATCGATCGTCAACAGCTTCGACCAGGTCGGGTTCCCGCTGATCGATCCCGACTATCCGACAACCTTCGGGGCGTTCGTCGGCTACAGGGACAAGCAGGGCAATGTGAACTTCAAGAGATTCTTCGGCCTTCTCGTGACCGCCGGTCTCCTCAGTCTCGGCGCTCCATTCTGGTTCAACACCTTGAAATCGCTCGCGAGCCTCCGCCCAGTATTGGCGAACCGCGTTGATGCCGACCGACAGCCGGGAACTCCCGCCCCAGTTCCCAAGACTTGAGTTCAGATCAGCCACCCCTGCCGGCAGTCCTCCTCCGACTTCAAGTTGATGTTCCGAACCCTCGACGAAGCCGAATGTCCCTGACAGTGGCGCGGGGCTGAGACAGATTGCGAAACCGCATTTCGCACTCCTCAACAAGGACACCTGGTCTCTAGAATGAAGCATGCAAACTAAAAGATCCGGAGCGTTTGGAATCGGCACGTTATTGGCATTCACCTTCCTGGGATCGTCCGTCCTTGCTCAAGAGGCACCCAAGACGGCTTCTTTCCCGTACATCAAGGCCAAGGCGTGGCATGTCCTGCCCGGAACGCACAGCGACGAGTCCGGCTATTTCTCGCTCTCGGAGGCGCACGACGGACGCTTGCACATTGGCACGACGAAGTACGGTCAGAATGCCTACCTCGTCGAGTTCGATCCACGCACTGGGAACCAACGCATCGTCATCGACGCCCACCGGGATCTCGGATTGACCGATAAGGGCTACGCTGCCCAGGCGAAGTTCCACACCCGAAACTTTGTCGGTCGCTCCGGGAAGATCTACGTGGGCACCAAGCAGGGTTACGCGACCGAGGAGGACAAGAAAAACAACGTCCAGTACCCCGGCGGCTACGTTCTGACCTACGACCCGCGCACGGGGGAGGTGGAGGGCTTTGGCATGCCGTTCAAGGGACAGGGTGTCATCGATGTGGTCGCGGATGAGTTGCGTGGCCTGATGTATGTCGTCACTTGCGAGGACCAGCACTGGATGCGCTGCGATCTCGCGACTGGGAAGTATCGCGAACTCGGGCCGATGCTGACACCCTACGCGACCACCTTGGTGGATTCTCGCGGTCGCGCCAACGCGATCACCGAAGATTTCCAGCTGGCCCAGTTCGATCCCGCGAGCGGCAAGGTGACAACCCGGCCGATCATGGTGGACGGGAAGAAGTGGTCGCGGGCGAATGCCGCGTCGATTCCGACATGGCAACTCGCGGCGGATGGGCGCACCGCCTACCTGATCTTGATGAACGACCCCACGCTGTTCGCAGTCGACCTGCTCGGCGATGGCGCCACGGTGGCGGCGCGGAGCCATGGCAAAATGATCGAAGGCGAGGGCCCCGATTCGCGATGTGCCCTAAGCATCGCGCCCGACGGACGGATCTACGCCGTGGTCCGGATCGACAACAAGACGGGCTTCGGTAGCGGCTATCTGCACCATCTGGTGCGCTTTGATCCCAAAACGAAGAAGGCGACGGACCTTGGCGTGCTGGCGGTCGAGAACCCCGATTTCTTCGACTTTGCCCCTGGGAAAAAGTGGACCCATGGCTACCACACGCTACCGGACGGGACGCTCACGCCGCTGCACGCGCACATGGCCCTATTAGCTGCGGCAGACGGAAGCCTCTATGTGACGATCCTCTACCCGTTCACGCTGCTGAAGATCGACGCGTTCAAGCCGACTCCCCCGACGCCAACGCCGGCGCAACTCTACCTGAAAGCTGCGCTGGAAGCATGTGACCGGATCGAAGCGGATATGCCGCGCATCACAAAGGTCGCGGAGCAGGTCGCCGACCGGTACACGAAGGGTGGGCTGACCGGCTTTCCCTACATCCGCCAGACCTTGGGCGTCGAGTTGATGGGACGCAGCGGTGGGTTCATGCACGCCGGTTTTGATCGGCCGTGGAAGGAGAAACGCACCGATGCAGAGAAGCGCCACGATGTTGCGATTTTCGGTTGGGATTCGGCTCCTGATGACCGCGATCTCGGAGTGTTGGAAAAGGAGAAGGCGCGCGGCGCGATGGTGATCGGGTTCGGGTCGAAGGCCATGCCGGAGTTGGCCAAGCACATGGCTGTGACTGACGCGTGGTTCGATACCGGACGCCCAGGCGACGACCGGGTCGTCGGCTATCCGGACGGGATGCGCGCCGGCAAGATCAATCACTTCATCAACGCCATTTACGCTTGGACCCTGACAGGAGAAACGGTTGCCGCACTGACCCGCAAGGGCAAGATGCCGACGATGTGGAAGTCCTGGGCCTACAAAGACGGTCGTGCCTGGAGCGATCCGCTTTTCCGAAAGAAACCGTACCACGACAATCTGAAAGTCCCTGCGCTACCCTCGGGACAAACAGGCAGCGCCTATCTCGATCGCATGCGCTATCTCCTGCATCGCTTCGAGCGCACCGAACTCGGGAAGATTGGAGCGGCCGCCGACTTGGTCGCTGCGGAACAGCGAGCGGGACGCAAGACGGTGATTGCCTCGAGTGGTCACATGGCGATGTACTACATCGCCCGCTACGACGACTCGGCGTGGGCAATCAACCAAGAAGTGCATGCCTTCCTCGATTCCCAGATGAAGAGCTTCGATGAGAAGACGGCCGACGGGGCTCTCGTGGTGCGCCTCGGGGAAACCGGGTTCAGTCGCGACTTGGCGGCCCTGTTCAAGGGCAAGAAGCAGAAGGTGATCTCGATCACCGCGGAAAATCCCTACCCTGAAAACCAGGCGTATCTCGACTCCTGGGCTGCGAACATCGACATGGGCTACGCCTTTGGCGACGCTTGCGTTCCGATCCCCGACTTCCCAATCCGAATACTTCCGGTGAGCGGTGCCATGCAGGTCGCAGCCTACGAGTGCCTGAACGTGGAGGTCTTCGCGCGGAGGAAACGGTAGTCCGTCCTCATGTCATCAGCGAGGATGGCAAAGCCCGGAAAATAAAAACCCCGCATCTCGTCGAGATGCGGGTTTGGGAAAGTGGTTGCGGGGACTGGATTTGAACCAGCGACCTCCAGGTTATGAGCCTGACGAGCTACCGGGCTGCTCTACCCCGCTTATTGTGAGCATTTTCGGTAGAGGTGAAGGGGATTATGCGCCTCTTTTTCGAGGATGCAAGGGATTTTCAGCGTCTGCGGCGCCGGGTGAGGATCGTCAATCCAACAACGAGGAGGGCGAGTGAATCGGGCTCGGGAACGGCCGCGCCGGCGAGGCTCCAGTTTACGGCCACGAAGTTGTTCGTCACCGTGAGCCAGTAGACGCTGTCTGTGTTGGGGTCGAAGGGATCGCCCGCATTGATGAGAGTGAGTCCCGACATGCCGCTGAAGGCGATGTCGGCGGCGGTGCCGTTGATGTTGGCCGCAGTGAGGAGAGTGCTTTGCCCCGTCTGGACCGTACCGTTGTAGGCGGGAAGGGTGGCACCGTAGCCGTCGATGGTGAGGTCATTGATCGTGAGGTCGGCAAAGACGTTGAGTTGGTCTGTGCCACTATTCACTCGAAATCGGGCGCCGGTGTCAGCCGTCAAGTCGCCGTCGAAGTTCACGACGGAGAAGTTGGGATGGGTCGTCAGCGTACCGCCGTCGCGCCACTCGAAATTGTTCGATCCGGTAACGATGATCGTCCCTTCGACAGCCAGTGCTCCCCCGGCGAGGGCGTATGTCTTGTTGCTGCCGCCATCGAGATCGAGGTTCCCGTCCACCGTGACGATGCCACCGGTCTGGGTCATCGTGGCGCCATTCTGCGCGAGCCGGATATCGTTGGCGGCGTTGACCGTTCCAGAACTGACATTGACGGATGCATCGCGGTCCACACGGAGTTGCCCACCGAAGTTGACCTCGCCCCCCGAGATGTCGGCTGCGGTATCCCGGCGCAGACGGGTGGCTCCACCAATCGTCGTGGTGCCTCCACTCTGTGCGAAAGTGGATCCCGCATCCTCGAGGTCGAGACGGCCTGTGATGTTGGCGGTGCCCCCGTCGATTTTGAGGGAACTCGCGTTCGCGACCGATGCGTGTCGGTTTACGGTGAGATTGCCGGCACTTTGGCCATAGGAGCTGCCGCTACCGGCGCCGTCAGTGCCAATAGAAAAATCGCGTCCCACATTGACCGAACCGCCGGTCAGATCGACGAGGCCAACCTGTTCGTTGCCGACGTCGAGATCGCGGGAACTTTGAAGGGAGCCGCTGTCTCGGATGAGAACCTGACTTCCGGTGGATGAGCCTTGCTCGCCCACGACAATGTCACCGGTCGCACTCCAATTTCCCGTGTCGCGAATTGTGATCTGCACGTTTTCGGTTTTCGCGTCTCCTCCCGTGAGGCTCGCGTTTCCACTGATGTCGAACGCCATGCCGTTGAGATCCTCATCATCGTTGTAGGCGGCGACCGAACTGCCGAGTAGTCCACCAACGTTGGCAAGCGTCGGCACGCCGTTGTCCCAGTTCCCAGGCGAGGTCACCGACCCGCCGGAGGCGCCGATGAAATTCGTGCTCGCTTGGGTGGACAACGCGGCGACGTGGGCGAGCGCGGAGGCGCACGCAATGGCCGTAAGACGAATCATTATTGTAATTATAATTTATATGATAATTTTATCAAGCTTTGGGTGTGCGAAATGTCTAGGTGCACTTAGTAACCCCTTGCATTTCGCGGATGCTGGCCGAGCGGCCCGGTAAATCTTCAAGGAGCAACGGGATCCTTGCCGTTCCCGGTGTTGATGCGGACGAGACGTCCGCGCTCCCGCGCTGGCTGCGGGGCACGGCAGGGATGCCGTGCCTCCTTGGGTGCGACTATTCCGATTCCGGACTGCGGGCGATCTGGTGGATCAGCTGCTCGACCTTGTGGATTTGCTTGATCGTGTCCTCGTCGTTGGTCTCGCTTCGGAGGGAGGCGAGGGTCCGGATCGCCTCGTCGAATTTGCGCAGCCTCGCCCGGACCCGAGCGAGGTTGAGATACTGCTCGGGACCGGCACCGAAGAGGACGGATTGGGCGAGGTCCTTTTCGGCTTCTTCGAACTTGCCGGTGGCGGCGTGAAGGGTTCCCCGGCCCGCGTAGGCGGCCGCGAATTCGGGATGCTGCCGGATGATCTCGTCGAACTGGGATCGACTCCCGTCAACGTCCTCGGTCTCCCAGAGCATTCGTGCGAGGAGTTCTCTGTTCCCGGCGTGGCGTGGCTCGATTTCAATGGCCTTCCTGAACTGTTCAATCGCCGCCTTCCGATTTCCGGCGTCCCACACGGCGCTTCCCAAAACGATGTAGGGTCGCGAATCACCTGCGGCGACCGCAATCGGGAGACTGGGCTCGACGAGTGCTCGAGCGGTGGCCAGCATTTCCGACATCCGTGTTGGATCCCGCTTGCCGGCCGCCACGGCCGCCGTGCAGGCGACGAGTGCGGCATTGTAGGCCTGACCGTGTTCTAGACCTTTCGCGTAGTGGGAGAGCGCCTCCGGATGCTTCCCATCGGCGACGAGACGCTCGGCTTCGAGGACCGGCTCGAAGTGTGCGGAGTCGTCACCCACAAGCTCTGACAGATCATCAAAACGGTCTTGCGGAGCGATAAGAAGTGCCCATGTCTGCTCGAGGCCCGCGTACTCGCGCCCCGTCGCATTCGATCTCCAGTTCGAATCCTCGAGAAGGAATTCGCCCAAGGTGTCATCGAATCCCACGACGACCGAGGCGTGTCCCTCGTAGTCATCCAGACCATTGAATTTCCAGAAAAGGACAATGGCGGGAGCGCCCGCACGCAGGAGTTCCTTCAACTTGGATTCCGTACCGAGGAACCAAGTGTAGGAGAAGTGTTTCTTCTGCAGCTCAAGCCAATCCGTCGCGTTTCTTACCGACGTGCCATTGGAGCCGGTTTTCATTTCCACGCCGATCTTTTCGGCGCTCGACTCGATGTCCCAGTGGCGGAGAACCGTCGCGAGCGACATCGGCATGCAATAGTCGGGTTTCGTCGAACTTCGCATTCGGATGCCGTCTAGACGCAGGCGTCCGGGCAATTCGGCTTTAGCGGCTTTGATTTCGTGTTCGATTCGCCGGACATCGCGGGCATGGCGATCGATCAATTCCGGTGTGGCACCCTTTGCTTTCAGTAATTGGATACACTTTTTCCGGTTTTCAAGTGCGCCGGGAAGGTCCCCCTTGCGTGCGAGTACGATGGAAAGCCGGCCGTGTGCCGCAATGCTCTCGGCATCGGCGCCAACCGCCTCACGGAGCCTGGTAATGGCTTCGTCGAGCTTGCCTTTCCTAGTCAGCGACTCGGAGAGCAGCACGAGCGTCTCACTCTCCGTCTCGTTGGGACTGACGATCTCGGCGTGCTCCTTGCCTCCGATCCGGACCGAGAAGGACGCGTCGGCTCTCGGCTTGGATTCCCTGAGTTTGGCTGCGGTGGCAATAGCCTTCGCCGCTTCCTCCGGCCTCTTCATCCTGGTCAGGATCTGGGCCGCAAGTTGATGCGCATCGGGGTCGCGGGGATCGCGTTCGATGGCCTGCTTCGCGAGCTTGAGCGCATCGTCGTACCGTTTTTCCTGTGCGGCGAACAGGGCGAGGTTGTGATACGGAAGCGGACGCGAGGGGTCGAGTTCCAGTGCCGTCTTCAAGCGCAGGCGCGCCTCGGCAAATCGGTTGAGTGTGAGAAGACACTGGCCGAGCGATTCATACGGCGCCGACCGGTCCGGGGTCAGGCGGAGCGAGGTCATGAGGTGGTCGATCCCCGATTCGTCGCGGTCGAGCAGCACCTTGATCTGTCCCAGGACGGCTTGTCCCCGCGGGTGCCACGGATCAATTTTCAGCGCGGCTTCGACGTCGGCTTTTCCGGCGTCGCCTTCGTTGCTACGGAGGTGGATGACCGCCCGAGTCACGAGGGCGTCTGCCGACTCCGGTGCCATTTCGATGACCCTGCTACACTCCGCGAGCGCTTCTTTCAGGCGCCCCGCGTAGGCGAGCGCGTAAGTGTGTGCCTGGGCAAGTGTCATCGAGTCCGGATTCTCGGCGGTCAGTTTGGCATAGAGATCGACGCCGCGACCGTCGTCGTGGAGGAAGTCGAGGATCTCGATGCGAAGGCGGTGCGACTTCAGACGCTCGGGATCGAGGCGGATGGCGGCTTCGGCTGGTTTGAGGGCCTCTTTGTAGCGGAGCTGTCGGACGAGCGCGAACGCCAGAGCGTGTTGGAGATCCGCGTCCTTGCTGTCGATGAGCAGACCTTCGCGGTAGAGTCCCTCCTCGCGGACGGCGTCGAGGAGCAGTCGCCCGTAGAGAAGATGGAACGGCGCACGCGGATGCTTGTTGAGCACGTCCTTGTACTCGTCGCGCATCTTGTGGGGATTTCCGTGTTCAAGCTGAAGCCGCTGCACCCCGATGTGGGCTTCGAGGTGATCGGGATGCGCCTCGATGAATTTCCGGTAGAGCGGCAACGCATCCTTCGGGCGGTTCTCCTTGCGCGCGAGTTCGGCCTCTTCGAGCACGCTCTCGTCCACGGCCTGCGCCGTACCGAGAACGGCGGCAGTTGCTGAGACGAGGAAAATCTTGCTGCGGGAGAACATCTCGGAAGTGCCCAAGTTAGACGGAATCTGGCGCGCGGTCATCACCAATATGGCTTGCGGCAGGGAAGGCGCTGTGGTTCTATCCGGCTTCCCCAACTCAAGCACTTTTCAATGGCCGATACCCTGGAAGAACTACAATCCGTATTCAGTGAGGTGTTTCAGGACGACGACGTGACGCTCGTCCGCGAAACAAGCGCCGCGGATATCGACGCATGGGATTCGCTCACGCATGTGAACCTCGTCCTGCGGGTTGAGAGTCATTTCGGGATCCGATTCTCCAGCGCCGAGATTGCCGGATTGAAGAACGTGGGCGAACTCGCCGATCTTGTGAACGAGAAGAAAGCCTGAACTGATGGGGCAGCATCAGGATATCCTCCAGGCATACCTGGAATCGAAATACCCCGCTTACGTGACCGGGGTGAACGAGGCCCGCGCGGTGAATCCGGAGCGGTTCGGGGCACTCGCGGAGAGATTCCTCGGATGGGCTCTGAAGGCGCGAGGCGAAGGAGGTATCGAGAAAGCGGTGGACGCCTTTGTGGGTTTCACCACCGACGTCAACCTCGCGCAGGCACGCTACGAGCAGGACGGGCATTACGAACACAGTTCGTATCAGGAACTTTACGAGAAGCACTACAGTCAGCACTCCGAAATGGACGGCTACCTGTGGGGAATCTACCTGACGAATTTCCTCTGGGCACATCACATGAAGCTGTCGCTCGATTTCGAGAGCCGCTTTCTGAAGCAGATCCGAAGCGATTCGAAGATCCTTGAGATTGCTCCCGGCCATGGCGGTTGGGGCGTGTGGGCGCTCGACACGCTCCCCGAGGCCACGCTCAACGGGTACGACATCAGTCCGTCGTCGATGGAAATCGCGGCGTCGGTTGCGGAAGCGGCGGGGGTTGCATCGAGAACGACCTACGAGGAAAAGGATGCGCTGACGTTGGATCCTGACGATGACGAAAAGTTCGACGCCTGCATCTGTTGTTTCCTCATCGAGCACCTCGAGAATCCTCAGCGATTGATGGAAGTCGTGTCGGGCAGATTGAAGGATGACGGGACGGCCTATCTGACCGGCGCCCTTACGGCGGCGCAAGTCGACCACATTTACGAGTTCAAGCGCGAATCGGAACTCGTGCTGATGGCGGAGAAGGCGGGGCTGCGCGTGCTCGAAACGCATTCCGTGCATCCGGCGCGGCTCTTTCCCGGCGCGAAGTACGTGCCGCGTTCGATGTCTCTGACGATGATCAAGGAACACCGGGGCCCCGATGGCTGAGGAGCAGAGGAACTCGGCGGCGCCCTCATCGGCGGAACTGATGGCGGACTACCGCAAGCTCCGCAAGAAAGAGCGCACGGATGAGGCGCTGGCGTTGATCCAGGAAGCCTTGCGGCGGGAGCAGATTGCGGACGAGAGCATCGTGCAGGCGGGTCAGATGATCGCTGCGGACCTCGATGACACCGATGTAAAGGTTTTCGTCGTCGGACAATGCACGACCGCGTTCTTCCTGCCGGCACTGACGGCGTTGGGATGGTCGGAAAACGCGCGATTGGAGGTGCGTGAAGGTCATTATGACAATGTGATTCAGGACCTGATGACTCTCGACTGGGATCCTGACATCGTGATCGTCGTCCCGTGGCATCAACGATTGCTCGCGGGCCTCGATCGAACTGTCGCCGAGAGAGTGGACGAGGAGATCGCCTTCCTCACCCAGGCGTGGAATTGCATCCGGGAGAAGGGAGCGAAGCTGCTGCAGGTTGGCTACGACTGGATGCTTCCGGGCGCGTTCGGATACGCGATGTCGGCACGTCTCGGTGGCGATGTGGCGGTGGTGCGGCAGATGAACGAGGCGGCGAAGGAGGCTCTGCCGGAGGGCGCCTTTTTCGTGGAACTGGATCAGATCTCGGCGATGACGGGGCACGCTGGGTTTTACGATCAGCGGAATTACTACTGGATGAAGCAGCCGTTCTCGACGGCCGGGCTGGTTGCGCTGAGTCGGCATCTCTGGGCGGGCGCGCGTGCGCTGACGTGGGGACAGAAAAAGCTGCTCGTCCTCGATCTGGACAACACGCTTTGGGGCGGCGTGGTTGCGGAGACGGGGCCTCACGAGATCGCCATCGGAGAGACGCCGGAAGGGGAGGCGTTCCGCGCCTTTCAGGCGTTCGTGAAGAAACTGACTCAGTCCGGGGTGGTTCTTGCGGTCTGTTCCAAGAACAATCCGGAGGATGCACGCGAGCCTTTCGAGGTGAACCCTGACATGATCCTCAAGCTCGATGACTTTGCGGCGTTCGAGGCTTCATGGGATCCGAAGCCGGTCGCCATCCGGCGCATCGCGGACGAACTGCGACTCGGTCTGAACAGCTTCGTCTTCTTCGACGACAATCCGGCCGAGCGCGAACATGTGCGGCAGCAACTACCCGAGGTCCAGGTGGTCGAGGTGCCCGAGGATCCCTCGGAGTTCGCCAGCGCGCTGCAGGCGGCGCTCAGCTTCGAGGCCGCCACGATCACCGAGGCGGATGCGCAGAGGGTGCAGCAGTATTCGGAGGAACGTCAGCGGCGGGAACTCAAGAGCACGGCGGGTACCATTGACGACTACCTCGACTCACTGGCGATGGTGGCTCGGGTTGATCCCATCGACGAACGCAATCTGACGCGCGCGGTGCAGCTCATCACCAAGACGAATCAGTTCAATCTGACGGTGCGGCGCCACAGTGCGGAGCGGGTTCAGGAGATGATCGCCGCCGATGGTGCGATTGCGGTCGCGCTGGCGCTGACCGACAAGTTCGGCGACTACGGCGTCGTCTCGCTCGTGCTCGCGCAACCGACCGGGGAGGAGGGGACGTTCGTGATCGATACTTGGCTCATGAGCTGCCGCTCGATCGGGCGAACGGTCGAGCACTATCTGATGAACCATGTGGCGGCGGCCGCGCGGGAGGCGGGAGCGGCGCGTCTCCTCGGCGAGTTTATTCCGGCTCCGAAGAACAAGCTGGTGGCCGGACTTTATCCGTCGTTCGGATTCACCGAAGAAAAAAGTGACGACGAGTCAAAGCGTTACGTGCTCGATCTCGACGATTTCGAGCCTCTGGAGACGCATGTCGTGACGGCGGACGCATGATCGATCTCGCGAGCGCGCAGTTCTGGCTGGTGGCGATCGGGGCCATCGTGCTGCTCACGCCACTGGTCTCGAGTTGGCCGCGCCACATCGTGTTCGCGCTAGTCAATCTCACCTTTGTTTCGCTCATCTGGAACAGCCCGTTGATCGTCGCTTGGGTCTTGCCCGGAATCGGGCTTTTCTGGCTGTTGCTGAAGCGGAAAGGCAGGCTGGCAGTTCTTCTCGGGCTTCTTTTCGCGGGTGCGCTTTTCGTTTCCTACAAATTCTCGCGGGTGGGCGTCGCGCTTCCTGCGCTTGCGCCCGTCAATGCTGTGCTCGCGGCGCTGAGCTTCTCGTATGTTTTCCTGCGCGCCATCGATGTGCTTCGAGCCGTGCATGGTGGCCTCCAGCCGGCTCCCGGATTCATCGCGCTTCTCAACTACCTGATCCCGTTCCACATGCTCGGCGCGGGGCCGATCCAGGAGTACACGGAGTATGCCGGGCAGAAACAGATTCCGGACCCGTTGCGGAAGAAGGAAGTGATCTATGCGATCGAACGAATCGTGCGGGGATTGTTCAAGAAGTTCGTCGTTGCGTGGCTGCTCGCGCAGTTGATCTCGACCCGATGGGAGGCGGGCGGAGGGTGGTTTCTCCTCGAGGTGCAGCTGCACTACATCTGGCTCTACCTCGATTTCAGCGCCTACACGGACATCGCCGTCGGGTTGGGAATTCTGCTAGGGTTCCGGGCGCCGGAGAACTTCCGAAATCCCTTCGGAGCCCGCAACCTCACCGTCTTCTGGGAGCGTTGGCACATCACGCTTTCGATGTTCATCCGTCGGACGATTTTCCTGCCCATGCAGGTGGCATTGCAGCGCAGGACGAGGGGGAAGTACGTCCTGTTCTGTTCCTGCGCGTCAATCTTCACCGCGTTCCTCCTCTGCGGAGCGTGGCATGCCTTCACGGTGAAGTATGTCCTTTGGGGATGCCTCCACGGCCTGGGCCTCATGACCTGCATCCTCTACCGCGCGTGGCTGCAGAAGCGCCTCGGCACCGACGGAGTGAAACGCTACCTCGCACGGAGGTGGATCCGCGTTGTCGCGACCATCGTGACATTCGAGTTCGTCGCCTTTAGTGTGGCGTTGATAGGAGACCAATGGAGTCCGACATGGTAGACGACAACGATGACATCAAAGAACTCTCGGGCGGAAAGCTGGCCCTCTGGCTGGCTTGGATCGCTGTTCGCCTGATCCTCGTTCTGCTGCTCATCAAGAAGGGAACGCCTTTCTTCTACCAAGGGTTTTGACATGAAGGTTTCAGAGCACATCGACCTGCGTCGCTTCCTGCCGTTGCTGGCGGTGGGGATTCCGCTGGCATGCATCCTTTTGGGTATCGATGTGTTGGCACGGAAAGTTTTCGTCGGCAAGAATGACGCACCGCCCCCCCGGGTGTCGTGGGAGCACATCAACCTTGCGGGAGTGCGCATGGCCGGCGTCGAGCGAGCTGCAGAGAACGGAGGATTCGGAGAGAACGGACTTGTAGTCGTTTTCGGTGCCTCCAGCGTCCGGCTCGATCTCGATGCCCGGGTGCTTGCCGAGAATGATTCTGAGAACCGTGACTGGATCGTGCTCGGAACCGCAGGATTCGACGTCGCGCAGCTCGAGCCGTCGTCGTGGTCGCTCCTGAACAGCACGGTTCTGCCCGTTACGGTGGTGCTCGGACTTCACATGACGATGCTGAGCAATCCCGAGACGCCCTCGGAGGAGCCGGAGGGGCTGAAACAGCGCGTGATTGACGTGCTCCACCGCAATTCGTTTCTGGCGCACAATCGCTACATACGGCGCTCCTCGACACTTCCCCTGAGGGTGCATCGTTGGAAAACCTTGATGGCTGGCAAGCTGGATCATGGAATGGTGAGCCTTTTTGCGCCGTCCGATGAGATCCTCGATGTCTGGGAGTGGAGCGTTTCCAAGGGGAAAGACCAAGCGGATGCAGCGCACATGGAGAAGCAGCGTGCAAGCTTCACGCGAATTGCGGACGCGGAGAACTTTCCGCCTGTGAACAGGAATCCGAATGTCCGGATTCTTGCGGACATCGCCAGGGAGTTGCGATCGAGGGGGGTGACTGTCGTCATTGCTTTGATGCCCGAGCATCCCGATTGGCGAAAGCTCCAACCGGAAGACGTCGCCAACTATTGGGCTAAGGCGTTGGCTGCCATTGAACACGGCGGCGAACCTCTCCTCGTGCTCGATTTTCGCGACGCGTATGGAACCGACTATTTCTTCGATCTCGCGCACTTGAATCGGTCCGGCCAATTGGAGTTCTCGACACAATTCGCCGACGCATTGCCCCGCCGTTAGTGACAACGGAGCGTAACAATCGATGCTTCCCGTGCTATTGGGGATAAAGATCGGATTGATGCACGACGCGCGGTCCATCCATTGGAGATTGACCGAAGGTCGCGGGGATGTTGAAATATACGCATGAGAGAGGAGGCGGGAGTGATTCCGGTGATCGGGCTCCTTTTGGGGGCGATGGTGGGTCTTGGCGCCACGGCGATGGCCGCACCGCCCGCGAACGACGATTTTGCCGACGCGATCGTGCTGTCGGGAATGCTTCCAATCACAGATCCGAATGGCACGAACGTGGAGGCATCCGAGGAGGCGGGCGAACCGCTTCCGGACCCGACGGGAACAACCGCCTGGTGGCGGTGGACGGCGACCGAGGCGAAACGGATCTGTTTTCAAACCGGCGGGGTGGCGGAGACCGACACCGTGCTTTCGGTGTTCACCGGGGCGTCGCTGGCCGGACTGACGCTTGTCGAGACCAATGACGATGATCCCGGTCTCGGAAGGGCCAGCAAGGTCACCCTCATGGCGAGCCCGGGGACGACGTATCATCTCCAGGTAGGTGGGTTCCGAGGTGAGGAGGGACCGTTCACGGTGACCGTTGCGGAGGCCCCGCCGCCGCCGGATCCGCCGGACAACGACGATTTTGCGGATGCGGAGGTTCTTTCCGGAGCACTGCCCATCGTGGTCAGCGGTGGAACGAATGGCAACGCGACCGAGGAGGCGGGGGAACCCCTTCCCGAAGACTCGCTCCGGACGGTGTGGTGGCGATGGACACCAACTTCCACGGGCTGGGTGCACATTGAGACGGGTGGCGCTGCGGGAACGGATACTGTGCTGGGGGTCTTCCGGGGGAGCACTCTGAACGATCTCCAACTCTACTCGTTCAACGACGACGGGGACTCGATCATCAGTCCGGCGAGCGAGGTCGAAGTCTATGCTGAAGCGGGCACGACCTACCATATCCAGGTGGGTGGCTACGAGGGAGAAGAGGGGGCGTTCACGCTGACGCTCGAGAACGCGGCGGCTCGACCGGTAGTGATAGGCATCACGGCGACGCCTTCGCCGGTTGATGTCATGGGCGCGCCGGTCGCCGTGCAGGTCGACATCTCTGCGAGCTACGGTCCGGGATTGGCCGACGGGCGGATTTTTGCGGCTGCGCCCGGTGGTGTGGGGGCGGGCGCGAATGCTCCCTTCGATGCCTCGAACCGGATTGCCGGCACGGCGGCGAATGGCACGTATCGCGTGACGCTCGATTTGCAGCGATTCATTCCACCGGGCGATTACGTTCTCGAACTCGAGCTCAACGGTGTCGATGACGTCGAGGCCGAGTACGTTCCGGATGCCGAATTTGACAGCGGGGGAAGCGAGTTTGGATTTCCCAACGGCGTGACCACGACGCTGCCGGTCATCAACAACGGTCCCGTGGGCGCTTATGGGGCATGGCTGACGCGATACCCGACGTTGCAGGGTGCGGATGCATTGCGATCGGCGGATCCGGAGAGGGACGGATTCACGAATCTCGAGGAACTTGTCTTTGGTCTCAATCCCACGTTGAACAGCCGGCCCGGCGGTCCCGATCCGAACGCAGGCAACGCGCCCCAATTCTCGGTGAATGGAAATCGGATTGAGCTTCGCTACAAAATCATTCTCGACGACCTCGGAGCGTTTTCGCCCATTGCCGTGATTCCCCAGCGATCTTCCAATCTCATCGACTGGATCGGCGGGGTGCGCCGCCTGATCAACGGGATTGGCGATTTTACGGCGATTCGCGATATCGTCGTCGGCGAGGCTGATTACCTCCGTGTCGCCATCGGCGATCCGTTGGCGCCCTGATCTACGGCGTTCCGTCCGTGCCGTCGGTGAGGGTCGATCCGTTGTTGTTGAGGGTGCCGGGATCAAAGGCGATGGGAGGCGTGTTGTCGGCACCCATGCCGCCGTCGCCGCCGCTGCCGCCGCCGGTGCCGTTGCCGCCGTCGCCGCCGGTGATGTTCGAGTTGTTCATGTTGGCCGTGCCGTTTTCGAAGACACGCACACCCGCGCCGCCGTCGCCACCATCTCCGCCGTTGCCGCCGTCACCACCATCGCCGGCGGTGACGTTTGCGGAATTCAGCGTTGTCGAACCGGGCAGGTTCTGAGTGACCGCGAAGCCGACTCGGACGCCGTGTCCGCCGTCGCCGCCGTCTGCTCCCGCACCGCCAATACCACCCTGTCCGCCGTTGATGGTCGATCCATTGATGGTCAGGCTTCCGCCATTCGAGGTGACGAACGTGCCTTCGCCGCCGGTGCCGCCTTCCTGGCCCGCGTCGCCGTTGCCACCGAGGCCGCCAGTGACCGTCGTAGCCGCATCGAGGGTCACCGTTCCGCCGGAAACGATGAGGCCTTCGCCGCCGTTGCTGCCTGGAATATTGCCGCCCGGCGCACCGCTGCTGCCAATGCCGCCCGTGATGTCCGTGTTGATGAAATCGACCACGGCGTCGCTCCCAACGAACGCGCCCTCGCCGCCGGAACCGTTGAACGGGCCACCGCCGAGACCGCCGTTGCCGCCGGTGATCGTGGTGTTGGTGAAAGTGCCCGACGCGCCGGGGTCTGTAACTTCGAAAGCGAATCCGACGCCGCCGCTTCCGCCCATCGAGCCGAGCGCTTCCTCAGGCGGCCCATCGCCACCACGAATCGTGGCGCCGGTGACGTCGAGCGTGGAGGCGCCGCGGATCTGCAATCCAAATCCACCCGGGAAGGCGGAATCGCCGAGCACGGGTCCGAAGCCTCCGACGAACGCGCCCCTCACGACGGTGATGGCGGTGTTGTTGGCGAAAATGGCTGCGCCGGCGGCGGTTCCACCCGTCGAGTTCGTATCGACGAGGTTCAAGCTTCCGTTCGTCGTGTTGATTCCCTCTTGGGAATTGCCGCCCGTGATCGTCGAGTCCCGGATATCGACGGTGGAGTCGATCATGTCGACTGCGCCGGAGACGAAGTTGATGTCCGAGCGGATCGCGTCGCCGCCTTGGATCGTCGTGTTGCTCGAAATGTTGAGGAAGCTGTTGCCCTCGGCGAAGGCTCCGGATCCGGCCGCACCGTTGATGCCGCCGAAGACGCCTGCGGGTGTTCCTGCGAGACCGGAGTCGCCGCCATTGAGTTGCGAGTTCATCACGTTGATCGTGCTGCCGCCGGCTGCCGAAACCGCGTCGCCGCCGCGTCCGCCGTTGCCGCCCTCGGCATCCATCGCGCCATCACCGCCTTCGCCGCCGTTGCCCGCGTTGATTGTGGAATCGATGACATCGACCGTGCTCGTGCCGTCGGCCCGTACCCCGTCGCCGCCATCGAAGCCATCTTCGCCGTTGCCCACCGCCATGTCGGCGCCATTGCCGCTGTTGCCGCCATTGATGGTCACGCCGTTCAAGGTGACGCGACTGTTGTTGTTGGCGCTGACTCCGGCACCCGCTTGGGCGTCGTTCGACGATGCGGGGTTGATCGTCACCCCGTTGAGGACCACCGCGTTGGCCTCATTGAGGAAGACACCCGGTCCTGTCGTGTTCTGAATCGTTCCGTCATTGACCGTGAGGGTTCCCTGGAAGACATCCACGATGATGCCGCTCGTCGGGCTCCCGTTCACATCGACGACATCGAAGGTCAGCGTGCCGGTGAGCGGATCGAGGTTCATCGCCGCGCCATTGACGGTGTCGATGGTGCCGCCGCCGACGTCGAGGTTGAAGGTGGTGTTGAGCCCCTTGGTATCGACGAGCAAGCCAGTGCCGTTCTGGTTGGCGATATTGAGGACGTCGATGCGCAGGTCACCGGTAGGATTGATAAAGGTGAGACCGTTGCCTTCCATTCGTGAGATGGTGAATGGCGGCACCTGCCCGATGTCGAGGGCTCCATTGCCCGTAATGCCGCCGGTAAACACGACCTGCTGGATGCCGTTCCCCGGGTCGCCGTCGGCGTCGAAGGTGACGCGGTCGAACAGGATGCCGGACGAACTGGTGATTCCGCCGATGACCTGGTTCGGAAAATCCCAGCTGCGGACGATGGTGGAGTGGAGACCGCCGCCGACGATCGACATGGTGGGCTGCGCCATGAAGGTGGTGAGCGTGCTGTTGCCGGTGAGGTCGAGGATGAGCGAGTTCGCGGCACCTCCGTCGACCGTCGAAATCGTCGTCTGTTCGGTGGCGAAGAAGTTCGCGTTTAGATTGGCGAGGAGGGTGCCGCTCTGGGCGTTGATGTGGATACCGCGCCCGGTGGGATCGGGTGCGCCGCCGAGTCCGAAGACGTTGTTGAAAATGATGTCGGTGCGTGTCTGCCCGTCGTTGTTGGTGATCTCGATGCCGTCACCCATGATCTGGCCGATCTCGCCGATGCGCGCTAAGGTGACCACGAGGTTGGTGTTGGTCGCATTGATCGCGTCGCCATTCGTCGAGCTGATCAGCGTGGTGCCGATCTCATCGCCGACCATGCCGCTGCTGGAGCTGAACCGGACGGTGCCTGCGTCGTCGAGCAGCGCGCCCTCGGCGCCGGTGTTGCGGATGTCGGTGTTGGCGAAAGTGAACGTGGCTGTGCCGGAGTTCGAGATGTCGATGCCGGCGAAGCCGTCGCCCGTGCCGTCGACGGTGAGGATGTCGTTGTCCACATCGTCGTCGCCCTCGGAGAGCAGGAAGGTGCCTGTGTAGCCGTCGATGTCGACCGCGGACTCGAGCGAGTTGGTTGCCGTGATGTCCTCAAAGGTGAGGTTGGCGCCGGTATCGTCGACATCGAGCCCGATCTTGGCGTCGGTCGCTGTCAGGTTGGCGATCTTGATCTCGCCGGCGGCAACTCTCTCGATGATGACCGCCGCCTCTGGTTCGTTCATTGTCATCCCCGACGATTCGGAGTTCGGGTTAGTGCTGGTGACGTTGTTGAAGGTGACATCGACGTTGCTGATGTTGTTCAACTCGATCGCCTTGTCCTTGTTGGCGCTGATGTTGCTGTCCCCGTCCACGATCA
>CAJIAN010000932.1_pt1 | contig 21430 bp, 16 predicted proteins | sample 9199061 | NCBI WGS metagenome assembly CAJIAN01 (sample SAMEA7708264, study PRJEB35096) | sediment metagenome | biome: marine neritic benthic zone biome [ENVO:01000025]; feature: sediment [ENVO:00002007]; material: shallow marine sediment [ENVO:03000034] sea grass bed [ENVO_01000059] ...
CCGTTTCGAGAACAAATCCGGCGAGCCGGTGAAACTATTCTGGGTCGACTACAAGGGGCAACGGAAACTCTACGGCGAGCTCGCCCCGGGTGGAACGCGTGAGCAGGGAACGGTCGAAGGCAACACGTGGTTGGTCACGAACGCCGAGGGACGACAGCTGGGGCATTTCATCGCAAAGCCGTATCCGTCGCGGGCCGTGATTCCATCACGGAAATAGGGAACGGGCGCGTGCACGGCGATCTGCGACTAGAGTGGTAGCGCGGCCTGGCCCAGGCCGCACAGTTCGATGTCGCATGGGATTTCCCATTCGGAATTGCCCCGCCTCGTCACCCAATGCGCTCTCGGCGAGAGCGCGCTACCTTCGACTCCGTCCGGTAGCATCGAAATGTGACGTCTCCGGGCTCGCCCGGCGGATTCGAGTCGCTATCCTACTAGGGAAACAACGACACATGAGAGTTCAAAGAGAGATCGTCATCCTCGCCCTCGTCGCGACCTGCACTGCCACGATCCACGCAAACCCTCCCGAAACCGTCGTCGTTGGCGATCCGGGGAATGATGCGGATTCCACCGGATACGGTGCGGTGAACTACGAGTACCGGATCGGCAAGTTCGAGGTCACCAATGCCGAGTATTGCGAATTCCTCAATGCGGTCGCGAAGGAGGACGTCCGCGACCTTTACTCCCGCCGAATGGCCGGCGAGTTCGGCGGCATCCTCCGGAAGGGATCACTAGGCAGCCATCGCTACGAGACCAAACCGGGATGGGAGCGAAAACCGGTGAGCTACGTGACGTGGGAGTCGTGTGCCCGCTATGCGAACTGGCTCTCGAGCGGTGGCGGCGAAGATGGCGACACCGAGGAGGGCGCCTACGGCTTCCGTGGTCGCTGGGCCACTCCCACCGACCACGCACGGTTGGCGGCTGGCAGGACAACGATGTGGGCGATTGCCGGCGAAGACGAATGGTACAAGGCGGCGTACTACGATCCCAATAAGACGGGTGGTGGCGGCTATTGGCCATACGCCGGCAAGAACACCTCGCCTCCGCCGTCCAATATGAATTCGGGCGTCATCGCCGAGGTCGGATCCATCCCGTCGGCGGCCAGTGCCTACGGTACCTTCGACCAAAACGGGAATCTCTGGGAGTACAACGAAACCAAGACTGGGAACAAGGTCGGGCTGCGTGGCGGTTCCTACTTCATCGACGACCACAAGGCCTACCTGCATGCCTCGACCCGCTACGAAGTGCTCAGTGCGAAGTGGCCGAACTACGGATTCCGTGTCGTGGCACTCGGCTCCGGAAAGGCCTCGACCACCAAAGCAAAAACGAGTGGGACACGCCCGAATTCCAAGCCGCGGGCACCGAGAACCGGACCGAAGACGTTCTACGTCAGCCAGTCAATGGGCAACGATTCCTTCACCGGCGAAGCGAGCGTCGTGAAGGGAACGTCGGGACCATGGAAAACTCTCGCGCGGGCCTCGGTGCAATACATTCCCGGCGACACGATCTTGTTGAAACGCGGGGACACATGGAACGAGGAACTGGCACCGAAGGGCAGCGGCAACCCGAAAAAACCGATCACCATCGGTGCCTACGGCGAGGGCGATCGACCGATCATCGACCGCGAGGATGACAAAAAGGATCGCACCGGCATCCGTCTATCCGATCAGGAGGGCTACAAGATCATCGGCATCGAGTTCAATCGGTGCATGACCGGGATCTACGCGGACTACTCCGATGGGTGTCCGACCAAGCAGTTCATCCTCATCGAGGACTGCTACTTCCACGATTCGCTGCTGTATCAGCACTACGAGGACTACCCGAGGCGGAAGATTGGTCTCGGCGTCTGCTTCTTCTCGTACGAGCGGGAGAACCGAGTCGTCCTGAAGGACATCATGATCAGGAATTGTGTCTTTCGGCGACTGGCCTCGGGCGTCTGGACGAACAGCCCGGACAATTTCAACCAGAACGCGTCCTTCATCTACAACTTCGCAAACATGAACATGGAGGATTGCCTGTTCGAAGAGGGGTATCAATGGCCGATGGGGATACGAGGAGTCGATGGCGGTGCGGTGCGGCGCTGCGTGACGCACGATATCGGCGAGGGATTCCGTTCCTTCAACGGCGTCGCCGGAGCGATGTTTTTTCGCTGCAAGGACTGGGTCTTCGAAGATAGCGAATGGGGGTTTGTCTCGATCGGTCTGGGAAGCGGTGATGGGGAGGCCTTCGACTTCGAGGGCAACTGCGACAACATGACAATGCGGAACTGCCTGTTCCACGACACCGATGGACCGGGGTTCCTCCTCTGCTGTTACGCGTCCGATGGGAACCCGAACCGGAAAATCGTCATGGAGAACTGTGTGCTAAACGGGAAGTCGAAGCGCCCCATCGGATTGCCAAGGTGCGCAATCGTCAACACCACGGACTGGAACGAATCCACGTGGAGGAACTGCCGGTTCTACCTTTCGAAAGGCGAGGCGCTCATGCGCGTGATGGACCCCGAGAAGGAAAAGCGGTCCTCTTTCGTCAATTGCAGGGTCAAGAACCTGAGCGACGCCTGCAAGAGTCCCAACCTTGCCAAAGGCAAGCCGACGTCCTCCTCCTCACAAACGGGCAGTGAGCCGGTCGCTGCCTTCGACGGGAACGTGGCGACAGCATGGGAGGCGAAGTCGTTTTCAGACCAGTGGCTGCAAATCGATTTCGGACAACCGAGAACGGTCAATGAGTTTCGCATCGCCGAGGCGCCGGGTTCGTCCATCAATCGCTATGCGATCCAATACTGGGACGCCGAGAAGCGGAAATGGGTCGGCTGTTTCAATGGGATGGGCATTGGTCGGGAGTTCGTCGCTCCAATCGTCAGCCGGCGGACGCGGGCCGTCCGGCTTCACATCGTCAAGACCCTCAGCGGCCCACCCGCCATCGCCGAACTTGAAGTCTACAACGCACCTACCGGACGGATTTTCAACGATGCGACCGGGGAAGCGGCAACGAAGCTCGTTGGCAAGTGAGCGGCCGGCTGCGGGGGCGTCGAAGTGAGGCGTTCCCTTGGGTGGGAAAAACACACGCGATGCCCATGCAGCAGCGAGACTGCCTCGACCTCGGGTCGATGCCCAGGGAAAAGTCCGGCGGATTGAAGCTGGAGGGTGACCAGCTCACGATGGGTCCCAAGCAGGCCATCGCAGTCGATTTGCCAGGAAAACGATTCTTGAAGAGATAAGCGGTCAACGGATGAACGTTCTGGCCTGAATCGGTCATGGCGTCGGTTTCCTGACCGTAGCACGGAGTTGCACTCCGTGATGGTGGATCCCGATTGGTAGCCCGGACTACCAGATTAAGGTCCCGCTTCAGAGACACGGATTGCAAATCCGTGCTACGACTGTGCCCGCAGCGCCGTGTAAATAAGCCCAGCTCCCTTCTAGGGCTTCGGGGTGGGCCGACGGCGGCTCAGGGCCTTCTCGGTGAGCTTTTTTTTCACAGGCTCCGCCTGCTTGGCGAACTTGGCGGCAAACTGGTCGACCGCTTTGATGCGCGGGTCGTCCGGGTTGGCCTCCCGCTCTTCCTTCGTCACCGCAACGACGAACGCGAGGTTCTTGGGGAGCACCAACTTGGTGAGATCAACCCCCTTATTGGCGCCGTAGATTTCGAGCGTCGTCGGCAGAACGCCGGGCGGGTGGTCCATGACGCGATTCTTGTAGGCGCGCTTGCCGTCCCCCGTTTTGGGAAGCCGGTGGAACCAGTCGTCGACCAGTTTCTGGCTGCCCATGTTGAGAATGATCGCAACACCCAGGTCTGGCCCGAGCGGGGTGGTGAAGCTCTTGGCGGGATGGGGCCGGGCGTTGATCCTCACCCAGCCGCCGTCAGCTGCCACGGTCCGGGCATAGAGGTCGAGGACGGTCTGGACTTGTTCCGGGGTGCGCGGCGTGAAGGCGAAAGAAGTTTTGTCCCCGGCGGTGGTCCCGCGCACGATTTTCCAGGCTTTCAAGCGAAGCGGGTGATTCACCAGTTCGAGCGTGCCTGCGGGCCAGTCGTGGTGCTCGGCGACTTGCTTGCTGATTGGCTTTCCCTTGTCTGCCAGGACGCGTTGCACGGTGCGGGCCGTGAGGTCGGATGTGAGCGGAATGAGGACGGCGATGACGAGGAAGAAGACGCCTGTTGTTCTCATCTCTCGATCGTGCCTCGGGCCCGGCCTGAAGGCAAGCGGACTCGCGCATACCCGTGTGTCTTCACTTCTGGCGTTCGTGTGGCTAGAACTGATGATCATGAATACGTCCGAAACCCCTACCCACGGCGCCGCTTGCGATCGAGTTGCCAACACGGAATTCACGAACCACCCCCCGCGCACGCATCGACTCGGGACTCTGACCCTCGTCACGTTGCTGATGTTTGTTCCATGGTCGTCCCTGACGGCCAGTGTCGCCGTCTATGTCGGGAAAAACCTGACCGAAGACGGCAGCGTCATCCTTGCCGGTTATGGCGACGAACCTTCCAGCCACTGGTTGGAGATCGTGCCTCGGCAAAAACATGCACCGGGATCGACGATCAGGGTCGGTGTGACGGGCGAGGCCCGCCTACCGGGGCAGCTGATCGACATCCCACAGGTAGCGGAAACGTTCAAGTTCATCACCATGAACTATTCCTACTGGGCGGGGTTTCCCGCGCCGCTGACCAACGGCGGAATGAACGAGCATCAGGTGGCGGCTCGCGACGTGGCGCTTTCGTCGCGACCTGAGTTGGTGCGAATGACCCCGAATCCCCAGCGTGGTCCCAACTACAGCGACTTGTCGCGAATCGTGATGCAGCGAGCGAAGACAGCCCGCGAAGCGGTCGAAATTGTCGGGAGACTGATCGACGAATTCGGATACTCGACCTACGGCGGGAATTCTCACGTGTTCGCGGATCCGAACGAGGGCTGGGTGCTGCTGAATTTCGCAGGCGGGCAGAAGTTGTGGATCGCAAAACGTCTAGGTCCAGATGACATCTGGCTGAACTGGCGCAACGAAAACGGCATCGGTTACATCCAAGACATCCCGTCGGATCTTAAGACCAATTCCGACTACATGGCGTCGGACAACTTCATCTCGTTCGCCGTAGATCGCGGCTGGTATGATCCGAAACGGGGCGAGCCGTTCAACGTCATCAAGGTCTACTGCAGTGGCAACCCCCGTCGGGCCGAGGCGGAAGCCGTCCAGAACGAGCTTCGCAAGCGTGCCCCCCGCGTGACGGTCAAGGACGTCATGCGGGTCATTCGGGCGAGCGGGCGCGACAGTTCCGGATATGGCCAGGTGGCTCATTTGAAACGGCGTGCCCATTCCGAACTGGGAGTCGTCTGGTGCGCGCCTGCCTCACCGCTGACGGCGCCTTTCATTCCCTACCGCCTAGGGATCCGTGACGTTCCCCCGGAGTTCAAACGTCACCGATATCTGACCGCGGGAGAAGCCTCGCGAGAAGTGATCGATCCGGCAGACGTCGGATTGGAATCGACGCGCTTTGCGTTCCGATCGTGCAAAAGACTCTACTACCTGGCGACGGCCCATCGAAGGCATTTCCTACCCGAAGTGACGCAAGCCATGGAAGCCTTCGAGGATAGCCTGATCGAACAGCAGGAGACCGTCGAACGCACGGCGCTGACGTTGCTCGAGGCGGGAGAACGCGAGCTGGCGCGCCGTTATCTCACCTACTACTGCCAAACCGAAGCCGGTAGTGGACTGCGGTTGGTGGAGGCGCTAACCGAAAGCTTGGAGGTGAGGGCGAAGTTGCAGTCCGGGATTCGCGCTCCCGCCGCATCGAAATAGTCGAGGTGCGGGTTCTTTCCAGCCGGCTCAGTCAATCGTTCCGACGGACACACACACCCGATAAAACCGGGCAGCCGAATCCGCCATGACCCACTGTTCTGAAATCGTCTTGCCATTTTCTCGGCCGCGACTGTCGGCAGCGCCAGGAACCTTCTGCCATCCGAGGAGGTCGCTGGACGTTTCCAGTTGATACGTCAACCCGGGGGAGCGCCTCCATCTGACAATCGCGTAGCGTGGTTGCGGCTGAGTGTCGGCGGGCGGCACGAGCTTGACCCCGGTTCGAAGGACGGATTGTGGGTCAGACGGGTCCGTTCGCGTTCGGAATTCGGTGAGCGCATTGCTCCCATCGCCGTCGCGGTCGGAGAATACGTCGGTAGGGTCGTCCGGGTCCAGTTGGTAAAGACGTTCCCAAATGTCCGGCAGCCCGTCGTCATCCTCATCGACGAGCTCCCCCGCCCCGACTTCAATCGCGCCCGCATCCGGGGCGACACCCGCCACACGCGAAAGCCCGCGAGCATCCACCAGCAAATCACTCGGGCGACCCGCATCAATGGCAGGGCTGTCCGGCAGCGGTAAGAGGGACAGTCTCGGCCCACCATTGTCCTGAAGAACGGCAAGACCCGCCGGACCACCGATCACGTTCCCTCCCCCATCAACCCACTCGCCCACCAGACCGGAAGCATGAGGTGACTCGCCTCCCGGATTGTCCGCCACCAGACAGTTCTGCAATTCCACTCTATCCGCTCGATCGATCCAGAAGGCAGCGCCCGGCGGATGGAAATGCCTGATCTGATCACCAGCGAAAACGACATTGTCCGCCACGGTGCAATGCCGGAAGAGAATGTGGTGGGCGTCCGAGATGGTAATGGCAGGCGGCCCGGTGTGCCGGGTAAAGGTGCAGTTGTCGATGGTCGCCTCCCCTTCCTCCCCAAGGTAGATCCCTCCGCCAGCATTCGCGTAAAACAGACTGCCACAGAGATTCAGCCCCTCACCCGAATCCGGATCGAAGAACAACCCATAGCCACCATTGAATCGCATCACACAGTTCTTGACGTCGCCGTAGATGAGGTTAAGGCCGGCCCCTTCGTTGTTTTCGAACCGGCAGCCGTCCAGATTCGCGCTCCAGGCGGAGGCGCCCGCGCCCGTGTCAAAGCCTCCGTTGAACGAAAACACGGAGTCTTTCGCCCAGAGGATTGGACAACTTAGGCCCGCATGATTTCCTGTCACTGTCACTCTCTCCAGCCGGACGGTGATGGTGGAATCCCAAAGTTCTTCCGCCACCAGCACGGGGTTGCGGCAGCCGCTGATCGTGCAATCTCGCAACTCCACATTGGCATCGAGACGCAGTCCGTCCGTTTGCGGTGCCCCGTTCAACGTCAACCTGTCGAGAACGATGCCGTCCGCATCCAACTCGAACAATGCGCCATCAAATGTTCCCCAGATTCTCACGCGCCAGGCTTCGGAGAGTTCGACCTTGATCGTCAGTTGCGTGTCGAGCGGAACCGGCGACTGCAACTCAACCGATTCGTTGAGCACCACGGTGTCACCGGGCTGTGCCGACTCGATGGCGGCACGAAGCCCTACGTCTCCGGGCTCGGCCACGATGGTCGCACTTTTGCCAGTCAACGCCGGCAGCAGAAAAAGCCCGATGCAGAACCCGGCCAATCGCGAAGCCCTGGAGGGAGCATCAGACATTCCACAAGCAAAAAGGACCCGAGGAGCTCTGTCAATGAGCGGACCGTGCACTCCCTCACCTCAAAAATCAAAAATCTCTATTCGGCACTCATCAAATCAACGCCTCTCCAACTTCGGCACTACTCCATCTCTAGTGGCTTCGCCGCCAAGCACCCCAAGTCAGGTTGAATCGAGCCAGATGGGGTCCTTGAAGCCGGTCTTGCGCCTCTCGAGCAGTTGCGCGGAGGGATCTCGACGACCGTGCAGACATCTACTCGATTGTCGCGACCCTTGTCGCCAAGGCTTCTCGCATCAGCCCCTGCGCGGGAGCACAGCTGTGATGTCCACAAGTCGTCTCAAACACCGGCGATCGGCACCTCCCGCCAACGCTGCCCGGGCCGTTTTTGCAAAACGACTCGCTGATCCGGGGCGCAGAAGTAGATATTGCGGCGGGTGACGCGCGCCCGCCAGACAGTGCCAACTTTCTGCGCGTTGCTGTCGCGATCGATCAGCTCGAAGCGGAAGACCTTACCGATCAACGTTTTACTGGCCTCCGACTCGGCTGCCAGAAGTTCGCCGTCGCCGGGGGTCGTGCTGCGAAACGAAAGCACAAGACGGCGCCGCGGATTGATCCGGTCTGCGAGATAGACCAGCGCCATCGACAGGACGCGAGCCTGATACTCGACAATGCCGACCTGGGCCGTGAGCGAGATCGAGAAAAGTCCCTCGAGGGCGCTCTTGATGTAGTCGGCCTGGTCGAAGCGGGCGTACTCGGCGAACTCGATCCCGTTTTCCGTGACGAGCCGGGGCCCGGGCACGCCATCCCATGGGAGGTTGCCGACCCGGCCGATTTCCTCGTCGGTCATCGGGCTCACTGTGACCGACGTCAACTCCGGCTCTAGGCCGCGGGTGGCGTCTGGTGCCGCACCGGGCCAGAACGTGCTCAGCGCGGCGCAGAGTTTGGCGTCCTCCGGAAACGGGCTGCCTAGACCATACGCTGCCAAGTGAGGTGTACTCCCTTTCTGATCCACGCTGACTTCCCAGCCGGGCAGGAACACCCCGGCCGAATCATCGGGAAGCGGCGAGTGACGGACCACGTCGGCCCCCGCCGTGGAGGTCGCATTCCCGGTACCGCTGCCAGCAAGGCCAACAACACTGGTGATCGTGGTTTCCGCCGCGTCGAAGGGAGAGTCGGGCAACTGTAGATTGGCGGGATCCCGGCCGTCGGAAAGGATGCCGGGCGGCGTTTGCCACACCACGTTGCGCAAGGTCGACGGCAGAGATGCCGCCCATTCGGTCAATTCCCGCTGTCCGGCACCCGGATAGAAATCGGGGGCGGTCACCAACGAATACGCGGCGCGGGTATCGCCCAAGTCCTCGCCGAGGCCCTTGACCTCCGCCGTCACCCATCCGTCGCCAGTGAAGTCGATGTAGTGCTGGGCCGTGTATCCCCCGCCGTTGACGATCTCACTAACGTTGTCAAAATCGTTCAAGTCCTCGTTGGTATCGAGATCCAATCGGGCGTGCACATACTCCGGCGCGCTGCGGAAGCGGCCGTTAGCCGAAATCTCGAACGAGGAAGACAGCCGCGCCCGCCCAGGCGGCACTTTGAAGCCCAGCGGCTGTCCTTTGAACCTAGCTGCCTGCACCAGTGCCGGGTGTCGCGATGGCACGAGCAGGCCGGGATTGTCGTTGGAAAGCTCGGCAATCCCCTTTTCAAAGATGAATGGGTCCTTGTCGAGATCGTCAGGCGAAACACCGGTGTCGATGCCTTCTTGCTGTAACTGCCGGTGCACCCGGCGCAGCTTCTCGTTCACATGCCGCGTCGCCCAGTCGATGGTGAGAGGTCCGTCCTTGAGACATTCCGATCCGTCGAATAGCTTGTGAACCGGAACCCAGAAGTTGCGATTGGAGTCACTGCCCCGAAAGCGCATCGGCAGGGAGTTGGCCGCCGATCCTCTCCGGCGTACCGCGAGGAAAACGGAGAACCGGGTCGGCAGCACCCGGATCGCATTCAGTTGCCCATCGACAAACGGGAGCCAGCCGCGAAGCGCGTCGTCATAGTTCGCCGGAGAAGAGCCGACGCGCGAAATTCCGGTACGCGAAAAGGCAAGGTCCGCGTGCTTTCGGTGCGTCGTGTCTTTGGCATTGCGGTATTGCCGGGCGAATACGACAACCGCCAAGGTGTTGCCGCCCGGGAGGGCTTTCACATCGGCCAAGCTCCGTTCCGCTTTGGCGAAGACGTAATTCTCCACATTCTCGAGTTCCTTCAAGGTCGGAAACCCGCCCAGGGTGACGCCGCCGCTGGCGGTGACCAGCGGGGACGACAGTGCGTGGTAGAGCAGGCTGCGTGCCGGCGAACCCGACTCAATCCCGTGCTCGCCATCGCTCGCGAAATCCTCGAAGCCGGGAACCGACCGGTCGATCGTGGTCAGCCGCGCGTCGAGGGCGGCGGCCAGTCCTGCGTTAGAGCTTTGTTTGATTTTCAATTTGCCGTCGGTGACCTGCTCGAGCAGATCGCCCCAGCCCAGCGGTGCCAGACGATCACACGCGTCCCTTACATCTTTGATCAGTGCCATAATAACTCCTTTGCTAGTGTTTGTTGTTCAACCCGGCGCAGCGCCGCTTCGATTGACGTGAACGACCGAAGTCGCCAGACAGCAACCCCCGGTCGTAAGCGCAGAGTGAACTTCCCGCGCATTCACCTCATCGACAGCAGGCGCCAGCCCGATCCGAAATCCCCTTCCCTTCTCCCCCGATACGAAGTCGAAATCTCCCTTTCCCCCCCTGACGTTCATAGCGCCATCCTTTCCAACACCCGGTGTCATGTAAAGGCAACTTTTAGGCTTTTTTCGGAGGAAGCGTTTTCTGGTAGAAGAGTAATCGAGTGAATGGCGGAGATTTTTGGATGTTTTCCTGGCATAGCTGGCATGAACAACCTATCTGGATTGGCTGGAGCAGTTCTAATCGGCGCTCGTTCGGACAACGGGCGCCAAGGAAGCGACGATCGAGGATTACGATTAACGTCTCGCGCGATCCAACGTCGTCTTCGAAACCCATTCGAAGTACCTGTCACCTTCCGCGCTCTATTTGAGTCCCAACTTCGGCACTACTCCATCTCCCGTGGCTTTGCCGCCAAGCACCCAAGCTAAATTGAATCGAGCCAAGTGGGCTCCCTTGAACGGATCGTGTTCGTAGAGCAGGTAGATCCAACCTATCGTAGGTGTGTCATGTCGGCCCACCGCGAGTGACGAATACCCGCTCCGACCGGCATCGACCAGTCGCTTGATGGGCCACGTCTTGCCGCCGTCGAAACTCGCCCACACCGTCACGCGCTCACGGTGCGAGGCATCGGTATCGAGATTGCTGAAGATCAGGATGTCGCGATCGTTCAAGGGCAACCGGGTCAGCCCTCCCATGCAGCCGTAGGTTCGCCCTTGGTCCCCGTCCGGCAGGACATCGACGATGCGCCAGTTCTTCCATGAGACGCCCCCATCGTCGCTCCAAGCTTCTCGTCGACGTTTGTTGCGCGGTCGTTCGGACCAATGCACCCGCGAGTTGTAATAGATCCGCCCGTCGGCAAGCTCGACCAGGGCCGCCTCTCCTGTTCCTTTTTCGGGGAACGGCTTGCTGGTCTTCCAGGATTTCCCGCCGTCGTCGCTGTAGATGGCATTGGTGTATTGCAGAGGCCACTCCGCATCGCCACCTTTTGGACCGTAGTAGCGTGACGGCCGTATGAGGCGCCCCGTGTGGGGACCGCGCAGGAGCGTGACGCCGTGTTCGTTCATATGCATAGAGGGCGAATTGCCGTTCTCGTCTTTCTCGATGGTCGCTGCCTGCGCATGCCACGATTTTCCGTCGTCCCGGCTGCGGTAGACGGTCAGCGGCGCAGGCGGTTGCCGCTCCTCGACAAAGACCAGAATGTCGCCGGAGTTGGCGTCGACGGTTGTGCCTCCCCCATGGTATCCGGCTTTCGCCACCGAAATGGCGCCCTCCCACGACTTGCCTCCATCCTCGGACCTGCGCACGACAACACCGTCGTTGCCCCAAACCGCCAATACCGTCCCCGTGGTGGTGACGACCACATTCGGATAGCGCTGATCATCGAACAGGCGCTGTTTCTCAAATGCCGGAGGACCGAGGAATGGAGCCAGAAGATCGTCGGCACGGCTTGCTGACGACCATCCGACGAATGACAGCAGGATACTAGCGGTGAATCGAACCATGTCCATCACTGCGAGGAAACTGCCTGCTCAGCCCTCTGTGATCCAGCCCTTTCTGGCCCAGTGTGATGCTCGAGCAGGAAGGCGGGTGAGGAGCTTGCCCGTCTGCCCGTCCAGCAACTATCTCGCCCTAACAAAGCACGATCGTCCCGTAACCACGATGCAGGAGAGCAACATGAGCCGGCAACTCACGGTGACCGAAAAGCCAAAAACCCTTGACGCCATTCGTCCGTCTCCTCATCCTATTCATGAAAAATAAGGGATTAACTTGGAGGAAAACCCTTTGGAGGAAAATTTTTATTCGGACGGAGTCTGCCGTGTTTCCGCGCGTCCAGTCGCGCGAATTCTCGAACACGAAGGTTGGGCTGTGCCGCGATTTGGTTTCACGACGGAAGCAAATGTCGGGGAGCACCCGACCGCCAACCTGGGTTCAACACGGGAGGCAACGGATACGTCACGGAGACACGCTGCGACTTCATGGACCTGTGCGTCAAGCCCTCTCAGGATACGAAGGTCAAACTACGTCGATCCGCTACTCGATGACTGGCAGAAAGCCTATTACGGACCCTACTACGACCGATTGCTCAATGTTAAGAAACAATGGGACACCACCGGGTTCTTCGATTTCCAACAGGGCGTCGGCTCGGATTTCGAACCAGACTTGGAGAAACCCATCGACCTGAGCCCCCTGAACCGAACTTTCTAGGCGACCACAATCGGATAAAGCGATTCACCATGACTAGAAAACGACCTCACGCGGCGAATGAGAAGACGCACCAGGCAATAAGATGACAGAAGAACTCAGTAAATTCATCGATCTCTCCGCGGCCCTGACCGGATTCGGCCGCATCGACCTCCTATCGACCGGGGTTGGCGCAGACTACTTGGAGCTGCTCCGGGGCTCATTGGACGAAGGGCAGCTTGGGGAGCTATTGGACGCCTGGGCAACAGTCAGCGCCAGTACGGATATCACAAAATCCATCAAAGATGAGATTTGGGATCGTGAACAACTCGGCCAAATAGCCAGAAACCTCGTCCAGCTCTGGTATCTCGGCAGCTGGTTCGCGCAGCCCGAGTTCGGGGTTGTTTCGGTGGCGGCGTATCAGGAAGGCATGATTTGGAAGGCGCTCGGGGCTCGTGCCCGCGGCTCAAAGCCACCCGGCTTCGGCGCCTGGTCCAATCCTCCCTCTTAATAGATAGATAGAATCCAAGACCATGAATTTTGACGAAATATATGATGTGGTGATCGTCGGTGCCGGCGTCACAGGCTCAATCGTTGCCAGCAAGATGGCCGAGAACGGCAAGCGGGTCCTGATCCTCGAAGCCGGCTCGGGGAAGGGTCTGAAACAGGGCGGATTCAACTCGTTTTTGGATCGCTTTTTCACCGCAGACATCAAGTCGCCGATAGCCCCATTTCCCCATAGCGATAACGCTCCGGTGGATTTTGGGATTGGAAACTACTACGTCCAGGAGGGGCCTCAGAATTTCGGCAGCAACAACACGCGTGTTGCCGGCGGAACCACCCTTCACTGGATGGGGACGAGCCTCCGCTACCTCCCAAATGACTTCAACCTGAAGTCGACCTACGACCGCGGCATCGACTGGCCTATTGACTACGAAGATCTGGAGCCCTACTACCAGCAGGCCGAATGGGAGTTGGGCGTCGCTGCCAACGTCGAAGACCAGGAACAACTCGATCCTGACCGGAAGCTCTTCGGAGAAGGCTACGAGTTCCCGATGGAACAGCTGCCTCCAAGTTACCTCGAAAAGACACTCGGAGATCTGCTCGACGCCAATCCGGTCAGCTTCAAGGTCGCCGGCGAGAAGATCAAACTCGGAGTGGCCCGCACACCCACCTCACGAAACTCGATTCCCCGAAAATCGACTCCGGAAAAAGACCTGATCGATCCCCGGAACGGCGGGAAGCTGGACGACTACTATCGTCCCATCGGCGATCCAGATGCCCCCTACAGCAGAGGGCAACGCTGCCAGGGCAACGCCAATTGCATCCCGATCTGCCCCGTCCAGGCGAAGTATTCGGCCCTGAAGACCCTGCGTGGCGCGATGGAGCATTCGCCGGACCGGATCGACGTCGTCACGCAGGCTGTCGCGTCTCAGGTCGAGATCGAACCTGATTCAGGAAGGGTCAGCGGCATCCGCTTCAAAAGATACCTCGACCCAAACAGCGCGAACTTCACCGAGCACGTCGCGCGCGGAAAGGTCTACGTCATCGCGGCTCACGCCATCGAAACTGCGAAGTTGCTGCTTGCCTCCCGCGCAGCCAACTCGAGCGACATGGTCGGTCGGAATCTTATGGACCACCCGTTCGTGCTCACGTGGGGGCTGATGCCCGATCCGACCGGGAGTTACCGAGGCCCCGGTTCCACATCCGGCATTCCCCAGTTCCGCGACGGCAAATTCCGCGAAGACTTCGCTGCCTTCCGGATCGAGATCGGCAACTGGGGTGTGGACTTCCCCAACGGGACACCCGAGATGACGGTGCGGTCACTGGTCGATCGAAAGGCTTTCTCGGAAATCTTCGGCGGGGCGCCGCACCCTGAACAAATCCGCCAGAACGGTTTCGACGACGATCTGTTCGGGACGGAGTTGCTCGAGGAAATCAAGCGCGTCTGCTCGCGGCAATTCCGCATCGGATTCGAGCTCGAACAACTTCCGGAAACCCAGAACCGGGTGACGATCGATGAGCGTCACAAGGATGCGATCGGGAATCACCGGCCCGTCATTCACTACGAACTCGATAAGTATTGTAGGGCGGGAATCGTGCAGACGAAGAGAGTCTGGGATGAGTTTTGCAAGCAGAACGAAAGTGCTGGCGTCGTCGACGAGACAGATGATTACAAGATTCCCAACCCCATCCGCGCGGGAGATTTCGAAGACGACGAGGGGAACCGCTACGAATACAACGGAGCTGGCCACTTGTGCGGAACGCACCGGATGGGGTCGTCGTCTCGGGACTCGGTGGTGGATCCGAAACAGCGGACCTGGGATCACGAAAACCTCTTCCTCGTCGGTTGTGGCAACTTCTGTACCGTCGGAACCGCAAACCCAACCCTGACCGCGGCAGCGCTCGCGTTCCAGGCTGCCGAGAACATTCTGAAAGAACTCGGTTAACTCATAAGCCCAGCCCGATCTCATGGCACCTACCAATCCCAAACGGCGTATTCCCGTAGAAATTGAGACCCCGTTCGACAAGTGCGGCGACTCGAAGAAAAAGCACCTCCAAGAACTAAAGGACCACCTCGGCACAGCACTGAAAATCGAGCACGCCACGCTGCCGCCCTACATGTGCGCGCTCTACTCGATCAAGGATGGGACGAACCGCCCGGCGATCGAGCGCATCCTCAGCGTGGTCATGGAAGAGATGCTGCACATGGTGCTGGTGGCGAACTTGCTGAACTCAATCGGAGGAACGCCCAAGACAGACGGAAAGGACTTGGAGGGCGAGGACTTCATCCCGAAGTACCCTGGTCCCCTTCCCAACAGCGACGAGAAATTCCTAGTCTCGCTGAACCCGTTTTCCGTACAAGCTCTCAACGTATTCCTCGACATTGAGAGGCCGCAACCGCTGGACGCGATCCCGCAACACGAGAACTACTCGTCGATTGGACAGTTTTATGCGTCGATCAAGGATGAGATCGACTGGTTTTGCGCCAAGTTCGGTGAAGACAAACTATTCACCGGCGACCCGGCCCGACAGGTATCTAACGAGTACTACTACAGCGGCGGCGGCGAAGTGATTGAGGTGAGCGACCACGACAGCGCGCATCGGGCAATCAAGGTGATCGTCGACGAGGGCGAAGGTTTTTCCCATTCCATTTTTAGCGGCGACCACGAACAGTTCGGCGAAAAACCCGACCTAGCTCATTTCTACAAGTTCAACGAGCTAAAGGTCGGCTGCGCCTACCTACCCACGGACTCCCCCGAAGGCGACCCGACTGGCGAAAAGATCCCCATCGACTTCAGCGAAAGCGCAGTCTACCCCGCCAACTTCGAGCGCTCCGACGACGACTACTCCCCTGAGATACAGGACTTGCTCAGGAACTTTCACTATTCCTACTCACGTCTGCTCGACGCCATCCACGACGGATTCAACGGCCAACAACCCAGGCTACTGGAGGCCGTGCAAATGATGCACGGCATCAGAAACGAGATGGTCGCGCTCATGAGAATTCCGATTGACGATTCGGGATCCGCGACCGTGGGGCCCTCTTTTGTCTACGTGGAACCGTAGCAGCGCGAAGCCGCACTTGATGACAACACAGGAATCACCATCAACTGCCACCGTGGGCCGAACTTCACTTACAAACCCTAAGAGAAAATGAAAGAGAGCAAACACTTAACGAGCTGTAACCTAGACAAAGATGCCGTCGTAGCAGAAATCAACAGGGCCGCCTCGGCACTTGAAGCCACGACGACGGCGGCGTTGGGCTTTCCGAGCCCCGAGTCCTACTATCAAAAGCCGAACAAAGAAAACTCGGTGTTCGCCGTCTTATGGCAACAGTTTTCGACCGAGTACCGGGCCCTCTGCTATCAGGCTTTCCTCTGCGCCCGCCACTCACTCGACCGGCAATTGGAGGAGGCTGGCGGTGAATGGAAGAAACCTCCCGCTATCATCACCGATATCGACGAATCCATTCTCGACAACAGCGCCTACAACGCGAAGCTGATCAACACCGATCTGGACTATAACCCCGCCACGTGGACCGGCTGGACCGACATGGAGGCCGCGCCTGTGCTTCCCGGCGCCCTCGAGTTTTTCCGCTACGCCGTGGAAGACCAGAATGTGGAAGTCTTTTACATCACGAACCGATCCGAAGAAGACGCGCTTGAAAGCACCAAGAACAACCTCAAGGAATTCGGATTTCCACACGTCGACGACGATCACATGCTGTTGAAAACCGATACGTCATCGAAGACCGAGCGGAGAAACAAGGTCCTCGGCACAAATACGGTTCTCCTTTACATCGGCGACAACGCATCTGACTTCCACGATGATTTTGAAACTCGGGAGATCGGCGAGCGTCGAACCGCGCTGGAAAATCACCGCGGCAATTTCGGCGCCCAATTCATCGTTCTTCCGAATCCCATGTACGGCTCCTGGGAAAGCGCCCTCTACGGAGAAAGAGGCCTTACCAACCTCGAGAAAGAAGTGGTGAGGAAGCAGACCCTTCGAAGCTTTTAAAAGCAGATTCGACGGAACTAGCCGTCACGAACCGCTCGAGCACAACGCGAATAGTCAGGCAAGGGATCCATCCGAAGAATGAGCAAACTACAGAACACGGTGGCGGTCGTCTTCGACTACGACAGTACCATCACAACCGACTCCACCTCCGAACTCCTGGAGAGCCGCGGCATCGACGTGGACAGTTTCTGGGAGGATGTCGGCAAGATCGTTGAAGAGCAGGAGTGGGATCCCACCCTCGCCTACCTCCATAAGTTCATCGTTGGTGCGAATGAAGGAGATGGCAAGCTTGCTGGCTTGAAAAACGAGGACCTCAGGAAATTCGGCGCGAAGATCAAGTTCTACCCGGGCGTCCTCGAAGTGTTCGATGACCTGAAGAATATCGTCAGAGAGCGGACGGACGACGAGGGCAACGAGATCAAGATCAAGATCGAATTCTACATCATCAGCGGAGGACTGGAAGAACTCATCAAGGGCTCCGCAGTCGCGGAGAAAGTGGAGACCGTCCGTGCATGCCAATTCGCTACGGATCCCAAGACCGGTGTTATCTGCGGGATCAAGAACTCTGTCTCGTTCACCGGCAAGACCCGCTATCTCTTTGAAATCAACAAGGGCGTCATCAAGGACGGCCGGGAGAAACCATTCCTCGTGAATGCTTTCAAGCCAGCCGCCTCCCGCCCCGTTCCCTTCGAACACATGATATACCTCGGGGACGGACTGACCGACGTTCCCTCGTTCTCAATCGTCACTGCCCGCGGGGGGACGTCCTTCGGAGTCGCCGATCCGAAGCAGCCCGGCGCATCGACAAAGGCATGGGAGCGCCTGGCGGCGCCCAAGCGGGTCGTGAACGTCAATGAACCGGACTACCGACCGGACGCGCTGCTTGGTGCCTTCCTTCGCCGCGCCGTCCACGAAATCTGCACGAGGATCCAAGAAGAGGCCTAGCGCTTCGAAACGTTTTCCCGACGAATTCAAGAGACCGAAACCATGAGAATCGCAAGCTACAACGCGGAAAACTTCTTCGACAGCATGGGCAGCAACCGAAAACCGGCAGTCGAGGTCGCCGCACTGGGGCGGGTGATCGACAGACTCGGAGCGGATATCATCGCCTTCCAGGAGGTCGAGTCGGCGCGCTCGCTCGAGGAACTGAACGACCGCCTCAGGACCCCGTTCGAATTCTACGCCCTCATCGAGGGCAACAGCACCCGCGATATCAATCTCGGATTCATGAGTCGCTTCAACTTCTTCACCACAAGCCACCGGGATGTTCGCCTACGGGACGAGACAGGCAGGGTGATGCGCGATTTCCAAACGAAGCGAGACTTCAACAACGACCGGTTATCCACCGTGCGTTTTCAGCGCGACCTGCTGTTGGGCGAATTCGACCTGGGGGGAGGTCGATCGGTTGCGGTCTTCAACGTTCACTACAAGTCCCGTCGCAGGAGAGAAAGGTGGCAGATTTTCTCCTCGAACGAAATTCGCGCCGCCGAGGCGAGGGCCACTCGGACGATCGTGCGCCGCTACACCAATGACCACGCGAGCGAGCCTGTGGTGCTGCTGGGTGACTTGAACAACACGTCAGGGCACGCCAGTATCCGGCCCGTGCTCAGAGATCTCGGTTTCGCCGATGTGGTCAGGCGCGAAGTTGGCCCGAACGCCACCACGTTTTGGAGCAATGCACGCGACCGAATCGACTACATCCTGCTCTCCGAGGTCGCGGAGAACGCCTACGTGGACGGTTCGGGCGCGATCCATGATTCGGACACGGCAAGGTCGGCCTCTGATCATCTTCCCGTGACCGTCGATCTCGATCTGTAATCACCCCAGAAAACCAGCAAAAATGCCTACCCTGAAGATCACGAGTTGGAACATCGAGGACATGAACCTCTTCTTCAATGCGCAGGATCGGGTTAGACCCGGGCCGGAGAGGGAGGGTGTCGCACGTAAGGTGGCGGCCGTCATTGACGAAGTGGCTCCAGATGTTCTCTGCGTTCAAGAGGGCCCGAGCAGGCGAAGCCGAATGGAAACCTTCGTCGACGAGTTTCTCTCCGACACTTATACGATAGTCGCAGGCGAGACCGGCGGCGGTCAGAAACCCTTTATTCTGATCAGAGATAGCGCGCCGATCGAGGACTTCGCGATCATCGACTTCGATGCAGACGCGTGGGAGTATCCGTTCCTCAGGCACAGCGAGCAAACCGGACGCTACAGCTTGGCGAGCCAGAATTTCACGCGTCTGCCGGTCGAGGTGCTGATCGAGACATCGCAGGGCACGTTTTCGCTGATGTGTCTCCATCTGAAATCGAAGTTCAGCCGGATTTCCAACAGGGCCCGTTCTTCCGATCCGACCGTGCGCACACGGGCCATCGCGGAGGGTCTCGAGCAGCGAGCCCGTATCCTCCAAGAAGCCACGCTGCTGCGCGATTACGTCCAAAACTACCCATTCGCAGCGGATGTGCAGGGTCGGTTTATTCTCGCCGGAGACTTGAACGACGGTCCCGGCAGGGATTTCTTCGAAACCCGATTCTTCAGCACCGACATTCTTCGTCGAATTCGCGGGGACGTGGACCATCCGGATCGCATCCTCACCAACGTGCTGGACAACGTCCCCTCCGAACAGGCGTTCTCCGCGATATTCTTCGACAACCTTGATCGCGAACTTCGGCGCCTTCTTCTCGATCACCTTCTCGTCAGCCCGGATTTGCTTCAGCAGACGGGGTTACGCGTGGATCCGACTACCGCGACGGTCGAGCAGGAAGCCTACGAAAATCAGAACGATGGGGATTTCTCTCGGAACGACAAGCCGGATCGGGAACTCTACCCCAGCGACCACCGCCCAGTCAGTGTCAATGTCGAATTCTAACAAACCCACATAACACTAAAGAGCCCATGCAGGACCATCCACTATTCGATGCAGAACTGTCCGAGTTGGAGATCGCCGTATTCGATCTCGAGACGACAGGTCTATTTCCCGCTCAGGACCGTATCATCCAGATCGCGCTCGTCAAAGTCAGCGGACTCGAGTTGGGTGAAGAATACGAGTCGAAGGTCAATCCGGGACAATCTCATCTGCCTCTGGAGCAGTTGATCATCGACCTGACCGGGATCACCAACGAACAGGTCGAGGCGGCACGCGAAATCGACGAGGTCCTCCCGGAATTCGGCGGCCTTGTCGGTCAGCGAATCGTGGCCGGCCACAACGTGGCGTCGTTCGATCTTCCGTTTATTCGGAGAGCCGAACAGAGGGCGGACATCGATGTGCAGAGCGACTTCTTTGTTGATACTCTCAGACTGGCATTCCGGCTCAAGGAACAGGAGAGATATCGCCTCGCCGATTGCGCGAGGGCATATGATCTGGAATTTGACGAAGATGCATTGCACGATGCTCTCGAAGACACGCGACTTTGTGCCCGGTTGCTTAACGCTCAGATCGAAGATCTGGCATCCCGTGACGTCAATACCTTTGGAGAGATGATTCGGTTTCTTTCCTGATCAAGCGAGCATCAACTAACAGAAAAATAAAATGGGGCAGTTCAAAGTTGTAACCTATAATCTAGAGAACCTCTTTCCGGTTGGTTCCCAGTCAGGTCCCGACACTGCGGAGGAGTTTGAAGAAAAAACCGACTGCCTGGCGTCCGTGATCCTCGGGATCGATGCGGATGTGGTCGGCGTTCAAGAAGTCGGTGACGAGGGCTCTTTCCAGGAGCTGATCGGCAAACTCGGAGGCCGCTATCCCCATTCACAACTCTCTGCCAATCCGGATCGCCGCGGGATCCGTGTCGGCTTTCTTTCGAAACTTCCGATCGATGAAAGCGAGGATCATTCTGCATTCCCCGAGGGGGGTCTGACTCCCGTGCGAGGCTCCATCGGAACCGACGGTGTCGCCAATGACATCAGTTCGTTCGGTAGGGGCCCGCTTCGTATCCGAGTCACCCCGGACGGGGCATTCCCAGTCGATCTGGTGGTGGTGCATTTCAAATCCAAGTTGTTGACGTTCCCTGGAGACTTCCCGTTTCGGCAACCGCGCGACGAAAACGAAAGAGCAAAGGTAGCCGGGGCGGCCTTGATCAAACGCACTGGTGAGGCGGTGGCAACACGTTCGATCGCCAATTCGCTGATCGAGGGATCCTCGGATTCGGGTTTGATCGTGCTCGGTGACTTCAATGACGTTACCGATGCCGCAACAACCCAGATCCTCCGCGGCGACGGGGGAAGTGAGATCGGAACCAGAGGATTCGATCTACCCGATCAAAACGACGACGACCGGCTTTGGAACATCGCCCCTCTCATTCCGGAGGAACGGCGATTCTCCCGCATCAATCGGGGGGTGGGCGAATTGATCGATCACATTTTCGCCAGCTTCGAGTTCTTTCCTGATCTTGGAAATGGAAACGGGCGGAGGCTCCCGACCGCGGACAGCCATGTCGATGCTCTCGGACACGACCTCCCTTCCGTAACCGATGATCCGAGAGAACGACGTAGAAAGCCGGGATAGGATAACGCTCCGGTGTCAGCGACGTTTGAATTGTGACACCGTACCA
>CAJIAN010000168.1_pt1 | contig 21403 bp, 15 predicted proteins | sample 9199061 | NCBI WGS metagenome assembly CAJIAN01 (sample SAMEA7708264, study PRJEB35096) | sediment metagenome | biome: marine neritic benthic zone biome [ENVO:01000025]; feature: sediment [ENVO:00002007]; material: shallow marine sediment [ENVO:03000034] sea grass bed [ENVO_01000059] ...
CTCGCGCCCGTGGTCGGCATGGTTGCGCTGCTCATCAAGATCGAGGACGGCGGACCGGTTTTCTTCAGGCAGTTGCGAATCGGGAAACGCGGTCGGCCGATCTTCATCTGGAAGATCCGGTCGATGGTGGTTGACGCAGAAAACGTGAAGGTGGAACTGGAGGAGGAGAACGAGCACGGAGAGGGAGTGACGTTCAAGATGAAGAAAGACCCCAGAACCACTCGGGTGGGTCGCTGGATTCGAAAGCTCTCCCTCGACGAAGCTCCGCAGCTTTGGAGCGTTCTCAAGGGCGACATGGCGTTGGTGGGCCCGCGGCCGCCAGTGCCCCGTGAGGTACAGAAATACAAGGCGTTCGAGCTGCGCCGACTCACGGTCAAACCAGGGCTAACCTGTCTCTGGCAGATTGGCGGACGTGCCGACATCGATTTCTCCGGACAGGTACGTCTCGATCTGCAGTACATCTACTCCGAGAGTATCTGGAAGGATATCAAGATTCTGCTGCTGACCGTGCCGGCGGTCCTCATGGGAAAGGGGGCTTATTGATGGTGGAATCTGACAAGGCGTCGACGCTTGAGCTGGTGCTTCCCGACTGGGCGGCGTTGGACGATCAATTGCGATCCAAAGAGCCCTTCGCCTTGTGGCAGGTTGGTGATCAGCATCTCATTTATCACTGGCTCGACTACGCTCTCAACCAGGGGATCATTGCCGTCCGTATCTGGTGTGCGGATCGTCCCGATGCCGTTCGGCGAGTCATGGAGGATGCGACGCTGTGGCCGCTGAAGTGGGAAGTGGTGCCGATTGGCGAGGTGAGTGAGGCACCCGAGAACGCATTGAACGCGGCGCGATTGCCATGGGGGCCGGAAGACGTCCCGACGCTCGAGGATGGGTGGTCGCTGCTCGAGTACTGGTTCGCCCTCCAAGCACATTGGTTCAAATACGCCTACAGTCAGGAGGAGGTGCAGAGTCTGAATCTTGCCATCGGCAGGTTCTGCAGCATCCACCCAAGTGTGAAGATTCGGATGCCGGTGTGGATCGGGAACAACGTCTACGTTGGTGAGGGCAGCGAAATCGGGCCGAACGTGTCGATCGGGCACGGATGCGTGCTCGCAGGCGAGAACGTGGTGCGGGAATCGAGGATCTCCAAACACACCTTTCTGGGTGCGAAGACAGAGCTGGATCGATGTTATCTCAATGGTGGGCTGCTCTTGAACCTGAAACATCGTGGGCGGGTCCCGAAGGTGGATCGCTTCGTGGCGGACACTTGGGAGAAGAGCGACGAACGGCCGAGTATCTGGGAGAGGGCTCTCGCGCTCCTGCTGTGGTCGGCGCTCAAGTTGCGTGATCTGCTCGGCGGCGTGAAAGGCGAGCAACAGACGATCGAAACGCTCAATGGCAAGAGCCTCTCGACCTACGCGAATGCTCCCATCTGGAAGCAGAGGATGCCGTGGCTGCTCGAGGTCGCGAAAGGGAACTACTTCCTTTTTGGCGTTCTGCCGCGCAACCGTGATCAGATTTCCGGCCTGAGCGAGGACTGGCAGGAGATTCTTTCGGACGCACCCGTCGGTGTCTTTTCCTACGCGGACACCCATGGTTGCCATTCACCGGACGACGAGATGGAAGCGCTGCACGCAGTGTTCCAGGCCGCTCAACCGCGCGAAAACCTCCTGCAGGTTTGCAGGCGCTTCGCGTGGAAGATCATCAAAGGAGGACTATTATGGTCGCGATCAGCAAGCAAAGCGACGGGGTGACCCCGTCCAAGATAACCATCGGAGGGCGGCATTCGATTGCCGCTTCGTTGCAGTGTGTCCAGCCGGCACGCAAGATCTTTGTCCGGTTTCTCGAGGAAATCGATTTGAAGACAGAAGATGTGGACGGCTGGCGCTTGGTCTTCACCGAGGCCGTGGTCAACGCGATCAAGCATGGCTGCAACGAGGATCCGGAAAACAAGGTGAACCTCGAATGGTGGGCCGAGGAGGACGGGGTCGTGCTCGCTGTCTCCGATCCGGGAACGGGGCCTGACGAGGCGATCATTGCGAAGCCGCAGTTGCCGGACGACATCATTGCCGACTGCGGGAGGGGCTTCTTCATCATCTCGCAACTATGCGACGCCCACGAGCACTGGCGATCGCCGGGCGGTTACCGAATTGTGTTGAGAAAGAACTGTGCTTGCAGCGTGGATCGGCCGGTGGAACGGGAGACCCGTCCTCCGGAAAGGCCCGAGGCGGACTCGGCGGGCCGGATGGACGAGCTACTTCTCAACGATCTCTCGATGTCCTATGAATGTCTTGCGGCGTTCCACCGCATGGGCTCGGTGCTGATCAGCGAGCGGGGTCCCAGTTCCTTCGTCCGCGAGGGCCTCGACAGTCTCGCTCTCGTCTACAACGGCAACGCGGGCCTGGTCCGGTTGTGCCTCTCCGAGAATGTCCATCACGAGATTCGTGAGGAATTGAGTAAACTCGGAGAAGTGCTTCTCCCCGAGGAAGCGCCGCCGCGAGCGCGGGCCGTTCTTCACGACGGTGAGTCGTTCTTCTGGGAAAGTCCATCGGAGGTGAGCGACGATTCGATGCTCCATTCTTTCCAGTCGGGCTGCTGTTTCCCCGTGGTGGCGGCGGGCAAGACACTGGGATGTGTCGTCATTGGAGACCGCAGCCGCGAGACTCCTCACCGAGCGGAAGACTTCACCAATCTGCGGACGTTTTCCGATCTCATCGGAATCGCCCTGGCCAACTGCAACCTGCAGATCCAGCGCGGGCAGGAACTGCGCGCCGTGAAGGAACTGGAAATCGCGGCAGAGATTCAGCGCAATCTGCTACCGATCCTGCCCCCGCCCAAGTCCGAGGCATGGGAGATCACCCTGAGGCATGAGAGCGCTCAGGAGGTCGCGGGCGATTACGTGGAGGCCTGTCTCGACAGCGATGGGGATCTTGTCCTCAGTGTCATCGACGTCATGGGCAAGGGTGTGTCGGCGGCCATGCTCGCCACATTGTTCCGCACGGGATTGCATACGAATCTGACTCGCAGCCAGCCGCTCAACGAACTTGTTCAGGGGATCAACGATGTCCTGTGTCTTCAACTCGGTAGCGTCACGCGGTTCATCACCTGTGCCATCGTCCGGATAGACCTTGATAGCGGTCTGGCGGAGATCGTGAATGCGGGGCATGCGCCGGTGACTCTCATGAAAGACGGCGCGATTAGCGCACAGGTGAATCCGTCGGCGGCCCCCTTGGGACTGTTTCCGGATGCGGAATACAAATGCGAGCGCGTCGACGTTGCGGCGTTTGATGGCCTTCTCATGGTGACCGATGGAATGTTCGAATGGGAATTGGCGGATGGAGCCGGTTGGTGGGGGTGGGAGAACCTGCTCTCCCTCGCTTCCGAGTGTGCGACGGGCGGCCACCATCCGGATGTGTTCTGGAGCCGCGTGCAATCGCTGCGTCGCGAGCATCGCGGTTCCGATACTCCCCTCAAGGATGACCAGACCATGCTCTACTGGATACGAAAATGACTACCGTGAATCGAAAGATACTCATCGCCGATGACGAACCGACCACGCTTCGTCTTCTTGAACTCACGATGCGGAAAACGGGCTGCGAGTGCGCTCTTTTCGCCGATGGCATGGACGTGCGGGACAATGCCTCCGATCTCGATCCGGATCTCGTCATTCTCGACTACCAGTTGCCCGGAAGGAATGGTCTTGAGCTGATCAGCGATTTCAAGAACGACGAGCGACTTGCTCGGAAACCGATCATCGTGGTCACGGGCTATCGGGATCTGGTCCTCAAACAGGCATTGCTCAACGCAGGTGCCGAGGAAGTCATCCTGAAGCCGTTCAGCCCGCAACTGCTCGGACGCAAGGTTGCGGACTTGCTGGCCCGCAACTAGCGGAGTTTGGTCCGCGGCCTGGAACCGCTGCGGAGACGGTAGGTCTTGATCTTCACCCGCTCGCCTGTGAGCTGTTCGAGCTCGACCGCGAGTTCATTCATTTCCCACTCGACCTTCTGAATCTTTGCGGCGACCGCCCGCTGGCGCGTGGGGTTGTTGCGCATGCTCGGATCCTGATGCTCCTTCAGCAGTTCGGTCTGCTTTTCCTCGAGTCGCGTCAGCGCCTTTCGCACGTTTTCGATCCGAACCTGTTCCAAGTTCGGAGTCTTGGGTTCGTGGGGTGGGGGTTCCTTCACCGGGAGCTTATTGGCGAAGAGCTTGTCCTTCAGTGATAGCTTGTCGATCTCGTAGCGGTAGCGTTTCTTCCCGGATTTCAACTCCAGAACGAGTTCGGTGGAACTACGACCGAGAATCGTCGCTTCGATTTCCTTTCCCTCGCTGTTCGTGATCGTTCGTTCGAAGGGATAGCTTGGAACGTTCTTCGCGTTGGAGCCGGAGCTCCCGGATTTCGAGCACGCTGCGACCCAGATGGCTGCGAGGATCCCGATTGTTTTTGCTGTCTTCATGCAACCTGCCGTTAGAGTCATCTTTCCAGCGGTCGGCGAATTCGCAAGTACTATCCCGTTCAGTCCGCCAGCCAATGCTGCAGCCATTTTTCGGCCTCATCACGGGAGATACCCTTGCGGTTGGCGTATTCCTCGAGCTGGTCGCGGCCAATCGGGCCCGCTGCAAAATAACGCGCGTCCGCATGACCGAAGTAGAGGCCGCTGACAGCGGCGCCCGGATGCATGGCACAGGATTCGGTCAGGGTGACCCCCGTTCTGTTCTCTGCGTCGAGGAGTTCGAAGAGCGTGCGTTTCTCAGTGTGGTCGGGCTGCGCAGGATAACCTGGAGCGGGTCGGATTCCACGATACCGCTCGCGAATCAGGTCGTCGTTGGTGTGGGACGCCGGGGATTCGTATCCCCACCAGACGCGGATTTGCTTGTGGCAGAATTCGGCGGCAGCCTCGGCGAGCCGGTCGGCGATCGCCTTGACGAGGATCGCATTGTAGTCGTCGTGCTCTCTCTCGAATTCGGCGGCGAACTCGTCTGCTCCATGAATGCCAACCACGAAGCCTCCGAGATGGTCGGCGTTGCCATTCCCGCGTGGTGCGACGAAGTCACTCAGTGCATAGTTGGGTTTGCCCTTCTTCGGTTGCTGCTGCCGGAGAGTGTGAAAGACCGTCCTGACGTCGTTCCGTGATTCGTCCGTGTAGACCTCGATATCATCCGTGTCGGTCGAGTTGGCGGGAAAGAGCCCGACCGCCACCCGCACCGTGAACCGGCTCTCATTGATGATGCGCTCCAGCAGCGCCTGCGCGTCTTCGTAGAGATTTGCCGCTTCCTTCTCCTTTTCTGGATCCTTGTCGGAAGGCTTGAAGACCTGTGCCTCGGAGCTCCAGCGTCCCCGCAGCTCCCAGGTATGGAAGAAGGGGGACCAGTCGATGTAGGGAACGAGGTCTTCGATGGTCGGCTCGAAACTCTCACGGATACCGGTGAACGCCGGCTGCGGAAAGTCGTAGGATTCCCAATCGCAGGTGAATCGCTTGGAACGCGCACCTTCGATGTCATGAAGTTTCCTCGCGGTGTCCCTGTTGGCAAACTTCTCCCGAAGTTCGTCATGACGCTTTTCATTCTTCGCGACGAAGTCATCGCGTTGTCCCTCGCTGAGAAGGGACGTGGTGACCGGCACGCTCCGGCTCGCGTCGAGGACGTGGACGATGCTTCTGCTGTAGTTCGGGGCGATCTTGATCGCCGTGTGGGCCGCACTGGTGGTGGCACCTCCGATGAGCAGAGGCGTCTCGAATCCGGTTCGTTCCATTTCGGAGGCCACATGGATCATCTCGTCGAGGCTCGGCGTGATGAGCCCGCTCAGTCCGATCACGTCGGCGCCTTTGGCCTTTGCGGTTTCGAGAATCTTCTCGCACGGGACCATGACACCGAGGTCGATCACTTCGAATCCATTGCAGGCAAGGACCACGCCGACAATGTTCTTGCCGATGTCGTGCACATCGCCTTTCACCGTGGCCATGACGACTTTGCCGGCGCTTTTCTGGTCGGGGTTCTCGGCTTTCTCGGCCTCCATGAACGGCGTGAGCCAAGCGACGGACTTCTTCATCACACGGGCGCTCTTCACGACTTGGGGGAGGAACATTTTCCCCGCGCCGAACAGATCACCGACGATCCCCATGCCGTCCATCAGTGGTCCCTCGATGACCTTGAGGGGTCGATCGTATTTCGCGAGAGCTTCTTCGGTGTCCTCGTCGATAAAGTCGGTGATGCCCCTCAAGAGCGCGTGCTCGAGACGCTTTTCCACCGTGTCCTCGCGCCATGAAAGATCGGCCTCCTTTTTCGCCTTGCCTTCCTTGCCTTTGAATTGCTCTGCGTAATCGACAAGGATCTCCGTCGCATCCTCCCTGCGGTTAAGCAGGACGTCCTCCACCTTTTCGAGGAGTTCCTTGGGAATCTCGTCGTAAACCTCCAACATTCCGGCATTCACGATGCCCATGTCCATGCCGGCTTTTCCGGCATGGTAGAGGAACGCGGCGTGCATAGCCTCACGGACGACATTGTTGCCGCGGAAGCTGAATGAGATGTTACTCACGCCACCACTCACTTTCGCGCCGGGAAGGTTTTCCTTGATCCACTTGGTCGCATTGATGAAGTCGACGGCGTAGTTGTTGTGCTCCTCCATTCCCGTGGCGACAGTAAGGATGTTAGGATCAAAGATGATATCCTCCGGGTTGAACCCGACGTCGTCGACGAGAATGCGGTAGGCCCGCTCGCAGATCCTGATCTTGTCTTCGTAGGTTGCTGCCTGGCCCTCCTCGTCGAAGGCCATGACGACGGCAGCTGCGCCGTAGCGCATGATCGTCCGGGCGTATTCCTTGAACTTCTCCTCGCCTTCCTTGAGGGAGATCGAATTCACGATTCCCTTCCCCTGAAGACATTTGAGTCCCGCCTCGATGACCTCCCACTTCGAGGAATCGACCATGACGGGGACCTTGATGATGTCGGGTTCGGTTTGGAGCACGCGGAGAAAACGCGACATCATCTCCTCGCCATCGATCAATCCTTCGTCCATGCAGACATCGATGACGTTAGCTCCGTTCTCGACTTGCTGGCGCGCGACCGAGGCGGCTTCCTCGAGGTCATCCTCCTTGATGAGCTTCTTGAACCGCGGCGAACCGGCCACATTCGTCCGCTCACCGATCATGAGAAAGTTCTTTTCCGCCGTGTGATTGTAGGCCTCCGAGCCGCTCAGCCGCAGGACGGGCTCGATTTCCGGCACTTCGCGGGGGGCAAAGCGCTCGGTAAACCGCGCATAGCGGGCAATGAACTCGGGCGTGTTTCCGCAGCATCCTCCGAGCAGGTTCACGAGTCCGTCTTTGGCGAAGCCTTCCATCAATCCTTCCATCTGATCGGCATCGTACTGGAAGCCCGTCGGCGACAGGGCATCGGGTTCGCCTGCGTTCGGATAGCACGAAACAAAGGTATTCGCGACGTTGCCGAGTTCCTCGATGAACGGACGCATCACCTCCGGTCCGAGCGAACAATTCAGTCCCACGGCAAGAGGTTTCACGTTGGCGACGGCATTCCAGAAAGCCTCGACCTTCTGGCCTGAGGTCATGGTCTCGCCGCCTCGGCCCACGGCGGCCGAGACGATCATCGGAAGCTTGAGTTCGTCTTCGGCAAACACCTCCTGCACGGCAACCAGCGCTGCCTTGGCATTGAGCGCATCGAAAATCGTTTCCACCATGAGGATGTCACACCCGCCTTCGATGAGTGCGCGGACCTGCCTTCGATAGGCGCTCACGACTTGGTCGAAGGTGGCCACACGAAACTCCGGATTGTCCGAATCGACGATCTGATGCAGCCCGACTGTCATCGGGCCGATGGCTCCAGCGACGTAGCGTTTGCGTCCCGTGTCCGATCCGACCTCGTCCGCCCACTTCCGCGCGAGCCGGACGGATTCCACGTTCAGTTCATGGACGAGATCGTTCAGCCACTCGTCGGTGATGACTTTCTCGAAGAAATCGGGATCTTTGCGGCCGCCGGACTCGAGAGGATCCTCGAAAAAGAAATCGCACTGGGCAATCGTCGTTCCTGAAAAGGTGTTCGTCTCCACGATGTCCGAACCGGCTTCGTAGAATCGCTTGTGGATGTCGCCGATCGTGTCCGGCTGAGTGATCGACAGAATGTCGCCGTTGTTCTTGAGGTCTTTCCGCGTGTCTTTGAAGCGATCTCCTCGCGTGTCTTCCTCCGTGTGTCCGTACCCACGAATGGTCGTGCCCATGGCGCCGTCGAGAAGGAGAATTCGCTCGGTGAGGGCTTGCTTCAGTTCGGCGGTTGTGGCGTCGTCCCGCATGGTGTTCCCGGAAGATGCCCTGCTGCCTGCTCGAGTTCAAGTTTTATATCAATATATCTTGATATGTTGATGCGTTATTTTAACCTCTTGAAATGCAGCGTTTGATCCTTGCTTCCGGTTCGCCGCGTCGCCGCGATTTGATGGAGGAGGCGGGGTATGAGTTCGAAATCATCGTATCTCCCGCCGAGGAGGCGCACGATCCGGCGCTGAAGCCGTGGGAACTCACGGAGGCCAATGCGCAGCTCAAGGCGGAGGCGATTGCCGAGCGGTTTGCTGATGCGGTCGTCATTGGCGCGGACACGCTGGTGTATCTCGACGACGAACCGCTGGGAAAACCTCGGGACATGGACGATGCGGAGAACATGCTACAGCGGCTTGTCGGACGGACGCATGTCGTCTGCACCGGCGTGTGTCTGTGCCTTGGCGGCGAGGCGCAATGCTTTCACGAACTTACGAAGGTTACCTTCCGCAATCTCGATACCGATGCGATTCGCAAATATCTGGGAATGATCAATCCACTCGACAAAGCGGGCGCCTATGCGGCGCAGGAACACGGCGAATTCATTATCGAGAAGACGGAGGGTTCGTGGACGAATGTGGTCGGCTTGCCGATGGAGCGGCTCGCCGAAGAACTCAAGGTGATCCCGTGGCGTCGGTGACCCGAACGGCTGCGAATCCGGGCATCCAGAACTCGATCGTGTTCCCGCGCGAATCGAGATGGACTGCGACCCTTCCACCCTCTTTCGTCACGCTCTCGATGATGAACGTCCTCTCACCGTTCGCATCCTTCCCGACCCGCCCTACGGTGTAGGTCTGGGTGCTCATCTCCAATTCGTCTGCGGAGAAGCTTTTGACGGTGACGCTTTTTCCATCGGCCGGGCTGGTTAACGCGAAAGCGACTTCGACCAACTCGTCCGCGAGGGTGTAGTCGAGCTTTCCCAGTTCGATTCGTTCGCCGCCCCGCCGTGCCCAGAAGGTGCCGTCTTTGAAGCGAAGAACCTTGGTCGTGGTCTGTTCGTCCCCCGCCTTGACCGTCGCCTCGGACGAAAAGAGAAGGTGAGGCGGCTCGACATCGAAACGAGAGTTCCAAGCCATGACGCGCTTTCCTCCATCCACCTCTTCGGTCTCGATTTCCTCTACCACGCGGTAGTGCTTGCCGTCCTCGGTCTTCGAGAATGAGTGCGTGGCCGATCCCTTCGTATCTTCAGGGCCGCGGAGCGCAAACTTCTCGTTGCGCGGTTTCATAAGCATTACCCGGGGTATGGGAAGCCGGGTGGTTTTCACCGGTTTAGGGGGTTCGGCGGGTGGCTTTTCCTCGGCGTCGGCGAGGGGCACCTTCAACATCTCATCACCGAAAATCCTCGCGAGAAGATTCTGCTGTCGTTCGCCCAAGGAGTCGCCGGGGAACTTGGAAAAATCGATAGTGAGAAGCGTGTTGTCCGCATCCCCAGCGCTCTTCTTGCCGGGGATGAGGGCGATCGCAGGCGCATCCTCGATCTTGAAATGCGTCGACACCGTTTCTGCTGGTATTGTCTTGATCGAGGAGAGGGGTCCGCCCGCGGTCGTGGAAGTGATGAGGAACTGCATCAATTCCCCGACACTCTCCGTGAAGCCTTTCGGAAAGTCGCGGATTTCGAGGTCGGCGTGCCCGAGCTTGCGCAGTCCTTGAGTGACGGCGCGGTATCCGCCGGTGTCCAGTTCGAGAGCGTGGGTCAATGTGTTTGAAATTTCAGCGGACTCTCCGGAAGACTTTGCCCGTCGTTTCGCCAGTTCCGCCGGAGCGAAGAGTTCCTTGGTTGATTCGTCCCAGATGAAGCCGCCGCATGCCTTGGCAACGGCATAGGCAAGCGAGTTCACGGCGTTCAGGTAGCCATAGCTCTTTGGATTCAGGACGCCGTATTCGATGAAGAACACCCCTTCGCCTTTCTGGATGGCCTCGATGTCGTCGGAGGTCAATCCGCGGCCTTTGTATTCGAGATACTTTGCATCCGGGACTTTGTAGTCGGCAGTCGTACCCTTCCGGAGATTCACGTAGAGGATGCCATTTCTTGGTGCCACATTCTTGGTTCGAAGCAGAACCTTGCCGGCATAGGGAGGCTTCTTCAGTAGGGCGGTCGTCGTGGCCGAGGGGTCCGCCTTCGATTCGGGTGCGAAGAACAGCGCATACCGGAAAACGATGAACTTCCTCTCGTCATTCTGGGCATGAAGGTCGCTGGCTTGAACGAGAAACCATGCGAGGAATGGAACGACCGCCAAATTGAACTTGCTTGCTTTCCTCATGCCTAATCCTCTCAATACCTCCGCTGGATGGAAAGCTCCGATTGACCAATTTCGAGGTGGTTGCATTCGGTGTCGGCGGAATTATCGTACCGCCTAGCATTCTATGAACATCATCATTGTCGGGGCCGGGGAGATCGGTCGTCATCTGGCTGGCAGCCTGTCGAATGCGGCGCACAACATCGTGGTGATCGAGAAGGACGATGCTCTCGCCCGCGAGCTCGGCAATCAGCTCGACGCGCGCGTGGTGAGTGCGAACGGCTCCTCGGCGAACGTGTTGGTGGAGGTGAACGTGGCCGAATGCGAACTCTTCCTTGCGCTCACCAGCAACAACAACGCGAATATGGCAGCGTGCTCGATCGCCAAGGAGCTGGGTGCCCAGAAAGTGATCTGCCGGTCCGATCCGGAGGCCCAGCGCGAGGAGTGGCTCTTCGACTACAAGGGGCATTTTGGCATCGATCACATGTTCAGTTCCGAGCGGCTCTCGGCGGTCGAATTGTCCAAGTTCATTCGAAACCCGGATTCGATCATGGTCGAGGAGATTGCGCGCGGACGGGTGGAGCTCCAGCAGGTGGTCGTGTCGGGACGGAGCGATGTCGTGGGAAAGTCGCTGCTCGATCTGAAGCTGCCGCCGCGCGTGCGGGTTGGCTCGATTCTGCGTAGCGACGCGGCGATCATTCCGGACGCGGAAGAGAAGCTCCTGGAAGATGATCTCGTCACGCTCTTCGGTGATCCACGCAAGCTGGTCGACACGGCGGAGCGACTACAGAAGGGCGGCGTCGATGATCGCGAACTCAATGTCGTGATTCTCGGCGGCGGTGACTACGGGTTCTCGCTCGCGGAAATGCTGGAGAGTTGGAACTGCCGCGTCCGCATCTTCGAGCAGGACGCGCGCGTCTGCGAACGGCTTACCGATCAGCTCGCGGACACCACGGTGATCAACGCCGATGCGACGTCGCTCCAGGAATTGCGCGAAGAACACATTGGTGAGGCGGATTTTTTTATCGCAACGACGCACAACGACGAGGACAACGTCATGACCTGCCTCCAGGCCCACAACCTGGGAACGAAGCACTGCCTCACACTCATCCACCGGAACGACTATGCGGACGCGATCAGTCAGGCGGGTGTGGGGCTCGGTATCATGGCTGCGATCAGCCCGCGGGAGGCGACGCGGCGAGAGCTCATGCGGTTCATCACTTCGGACAAGTACCACGTGGTGAAGAAGATGAAGGTGGGTGAGGTGATTGAGCTGACTGTGCCCGAGGAAGCGTCGATCGGTGGCATGGCGATCAAGGATGTGGACTGGCCCGCGGGTTGTGTGCTCGTGGCGAGACTACATGGAATTCAGGCGGCCGTTCCCGCTGCGGACGACGTGATCGAAGGAGGCGACGTGATCTACGCGATGGTCGCGCCGAAGGTCCGCAAGAAGTTCATCAAGCTCCTCACGAAGTAGTTGGCTATTCCGTGACGCTGACTTGGAGACGGGCGAAGATCTCGGTGCCTTCGACGACGATGGAGACCGTGAAGGATCCGTCGGGATTCTCGACGATGTCGGTCGGGTCGACTGCCGTCCATGTGGTTCCGTCCGGTGAGAATTGCGGTGTGATGGTGACGTACTCGACGCCGTCCGACCGTGGTGTCCATGTGAGTGCAAGGGTGCCGCTCTCGTGGTTCATGTTGAACACCGACCCTGCATCCGGTTCTGACGGATCTCGCTCGAATGCGAACTCGAGAATATTCTTCAATCCGTCGGCATCAGGATCGTCACAGAACCCGACGTCGGTGATCGGGAAACTTCCGGTCCAGTTGTCGTAGACCTCGTCGTAGTTGAGCCCGACGATGGATTCCACAATCTCGCGGTTGCCGAGGCGGGTGAAGTCGCAATCGTACTTTGCATTGAACGCGTCGATGATCGCGTTGGCGATGATCGCCTGGCCTTGGGTATTCGGGTGGAAATTCTGGGAGAGATCACCGCCGAGCCAGACGTATCGGGGATCGCCGTCATCGTCGCCTTCATTGATGAATGGAAAGCCTCCGATGAGAAGCGGTCCATCGTCGAGCAGATCGATGGTCAGCCCGGCGACGTCGGCGTAGCCGATGTCTTTCTCCTGTGCGAGCGCGGCGAGGTCCGTGTTGAGGGCATTCAGGGCGTCGGTTACTCGCTGGGTCTTCACGGGGTCGGTCGGGTGGTCGCCTTTCACCTCCGGAGTGGCGCCGACGTGGGGGATGTTCACCAGGACGACCTGTAGATCGTCGTTCTCGTCGAGGACATGGTCGATGATGTCCTCGAGATCGTCCGTGATGCGCTGGCTGATTTCGTTGGCTGCACTGGTACTCCCGTTGTAGATGCTCCCGTACCGGCTGTCGAAATCGTTCCCGCCGAGGAAAACCACCACCGCATCCACTGCGTCGAAGTCGGGATCGATCAACGATTGAAACAAGCGGTCATCGAGCCCAGAGCCGGTCAACTCGTCCCGATACTCCTCGGCGGTGTAGGTGGGTAGCGACCAGTTGTATTCGTATCGCGTCAGATCGAGATCCTCGTCGATGAACGTCAGGTCCAGAGTTCGGACGATCCCGAAATCGAACTCTTCGGGCCGATGCTCCGCGAGAATCTCCACCCAATTCCGCGCATCCTCGAACTCCGGGAACTCGAATTGATACTCCCGCGACAGGCTGTCTCCGATGATGAGCAGTTCTTTCTCTTCCGCGGTAGCGTTTGAAAGAGCAAGCAAACCGACCGTGATATGGGAAAGGGCACGACTGGGGAATCCCATGGGGAAATATACGGGACATTGCGTAATCGGCCACGGATTTGCGTTTTTATCGTTTGCTTGACGCAGTGAACTCGTATTCTTCGTGGAAAATCATGAGTGACGACAAGTTTTCAGCCTATTCGAATCCAGACGCGCTGGTCAGCACGGACTGGCTCGCGGAGCATCTCAACGACGAGGGCATCCGGATCGTGGAGAGCAACGAGGATCTGCTTCTCTACGACATGGGCCACATTCCCGGCTCGGTTCACATCGATTGGCGGCGCGATCTCAACGACCAGACTGTCCGCGATTACGTGGGACCTGAGGGATTTGCCGAGATCTGCCGTCGGAATGGCATCACACCGGACACGACCGTGATCTTCTACGGGGACAAATCGAACTGGTGGGCCTGCTACGCGCTATGGGTGTTCACTCTCTTCGGCCACACGAAGGCGAAGATCCTCGACGGCGGGCGTGACAAGTGGAAGGCGGAGGAACGTGAGATGACCAAGGATGTGCCGAGTCATCCGGAGACGGAGTATCCCGTTCCGGAGAAGCGCGACGACGAAACGCATCGCGCCTATTATCAGCAGACACTCGATCACATGAACGCAGGACTGCCAATGGTCGACGTCAGATCTCCGGGAGAGTTCTCCGGTGAAGTGACTCACATGCCCGAATACCCTCAGGAGGGTGTGCTGCGCGGCGGACATATTCCCGGTGCAAAGAGTTGCCCGTGGTCCACGGCGGCCAACGAAGACGGCACGTTCAAGACCGCCGACGAGTTGCGCGCGATCTACACCGAGGGACTCGGACTTGGCGGCTCGGACAACATCGTGGCCTATTGTCGGATCGGCGAGCGCTCGAGCCACACGTGGTTCGTCTTGAAACATCTGTTAGGCTACAAGAACGTTCGCAACTACGACGGGAGCTGGACAGAGTGGGGGAACATGGTGCGCTCGCCGATCGAGAAAGACGTCTGATCCGTGTACCCAGCGGGACTCACCGAGATCATCGAGCTGTTCGAGCATCTTCCCGAAGCGGAGAAGCGGGAGACGCTGATCATGTACGCCGAGAACAGCGGTCGTTGCGCGCCTTCCGAAGGGGAGAGTTTCGATTTGGAGGATGTGCGCAAGGACGAGGAGTGCACCGACACCGTCGGGATCCACCTGAACGTCGACGACGAAAGCGGCGGTTCGCACTTCAAGGTTTCGCTCGGGGACAAGGTGCAGACGTTGACCCGAGCGATGACATCGATCCTCTGCAAGGGGCTCGACGGCGCCAAACCCCGGGAGATCCTCGAGGTGCCGACCGATTTCGTTCCAAAAATCGTTGGTGGAGAACTCGTGCGGCTGCGGAGCCAGACCGTCTATTACGTGCTTTCGCGGATGAAAGGCGCCGTGAAGGTGTTTTTGCGGAGGAGCGGAGAGGAAGTTTGATAACCTAGAATTGACTTCAATGCCAGAGTATACAATATACATACAATGTATATTCGAACTTGGGTTTTGATGGTTCAGTGTGTGTCGTGTTTGGTAGCTGCTGCGGGCGACGAGTTGAAGGGGGCACTGTTTGAGTATGCGCGTTGGGACGGTGGTTTTGGCCGGTTTGGTGTATCCCTTTCGATGGATCGCAACGTCCTCGTCGTGGGGAATTCACACGGCGGACGGAATGAGTCCGGGACGGCAGCGGTATTTCGGAGAGGGATTGCCGGCTGGAAACGCGTTGGAGGCATCTCTGCGCGGGCTGGCGGGCGGCGAGATCACTTTGGCGCGGCGGTCGGGGTTTCCGGTGATATCATCGTAGTCGGAGCGCCACGAGAGGATAGCAATTCGACAGAGATCAACGGCGAGGACGGAAATGATGATGCGCATGATTCGGGTGCCGCGTACGTGTTCGTTCGTGACGCCGACGATTGGCGGCAGCAGGCGTATCTCAAAGCGCCGAACACCGATGTGTGGGATTCGTTTGGTGGCTCAGTTGCCGTAGATGAAACGACTATTGTGGTGGGCGCGTATCGTGATGATCGTGGTTTCCTGAGTCCAAAGAATCCGGTCGACGACCCGGACGATGTCGGGGCAGCACACGTGTTCCGTACGGCGGGGGGGCGATGGTTTCACGCAGCCTACTTGAAACCTCCGAGCACCGTGGGCGTGCTGTGGTTCGGATATTCGGTGGCGATCTCCGAGGATTTGATTGTCGTTGGTGCGCCACATGCGGGAGGGTCGTCGGGGGGCGCGGCGTTCGTCTACAGACTGCGATCCGACGGCTGGCGTTTCGAGGCGATTCTATCTGGAACCGGGGTGAAGGACGGGGACGCGTTCGGAACGGCGGTGGCGATCTCCAATCGGAAGATCGTTGTCGGTGCTCCGGGGCACGACGGGTCGGGCGCTGCCTTCATTTATTCACGGAGCGGCTCGGCTTGGTCTGAGGATATTGAACTGCATGCCGCAAACAGTGAATTTGGAGATTCGTTCGGTTGTTCTGTGGGAATCTCTGGCGAGGTGGCTGTCGTTGGTGCCCGACGCGAAAAAAGCGCTTCCACGGGCATCAATGGGAACGGCGTGGACGATAGTCAGTTCGATGCCGGAGCAGCGTACCTCTTCGTGGATGGCGCATACGGATGGAAGCAGCACGCGTACGTCAAGGCATCCGATGCTGGCTACGAGGACGAGTTTGGTTCTGCGGTGACGGTTTCGAATAATGCCTTCGCGATCGGTGCCCCCGGCTCCGCGGATGCGGTCTATATTTACGGGGGGCGGTCACGAGTGCTTCGACCGATCACGACGATGACTCCCGGAGCCCAAGGGATGGAAATTGTGATCCCCAAGGTTTTTGGTCGGTATGTGGGGATCGAGTATTCAAAGGATCTATCCGCAGGTTCCTGGATTGAGCTGGGAAACTTTGCGCCGGTGAACGAACAAATGGTCTTTATCGATCCCGATCGCGTCCGCTTGTCGCGCAGCGCCGGCTATTATCGGGCATTCCTGCGCCCCGAGTTGACTGAGATCACTAAAACCCCCGGACACTGAGAAACCTGATCGCATCCCCGATCTCGGAAACATCGACGATGTCGTTCTCGTTCTTATCGAACTGGTGGAGGAGCATTGCGTAGATGGGATTGCGTTTGGCGGCCGGACTGCGCGGACGCGCAATGCGCCACGCGGTCTGGGCGATCATCCTGAAGGTCTCGGCTTTCGGCAGACCCAACCGCTGGTGGAGGAACGGTGAATTGAAGGGGAACTTGCCCTGTAGATCGGGGCCGCCGGCCACGTGGAAGAACCAGGTTGCGATGGCGCTGCGCTTGTGACCGCGCTTCGCCCGCCACAGCAACCGGTTGTCCTCGCCGATCGCGGGCATGTAGCTCAGGGTGACGCTGCCCATTTCGTCAGTCGACTCCCGTCCCCATCGGACGTCGACGGGAGGATCGCTTGGATTGTTCGGGTTCGCCGACGAGTTGTCCCAGATGACCTCGCCTTCAAGCTTAGTCCCTTTCGGCAGCAGGACCGGTTCCACAAAGTCGTATTGTTCCTGCCAGTTGAAGTCCCAGCGTTTGACTTCGAGGAGGCGTTTGATGGTTCCGTCAGGGAAAACCGCGCGCAGTGACATCTCCTTTCCGAGTGAATGCGCGTGTGCGTTGACGCGGAAGGCCTCGATGTCGATCGGCAGAACGAACGAATCTCTTTTGACGTAGCGCTCTTCTCCCGCGGGAATCGAGATGTCGGCCAGCGCACCGAAAACCGGCGGCAGCTCGATGGCGCCGCCTCGGCGGGTCGGCGGTCCGTCGGCGAAATAGATGGCGACTTTGGAGCGTTCGATCTCCGGTTTTCCGCTGGGATGAAAATGGGTCGAGAGCACGAGCGACGCTCCGGCTGGAAAGCGAATGGCGACCCCCTCCGGAAGTTCGAGACCGCTGCCACCCACCGCCCAGCCTCCGATGTAGTATTGGGGCAGGATCTCGACGCCCATGGCTTCGAATCCCGGTTCCGGGGTGGCTTGGTCGCGTCGCAACGATGCTCCGTTGACGTCGAGTTCGAACAGCGAATGGTGTACCACGGATTTGGCGCTGGGCCTGAATTCAATGGCGCGAACCCACCGAGGTTCCTCCAGCCCTAGCGGGACGGCAAAGTTGCGATAGATGTCCGGCCCATCGGCGGGGACGGGGAAGGGGTCGGGCATTTCCACTTCGAGATCGGGCTTGCCGAGTCGCCAACCGCTTTCGAACTCGGGCAACGCCGGCATCTTCGACTTGTCGCCTTCCGGCATTCCGATGGCGACCCATGCAGCGATGGTGTCGATCTCCTCCTGTGAGAGACGTCGCTCCCCGCGGAACCGGAAGTCTCCCGGCTCGGCGTGCCAGGGTGGCATCACCCGATCTTCCGTCACGTCGGCGATGAGATCGCCGCGTTTGCGGACGCTCTCGTAAGTTGTCAGCGAGAAGGGAGCGCCTTCGCCGGGTCGGTGGCATTCCACGCAATGCCCGAAGACGATAGGGGCGATGTGTTCGGAAAATGTAGGATACGCGTCGCCCGACAGACTGGTGGCGATCGCCGAAACAAACCACATTGAAAGGGAAAGCATGGCCGCGTGGGTGTAAGGGAATGCTATTAGCGAGGTCTTGCATTGTCAAAGTCGTTGCCGAGGCCGCCTCTCTGTCTATGATGAAGCTCAATACGCGAGCCGACGCATGGAATCCGGTGAGAACCCGGAACAGTTGCGCTGCTGTATCTGGCTACGAATTCCCAAATGCCAATCCGCCGCCATGGCGCGGGTGAAGGCGGGAAGGAGGACTGAAGCCAGGAGTCAGAATACTTGCCCGACTCGCACTTCATCGAAACTTCTTCGCATCAAAGAAATCATGAGATTCTATTTGGGAGCCTTATTAGTAGTGCTCGCAGCATCGCCGTCTTTCGCGGCAACGGTTACTTTCGAGGATTTATCGCTGGGCCCGGAGAGCGCCGAAAACGGATCGGGCCTGACTCCCTACGAGACGGGAACGGTTTTCGGTGAGACGGAAAACCGCAATCGCTTGACCAGTGGAGGCGTGGTTTTCGAGAATCGCTACATCCCGGCCTTCTTCTCATGGAGCCGCTGGGCGTACTCCAACCGAACCGACACGATGACGGTCGGATTCACCAATGATCTGAGTGCATTCGCGGGCGGGGGTGCCGGAGGAAGCGCGAATTTCGCCGTGAGCTTTCTCCAGACGAATTCCATTGCGCTCGGCGCGGGACAGCACACGCCGGTTTCGGTGATGGTGACCAATGTGACCTATCCCGCGCTTTCGATGCGGGATGGCGACGGCTTTGCCAAGAAGTTCGGAGGAGACAGTGGTGATGACCCTGACTTTTTTCTGCTCGAGATCGTGGGTCTCGATGGCGTCGGGCAGGAAACCGGAATCGTACCGTTCCATCTCGCCGACTTCCGGTTCTCGGACAATGGGATGGATTACATTGTCGACACCTGGGAGCCGGTTGATCTGTCGCCGTTGGGATCGAATGTGAGCACGCTGGAGTTTCGCTTGAGCTCCTCGGACAATGGGATGTTCGGCATGAACACGCCGGCGTATTTTGCGATCGACGATCTTGTGCTGGTGCCCGAGCCCAGTGCTGCGCTGCTTCTGCTGATCGCGATGGGTTGCTTCCTCGCGAGGCGCCGGATGTTGGTCGTAGGTCTTGCGGTCGTGGGAATCCAGGGAGATTTGGTCGCAGGTCCATTCCCGCCGGCGGCGGGCGAGCCGGAATCGGATGCGGTCCGCTTCGACGACGAGAGGATCGAAGGTTGGGCGACATCCGTGACCGACTTGGCTCGTGGCCCGGTGGACATTGCGGCACCCAACGGAGCGGTCACCACCTACGGGACCGAGGACGACGTGATCGGTCCGGCGACCGAGGATGTCTACGACGTGCTCAGTCTTGGCGATGGCGGCTCGATCACCGTTGCATTCGCGGGCCCCGTCTTCGATCGGCCGGGGCCGGATCTCGCGGTCTTCGAGAATGGTTTTGATAACACCTTTCTCGAACTGGCGTTTGTGGAGGTGAGTGCCAACGGAGTGGATTTCGTGCGCTTTCCGGCACGATCGGAAACGCAAACCGACACACAGATCGGGACCCATGGGCGGCTTGATCCGACCGACATCTCCAACTTGGCGGGGAAGTACCGCGCCGGTTTCGGCGTTCCCTTTGATCTCTCAGAGACCGGGCTTGGGATGGTTACCCATGTACGGATTGTCGACGTTGTCGGGTCGATCGATTCCGGATTAGGCACGATGGATTCCGAATTTCGTGCCGTAAACGATCCCTACCCGACGAACTTCCCGACAGGCGGTTTCGATCTCGACGGTGTTGCGGTGCTGGGTCCGGCGGAAACAAGCTACGCAATCTGGTCTCAACAACTGCCGGCGGACAAGCGGGGAATGATGGATGACCACGATGGGGATCGAGAGAAAAACATCCACGAGTATGCCTTCGAGGAGAGAGCAAGCGATGCCATCCGTGCTCTGGGCGAAGCGCAGTTCGCCTTCCGACGCACTCCGTGGAAAACGGATCTCGAGTACGTGCTGGAGACGTCAACCGATATGCGGACGTGGCAGCCTGTGGCGCGGAGTGCGGGCGGTGGAGCGACGCAGTCGCTCGCACAGGGGGTTACGGTTGAGGAATCGACGGTGGACGGAGTCATTGGTGTCGTCGTGAGCGAAGTGGATTCTGTTCGAAGCTACGCGAGGGTGCGGGTCACGGTGAACAATTCATGAAACGCGGCTTCACCCTCGTCGAGATACTCGTGCTGCTGGCGATCGTCAGCGTTCTCGTTGCTGTCATGATTCCGTTGCACCGGGGAATTCGGGCACGAGGGGCGGCGACCGTTTCCAGCAGTAATCTTCACAGCCTCGTTACCGCGAACTGGGGCTACGCGGCGGATCACGGTGGGTATTTTTGTCCCGCCCAGAGTCGGAACAACCTCGTGCGCTGGCATGGAGCCCGGTCTTCCGCATCTGGTGAATTCGATCCGGCGAAGGGGTTTCTCTCCCCCTACCTTGGCGAAAGCAGGCGCGTGAACCAGTGCCCGTTGTTCGAGGATTTCCTGACAGACGGACAATCGTTCGAGGACGGAACGGGCGGCTATGGCTACAATGCGACCTACATCGGAGGCACCCCGGAGGACATGTTCCAGCCGATCAAGATGACACGGATTCTCCGCCCCGGACGAACCGTGATGTTCGCCTCTACGGCGTTCGCGAGGGAAGACGGAGCCCAGGAGTACCCGTTCGCCGAACCCTATCAGTGGGTCGATCCCAACTGGAACCTCGCCGGCCCGCTTCAGCCCAGCGTCCATTTTCGGTTTCGCGGCAAGGCACTGATCGCATGGTGTGACGGTCACGTGACCTTGGAAGAAATGGAGGATGAAGAAGGACCCAATTATTACGGTGGGAGTAACGCCGAAAGTATGATTGGGTGGTTCGGGCCGAAAGAAGGCAACGGCTATTGGAACCCGTTCTACAAGGGCAGATGAGAATCCTCCATTTCGGCGACATCCACATCTGGCGGCTCAAGCTGGAATCCGATTTCTGGTACCTGAAACGAGTCCTTGGATGGGTGAACCTCGCAGTACGCCGGCGGTTCAAATTTCCGCCCGAGTATGCGCCGCTTGTCGCGAGCGAGATCGTGAAGCAGGAGGCGGATGTCGTCATTTTTTCGGGAGACATGTCGACGATGTCCTTGGACCGGGAATTCGAAGTCGCCGCCGAGCTGTTCCAGCCGATTCGCGAGAAGTGGGGTGCGAGGTTCTTCTGTATCCCCGGCAACCATGACCGCTACTCGCCGGGAAGCGTGAGTAACCGACTCTACGAGAAGCACTTTCCATATGGAGCCTTCGAGGACGGGGCGCTTGTCCGCTCGATGGATATCAAGGCCTCGGACGTTAGCATCGTGGGGTTCGACTGCTCGCATCCATGCAAGGTGCGTTCGAATGGGACGATTACGATGGAGTTGGAGCGGCAGCTCCGAGAGGAACTCGAGAGACTGAGGGGGACCGGGCGTAGGGTGCTGCTCGTCGGCCACTACCCTTTCGCCTATCCCAAGAA
>CAJIAN010000938.1_pt1 | contig 21357 bp, 16 predicted proteins | sample 9199061 | NCBI WGS metagenome assembly CAJIAN01 (sample SAMEA7708264, study PRJEB35096) | sediment metagenome | biome: marine neritic benthic zone biome [ENVO:01000025]; feature: sediment [ENVO:00002007]; material: shallow marine sediment [ENVO:03000034] sea grass bed [ENVO_01000059] ...
CATTCCCGCCGAATACACCACATTCCCGACCAGGGTGAAAAGTGGCGGCTGGTAGCACTGCCAGCAGTCATCGGGCTTCGGGAGTTCTCCGGTCTTGTGAAGGAGAACGAACGGTTCGTGGTAGAAATCGTAGACGTACCCGAAGGGAGTCGGAGAGCCGAGACCAAGAATGATCCGCAAAGTGATCGCGACGCCGATCAGGGCAACTGCAATCCGAACCGTGGAAGCGCGGGTCACTGTCAGGGAGAAAAAACGGGCACGGCGGAGGAAAGATCGCACGAAGTGGGGCTTTGTGCCTCCGATTTCGGACAAAAGCGAAAACGGGTAGCCGAACTCGTGAGAGATTTGGTCTCGTCCAAGGAGCGACGGCATCCTGCCGTTGAGGGAAATCCTAAGACTTTGCGTCTTCGGCTATGACTATGCTCGGCCAAAGTCTTCCGACTTCGGCTACTGCGGGATTTCGGCTAGGTTCTGGGGGTGAAGCAGCAACAACGGGGCAATTACTTCGCGGCGTTTCCAGTTGCGGATGGGGCGCGGGTGTTCTCGGCGGTGAAGCCGGGTGCGCCGGAGGGATTGCGGTGGTTTCATCCCGAGGATCTGCATGTGACGCTCGCGTTCTTTGGAGCGAACCCCGAGCCTGATTCGGAGGACGATGGCGTCGAGCGGATCGAGGCAGTGAGGGAGGTGCTACGGCAGGTCGAGTTTCCGGAAGACGGAATGGCGATCATGCTGGGTGAGTTGTTGCTGCTGCCGCACCGAAGACGGTTCTCGGCGATTTCCTTTGCTATCGCGAACGGAGGCAAGGAACTGGAAAATCTCATCGGCCAATGGCGCGGGCCATTGCTGGAAGCGGCGGGGTGCGAGCCCGACACGCGACCGCCGCTGCCGCACCTGACGTTCGCCCGACCGGACCGGAAGGACGAGGCCTTCCGTCCACGGAAGGTCATTCGCTGGGCTGCAGAGAGGAAGCCTCCGCAGGTGACGATCACGGTGCAGACGCCGGTGCTGTATGGGTGGTCGGATCGGCGGCCGGTGCGGCAGTTTCGGAAGATGTAGCGCGAAACGTGTAGCCTGTCTCGGGTAGCCGAACTCGTGAGAGTTTGGTCTCAGTCTGGTCCGAAGATTCACATCTTCGGCTACGTGGCGATCGGCCAAAGTCTTCCGACTTCGGCTACCGAAAGCGGCGGTCTCGTCGAGACCGCCCTACCTTAGGAATTCCTTCGCGGCGGCTTTGGGGTCGAAGGCGCCTTTCTTCTTCACATCGTGACCGTCGGCGCGGAGGGCTCGGAGAGCGTTAGGAGTGTATTTCGTCTCCCGGAAATCGATGGAGATGCTGGTAATCTCGTCCTTTTCCTTGCCGAAGGTGAACTGGACCGTGCCATTCTGGTAAGTGATGCCGATACCGCCCTTGCGGAAATTCTCGACGCCGATCTTGTCGTCCGGCTCGGCGAGCGAGCCGAATTTATTCTCGTAAGTCGCCTTGGAAATCGGCCAGCGGACGGTGAGGACATTGCCGTTGAGATTGACGATGTCGCGGTCTTGTCGTTCGCGGAACTCGGCGGCCGCTTTCTTGTCTCGCGGATCGAGATCCTCGCTCTCGTCCGAATGCGCCAGCAGGGACAACCCGTAGGCGTTGAACGCAGCGATGACAGCCTTGCAGTTCGTCATCGTGACGCGTTGCACGCCGCAGAGCTTGTCCTCGGTATCGAGATAGAACGCGCCGTTCTCCACCTTCACGTTCCTGACCAACTCCTCGAGCAGCGCGGAGAGGACGGTTGCGTGCTCGGGTTTGATTTCTTTCTTGGTGAGGTATTCCGGATCCTTCAAGTCGACGAGTTCCTTCTCCGCAGCCTCGCGGTTGAATTCGTAGATCCAGTTTTCGAAGAAAAACGTCCGCTGGCCGGTGAGCACGGATTTCAACTGATCCTTTTCCTCATCGCTCAGATCGATGTCCGGCTTGCCTTCGGCATCGCTTCCGTAAATGCCGTGGTAATCCTGAAAGATGAACATCGTGTCCGAAGCACGGTCGTAGCGATAGCTCATCGTCTGACCCTCGAACTCGAGGCAACCTCCGAGAGTGCTCGCGGCGACGGCTGCGAGAGCCGCATTTAGAAACTTCCGACCGCGTTTCATGAGAGAAAGGTAACGCTTTCCGAAGATAATGCATCTTCGGATAGAAGACGGCGGTCACGTCGAGACCGCGATACTTGGTTGGGGATTGCTCGGCCAAAGTCTCACGACTTCGGCTACGGCGGCGGCGGCGGCGGCGGTCTTGTCGAGACCGCCCTACCTGATTTCTACCGGCGGTCGCCCCAGCGGCGGCGGTCGTCACGGGACTCTTTGATTTTCGCCTGCTCGGTCTCGGGGAGCGCCTGGGCCGCCCACGCGACGGCCTCTTCGGGGCTCTGGCGGTAGAACGCCTGCCCGGAGCGGACGAGGTTCTCGATACGCAGTTCCTCATCCTGAATCGTCGAGGCCCATTGGATGGCGCCTTGGGGATCGTCGTTGGCGATCGCGCGGCTCAGCGAAACGATGGCGCGGTCCTTCGAAGGCGAGGCGGCCATGTCGAGCAGGCTGGTGCTCGCGGCTTCGGGATCCTCGCGCGCCCATTCCCAATACACCTCGCCGTAGGCGGAGGCCCGGGAGGCACCTTCCGGGAGATTCTCGATCCAGTTGACCGCCGTGCTGACATCCTTCTCGGCGAGTTCCTCGGCGACTTCGCCAACGGCGCGGCGCGCGTAGTCGTCACCGGCGAACTGTTCGGCCCATTCGGCAGCCGCTTCGGGATCGCGGTTGGCGAGCGTGCGCGCGATGTTGTCGAGCGCACCCCCCTTCATCTCGTCGTCACCGAGTGTCTGCGCCCAGCTCGTCGCGCTGTCGACGCCTTCCTTCATCTTCTGGTCAGCGATCATGCCGACAAGCCGGTCGCGGTTCCGATCTTCGCCAAGTGCCTCGACGTAGGCGGTCGCCTGCGAGATGTCGCTGCGCGCGAGTCCACTGACGAGCCCCCAGTTGAATTCGCTGCGCTGACGTTCGTCTTCGATGCCGGCAACCCAGTCGATCGCTTCCTGCGGACTCGAGGTGGCCCAGCCGGACACCGCCGCGCCACGCATCCAGCCCATCTCGCGGCCTCCGAGTTCGCCGAACGAGTCCAACGCGTTCTGCGCATCGATCGTCCCCCATGCGTAGGCGAGCATACCCATGTTGCGACGCATGTCCCAGCCGGTCGCCTTTTCGCGGAGCGTGGTGAAAGCGACCTGCGCATTCTCCGGCGTGAGCTTCATCATGAGCATCGAGAACTGAAGATTCCGCTTCACCGGATCGCCCTCGAGGATGAGATCGGAAATGGCGCGTTCCATTTCGGCGTCGGAAAGCGTTTCCTTGATGAGCCAGGTCGGTTGTTGACCGATCCAGTCCGCAAGCTTTGCCGAGACGGCGACTTTCTCTCCAGACGATGCCATTTCCTTCGATCCCGAACCGGAACCGCCGAGGGGATTCGCGATGCCGTTCGGTCCGCCCGCAGCGTTCGAATCGGCTGCGTCCGTCGCGGTCGACGAGGACTTGAGGCTCTGCCCGATGGCGAAGGCGCCGACCACGGCGGCAGCCCAGAGGATATTGATGATGAGGAGCTTATTCTTCATGACGAACGGTGAGTTGAATTCTTGGTTGATTACGCCGAACGCAGCAGCCCGGCTACGAAAAAGTGCACAATTCTCCCTAGATTCAATGAAACCCGGGAAAAACACCGAAGTTGCGCCGCGAATTGCGGGGTAGGTCATTGACCATGAGATGGTCGCGTCCCATGATCGGCCCATGGCCGAACAGAGCGTGTTCGTTACCTACAGTTCTCCGAAATCGAAGCGCAAGCTCGCGCGCGGCGTGTTCTACGTCTGCGCCATACTGGCCGCACTCATCATCTGGGCGGCGGCGAGCAATGCGGCAAAACGGAAAGAGAAGGGCTATCCGCCGCCCGACGTGACTTCGCTCGTGCCGATGATGGCCCCGCTCATGCTCATGACGATCGGGCTGTGGATCGGCTGGGCCCAAGTGCGGATCGACATGCGCCGGGGTGTGGTGGAGCGCAGACCACTCGGGCTGCGCTTTCTCTTCAGCCGCTCGAAATCGATCTCGACCGCGAAGCGGATCTACGTCGGCTACTACCGTGCGCCAACCACGGTGGCGACGGCGAATGCCGGCGTCGTCCTGCGGGACACAGGCAAGGGAACACCGTTCTGGTATGCGCGAGTCGACGGACCGGATTTCCAGATGATGCTCATCGTGCAACGTCCGAAGGAGGAAGCGCTCGCGTTCGCGCAAAAGATCGGGGAGAAGTTCGATCTCCCGGTGGAAGTGGCGGACGATCCGGAATGAGGCAGTTTGCGGCCAAGGCCGATTTGGCACCATCGTGCGCGGAGCGCCCGCTCCACCAATGCGGAGTGCGCGTCTCGCTAGGACTGAGCCGGGGGATTGTCGGAGTCGCCGGGGACGAGCGCGTTGAGCAGTGCGAACAGACTGACGGCGAGCAGCAGCCAAGGAACGCCGTTGGCCCAGATCTCGACGAGGGCGGCGTCGCGCGGACTTTTGGTGTTGCCGGCGCGGAAGAGCATGAAGATGAAATTGCTCACCGGGATGAGGGAGAACCAGATCCATGCCGTGCGGAAAGACGCCCGATTCGCAATGCGGTTGGGAGTGGCAGCAAAGAAAACCAAAGCGGCCAAATAGCCTAGCAATATCCAAATACTCATGATCATGACTCTTTCCGTTTTCTTAAATCGGTCCGAAGACAACTGACGTGTTTGTTCTACGGCGCGGACGGACGGTTGGAAAGCGAAATTGAATCGGCGGACGGAAGCCTACTGCCCGAGCGCGACGATCGAACGGTAAAGATCGGCGCCTTTCTTCGTGCGACAGGCGGTAGCGAGCGCGGGAAAATTCTCGTAGGAAACGCGGCCCATGCGCTGGCACCACGCGCGATAGGTGAGTTCGAGCGGGAGTTCGCCCCATGAGGCGGCAAGCTTGTTGACGACCTCGGCGAGATTCAGAACCGCCCCGGGTTCGAGGGCGGCACTTCCAGTGCCCGGCTTTATCGTGCCGGAAAGGATCCGGTCAATGATACCAAACCAGCGGTGCAGCGAGGCGACTTCCACGGTCTCGCCCTTGATGATCCAATCCGCACGTGCCATGGCTTCGGAACTAATACTCGGCTCTTCCGGGGGACCGGGAACGTCAGGATTCCCGTCCGCCGCGGTCGCAGGCGTACGGGTGCTTATCCACGCGGCAACGATGGCACCAATGGCGAGCAGGATGAGGCCACCAACGAGAATCAGCTCCCCGAATTTCAACAGAGCGCCGCAGCGCTGGCAGCGTTTCATCTCGGTGCTGGTGGAGCCACCGCACTTTCTGCATTTCCGGACGGCCATGAATGGGGTGCGTGAACCGGTAATTTCGCCGCCACGGGGGAACTTGCAAGGCTTCCGCCTGACTACGGCTCGTTGAAGTAGACCTTCAGATTTTTTGTCTGGCGTGCGGCGGCGACGATATCAGGTCGGCTGTCCCCATTGAGATCGGCTGCCTTGATGTCCTCGACGGCAAGTTCGCTACCCGAAATCTTCGTCTCCCGCCATTTCGTGCCTTCCTTGTTCAGCGGGGTGAAGAGCTTGATGCCAGGCTCGCCCTTCGGATGCATCGCCCGCCAGCCGACGACGATCTGATCGGAGCCGACACGAATGTAGTCTGCGACGGCGAGTGCGTGTCCATCCTTGAGCTGATCATCGAGAACGGCGACCCGCTTCCACGTCCCCTTCCCCTTCGCCGCGCCTTCTTCCGGCTCGACGTAGACCGCGGAGCTGTTGCCGTGCATCGGCTCGACCGTGACGATGAACCGACGACCGCCCGGCAGCCGCCCGTCGCGGATCTCTCCCGCGAAGTCCTTCGTGAGCTGGCGGGTCGTCCACTTCCCGTCGACGCGGTCGGAATACCAGACACCTTCCTTCGCGGCCATGATGAGCTCCTCTTCCGCATCCTCGTCCCAGTTCACCGGATGGAAATTGTGCGACTGGTGGAGAAAGTCGCTGACCACTTCGGTCTTCCACTCGTCCTTCGGATTCGCGGGGACGGTGTAATCGAGAACGCGAATGCCCGGCCCCACGGCGTCGATCGTTCCCTTTCCGCGGAGCGGTTTCACGACAAGGCTGTATCTCTTCTCGGGACCCAGCACCCAGTGCATGCGGTGAATGCTCGGCTCGTGGTAGAGTTCGACCGCCTCCCACATCTGCGTGCGGTCCTTCGGAGGAATGAGGTAGAAAACGGCGCCGTCCTTGATCGTCTCGCGGAAATTCCACTGGCCCCCAACGGCAATTTCGCATTTCCCGTCGCCGTCGATGTCACGCGCGGTGACGCAGACGTTGTCTCGCTCGGTGAGATCCTTCGCGATGACGTGCTTCTCCCATTTCGGGTTCTCGTACCACTGGATGGTCTTCTTGTCGGCGAGAACGATATCCTTGCGGCCGTCGCCATTCACGTCGGTGAGCTGAAGCCCGTAGCCGATCTCGATCTTGTCGATCTCGACCTCGCGCCATTTGAATTCGGGTGGCTCGAGTGACAGCGCGGTTGTAGCCGGTGCAAACAGGGCGAGATAGGCAAGAAGTCGTTTCATTGTTGAATGGCCATTCTGTGACACCTCGAATAGAAGCGACCCTGCGATTCCAAGTCAATCGGATACGAGCCCAGCGCGCAGGCGGCGACGGCTTGCTCGCCAAACTAGGCGACAATGGAGCGGACCACCCCACCGGAAACGTCGGTAAGCCGGAACGAGCGTCCGTTGTGTTGGGTCAGTTCCTCGTGATCGATTCCGAGAAGATGAAGAATCGTCGCATGGACATCGGGAACCGAAACGGGATTCTCGGCGACATGATACCCGATCTCGTCGGTCTCCCCGTGGCTGACACCGCCCTTGATACCGCCTCCCGCCATCCACATGAGAAATCCATAGGGGTTGTGGTCCCTCCCCTTTCCTTTTTGTGAAACGGGAAGCCTTCCAAATTCCCCTCCCCACACAACCAGCGTCGTGTCGAGAAGCCCGCGTTGTTTGAGATCCTTCAGCAACGCCGCCACCGGCTGATCCGTAGCCCGGCAGAGACTGTCGTGGTTCTTCTTCAAGTCATCGTGCGCATCCCACTGATCCGGTGGATAACACTGGACAAAGCGCACGCCCCGTTCGACCAACCGACGAGCCAACAACAGTTTCGTGCCGTAGTCGCGGGTGTGATCCTGATCGATTCCGTACATCGCCCGCGTGCGTTTGGATTCCCGGCGGAGATCGACCGCGTCGGTCGCCTCGAACTGCATACGGTAGGCAAGCTCGAAACTCGCGATGCGCGCTTCGAGATCCGGCTCGGCAGGATAGCGTTTCACGTGCTCGCGGTTCAGTTTGGCTGAAAGATCCAACTGCGCCCGTTGCTGCGCATCGCTCAGTCCCCTGCGCCGCTGGAGATTCAGGATCGGACTCTTTCCCGGTCGGAAAATTGTTCCCTGATGTTCGCCGGGGAGAAATCCCGCGCCCCAGTTGAGGGCACCGCCTTTGACCCCGCTGAGTTTCGGCATCACGACAAAGCCGGGGAGATTCCCATTCTCCGATCCGAGCCCGTAGGTCGCCCACGCACCCGCACTCGGAAAGCCGGGCCGCACGTATCCTGTGTTCATCTGATACATCGCGGGCGCATGCGTGTTCGACTCGCAATGGCACGACTTGATCAGCGCGATTTCATCCACACATTGCGCGGTATGCGGCATCACCTCGCTCACCCACGTTCCTGATTCGCCGTATTGCCTGAAGGCGTAGGGAGAGCGCATGATCGGTCCTGGATTCCCAAAGAACGGATCAACGCCCTCCAACCTCTTGCCGTCGCTCTTCTGCAATTCGGGCTTGGGATCGAAGAGATCGAATCCACTGGGCCCGCCTTCCTGGAACAGCCAGATCACCGACCGCGCCCTGGGAATGATCGGACGCGACGAACCGGCCGCGCGTCCCTGACGCTGCAACAAAGACGCCAGCGCGAGACCGCCGAATCCCATGCCTGCTCGCTGCAGCCACCGGCGGCGCGACCAGCTGGAACCATCTTCGATGTTGGAGCAAGTCGGCATCTCTCAGTCGATGTAGAGGAATTCGTTCAAGGTGAAGAGCACCTGGCAGAAATTCCCGAGGCTGTTTCCGTTCCGCAGAAACCCGATCGCCTCTTTTTCTTCGAACTCCGAGGGACGGCGTCCCAATGCGAGGCGATAGGCATGACGAATCTGATCGTGCGCCACTTCCCCAGCCTCTTTCCTCACCCGCTCCGCGAAATCGCGACTGCGCCGCTCCATGAAATCGGCGTTCATCAGGAAAAGCGCCTGCGGAGCCACCGTGGTGGTTGCGCGTCTTCCGCAGCTTTCGCTGTGATTCGGACCGTCGAACACGAGATGCATCGGCTCGGGAACCGTGCGCTTCACCATCGCATAGACCGATCGGCGCCAGATGGCCGGGCCATCCGCGATGTTCTTCGGGTAAGCCTGCCCCAGCCTCGACAACACGAGATCCTCCGGCACCGGCATGACCATCGGCTTTCCAAACATCCGCCTCTCAAGCTTCCCACTCACCGAAAGAATGGAATCGCGAAGAATCTCCGCCTCAAGACGAACGGGCCGGCGCCGATGAAACAGCCGGTTCTCGGGATCGAGCTTGGCCCGCGCTTCGTCATACTTGCTGCTTTGGCGGTAGACGGCGCTCGTCACCATGTGTCGATGCATCTCTTTCTGGCTCCATCCGCCTTCGATGAAACGCCGCGCCAGCCAGTCGAGCAGTTCCGGCATCAGAGGCTTGTCACCCTTCGTTCCGAAATCGTTTGGCGTCCGCACGAGTCCTTCTCCGAAATGGTGCAACCACATGCGATTCACCATCACGCGGCCCAACTGCGCCCCGGCCCCCGATTCCACATTGGTCATCCAGCGCGCGAGGGCCGCCCGTTGATATGTGCTCTTCTTCCTCGCGCCCACTGCCCCGCGGTCCGGTTGGTAACCTTCTCGAGTCAGGACACGCACAAAGCCAAGCGGCACCGGATCTTTCTGTGAATCAATGCTGCCTCGATCGAGCAGCGGACTTGGCACCGGGCTGCGCGTCCTGTCCACATAGACGAGCGCCTGCTCCGGTTTGAGTGGTTTCGCTTTCTGATGCGCTTTCCACTCATCCGCGAGACGTTGCAAGCCCGCGATGGTCTCGGCTTCGATCCGCGCTCCGAGAACATCGACGGAATCCAAGAGCAAATCGTTCCGCTTCTCCTCCAAGAGGCGCTCGATCGACTTTCGCCGTGCATTCGTCTTCTTCCCCAGCAGCTTCTCACCGCGACTCTTCAGCAGACGCGGGAGCGCCTTTTTGTTCTTCGCCTCGGTCGGCGAGAGCTTCGATTGGAATTCGGCAATGATTCTCACCCTTTCCTCCTCCAGATCATCCCGCCGACGTTCGAGAAACCCGTTCAACTTCTCCGCGTTCCGCTCCTTCCAGTCCCTGATCGCCTTTTCGAGCATGTCTTCGCGGCGCTCCCACGCCTCCACCATCCGCTTTTCCTCGAGCGTGATCAGGTCCACGTTGCGCCTCTCGCCAGAGAGAAACGCGGCCACCATGCCATAGTATTCCCGCTGGGAAATCGGATCGGATTTGTGATCATGACACCGCGCACAATTCGCGGTGAGCGCGAGAAAGGCGGAACTCGTTGTCGATACGAGATCGTCCATTTCGTCGTAGCGTGTCTGAAGGCGGTTGCGTGTTGTTCCCTCGATCCTCTCCCGCGGACCCACCGCCGCAAATCCGGTCGCCGCGAGTGCCACGGGATTGTCGGGCGAGAGTTCGTCGCCCGCCAACTGCCAGCGGACGAATTCGTCGAACGGGAGATCTTCATTCAGGGCGCGGATGACGAAGTCACGGTACTGGTAGGCGTTCGGCGTGTTATCGTCGAAGCGATATCCCATGCTGTCCGCGTAGCGCACGACGTCCAACCAGTGCCTCCCCCAGCGCTCACCGTAGTGCGGAGAGGCGAGCAAACGATCGACGAGCTTTTCGTAGGCGTCCGGGGAGCGGTCGTTCACGAACGCATCGATCTCCGCCAGTGTGGGGGGCAGACCGACGAGATCAAACGTGGCTCGCCGGATAAGCGTCTGCCGATCCGCTTCCGGATTCGGAATGAGACCGACGGCCTGCTGCCGCGCCCGAACGAAGTGATCGATCTCGTTTTCCACCCACGATGCATCTTCGATCTTCGGAACGGGAGGCTCTGCGAGTGGTTGAAACGCCCAATGGCTGTGCTCCGCCCAAAGAAGCGAGGCGCCCCAGACCGAACAAAGAACGGAAACCGCAATCTTCATCCTATCCCTTCAAAGCCTCCCGCGTCCGCTTCACCAACCCGTTGTCCTCCGCCGTCGATCCCCGCAGGTTGTACACGCTTGTCGCGAGATACCGATTCCGCCACGCAGGCGAAACCTTGTAGAAGTCCTCCAGCACCGCTGAGCTGAACTTGTAGTCGTGGGAGTTCCAGCCTTTGAGGAAAATCAGCCGCCGCGCACCATCGATGAACGGCTTCGGATCGGCACCGCCATCGAGATACCCGAACAACTTCCGCGCCGCCGCATTCCGATCCTTGCCGATGTCCGCGAAGATCGCATCCAGCACACCTTCGTTGGAGGCGAACTCGGCGGCGGCGAGTTCGTCGATGCGTCCTTCGGTTACCTTCCCTCGGCTATGCATCGCATCGCGGAACAGGGTCACGAACGCCGCATTCTGGAGCAAGAGCCGTCGGCGAAGCAGATCATCGGACGTCGTCTCGTAGATGTAGCGAATGGCGTTCGTCGAGGTCATCGCGTGGAGCGCAATGATTCCCGGCTGACGCATCAGTAGTTCGCCCGAGCCGACGAGGATCGCGTCGTAGACCGATTGAGCGGCGATCCCTTTCCCGAGCAGTTCGACGACTTTCGAATGGGCCTCCGACGGGGAGGCGGATCGGAACGTGCCAAGCAAATCCGAGGTTGCATCCGGATTCAGCGATCCAGCACGCCAGTCCTTCGCAAGTTTCCTGGCGAGCGCCTCGTTCTCACGCCAGGGTCGATCGGCAGCGTGGTCGCTTTCGGTGGGGTTCGCTTCACCGCGGTGATTCAAGAGCGCATACGCGAGTGAGCGGAGCACCGGTTCCGCGTGTTGCCATCCGATGCACTGAAGCGTACGCCAACTGTTGGCGACAAAAATCGCCTTGTGGCCAATGCTCCGAAAATCGCGCGCGGCGTAACGGGCAAAGAGTTCAAAGACCTCGTTGGCGCCGACATGGCGTGCCAAACCCGCCGCTGCTGCATCGACCGCTTCGACGTCCCAGGAATCCATCGCCTTGATGAAGGCCCTCCGTGCCTTGTGAGCGGGAGGCACTCGCGCTTCGTCCACCGGCGCCATCGTCCAGTTGCCCTCCCTCACATCACGGGCCTGCGACTTCTTGAACTCGTCGAGCGCCCAGAAGATCGGCAGCCACCGCTCGCTGTCGGGCGAAGCCATGCTCGCGACGTGGGCGGAGTTGACCACGAGCACGGCGTGAAACTTGAATCCGACCGACGGTCGCGGCTGCACGTTGCGCACTCCCGCAAGCAGGAGTGCCCCGAGAAGTTCCTTGTAGGACAATTTGCCGCTCCGCACCCGTTCGGCCACGGCCTCGATGAGCTTGTTCTGCGGTGTATCCTCGATGAGGCGCACCGTCGGCTCGATCTCGGGACGGAACCGCACGATATCCGGATCGGGCTTGGCTTCGGCAGCGGAAACCAGCGGAAGACGCCCGAGAATCCCCAGATCGCCGAGACCGGTGATCAGCCCTCCGGCGGTTGCTCCCCCGATGAATTTCCGTCTGGATACACTGGGTGACATGGTCTCGATATGATCTTCCCTGCGGACCGTTGCCGCAAGATGAATCAGCACCTCCGCAATTCAACGACATTTGTCGTTGAAAAACCCGGGAGGGGTATGCTAAGCTGTCGCGAAATCAGCCTATTTCAACCATGCCCCACTCCCGATTGACCAAGGTAGCCACCGCAGCCTGCTTGTTTGCGGTGTCTATTTTCCCGGCGGTTTGCGACGACGAATTCAGCGTTCCCGAGATCAAAGTGCCCGCGAAACTGAAATTGCTTCGCAAAAAGTTCGAGAAGGAAGCCAGCCGTCTTTTGCGTCCTCTTGAGATCAAATACCTCGCAGCGCTCCGGAATCTTCAAGACGAATACCAAAAGGCGGGGAATCTGGACGCTGTGCTGAATATCAAGGGCGAGGCAGACGGCCTCGAGGAGGCCTTGAAAGCGGCCGCTGCATCCAACACGGCCGCTCCAACGACGAAGGCTGCAACTTCTCGCGGACGTACCATCAATCTCGCCGAACTGGTCGACATCGAGGAAGACGGCGATCCCGCCAAGAAATGGCGGATGAATGGCAAGCTCATTGAATGCACCGAGAAGCACTTCGTTCCGAAGCTCTACCTTCCCTACATCCCGCCGGAGGAATACGACTTCCGGATCCAGTGGGCGCAGCCCGGCCTCCGCCACGGCATCGGTCACCTGATGCCCAACGGGGACGGCGGGAGTTTTCACTGCTGCGCCGGTGAAAACGGCGGAACCCTCTCCGACATGCATTTGGAGGACGGTCAGGAGCAATACTTCAAACGGCACGCTGAGATCACTCTCGAGCCGGACAAGAAGTACGAGAGCATCGTCAAGGTGCGGAAAGACAGCATCAAGTACTACGTCAATGGCAAGTTGCTGTTCGAGTACACCGGCGACAAGAAGGACCTGACGGTCTCGAAGTGGCGGCGGTCAAAGAAACCGGACCAACTGGCAATCTTCTGTGACGATCCGACGCTTTTTTCGGTGGTCGAGGTGACCGAAATCTCCGGCAAGGGCAAAATCCTTCGCAACTAGACTCTTATACTCCCGTCATGAAACATTTCCCTTTCACCATTTGCATACTCGCCTTCTCAGGTTCCCTCGCCTTCGCGAACGACGAATTCCAGGAAACTCCGAAGCTGGACGCACTGCGCGACAAGTTCGAGCAGGAAGCCAACAAGATTCTCCGACCGTTGGAGATCAAGTATCTCACCGCACTTCGGAATCTGCAGGAGGAATACCAGAAGGAAGGCAACCTTGAAGCCGTGCTCATGATCAAGGGCGAGGCCGACCGACTCGAACGCCAGTTGAAAAAGGCAGCGGCAAAAACCACTTCGTCGTCCGCCTCTGTTTCGAAGTCGACCGCTCCTCGTGGGCGGACGGTCAATCTCGCCGAACTGGTCGTGATCGAGGAGGACGCGCATCCGGCGAGCAAGTGGCAGATGAACGGGAAGCTGGTCGAATGCACGCAGATGCATGCCGTTCCCAAAGTCTACCTGCCCTACATCCCACCCGAGGAATACGATTTCCGCATTCAGTGGGCGCAGCCGAACCTCCGGCACAGTGTCGGTCACCTGCTGCCGAACGGCGATGGGGGCAACTACTACTGCGGGGTCGGTCCCGGCCACGCCAGGGGCGACAAGACCTACGTCCGACTCGACGAGGGTCAGGACGCCAACTACAAGCAGCACGCGAATTTCACCGTCGAGGCGAACACCAAGCACGAATCGGTCCTCAAGGTCCGGAAAGACGGCCTCCGGTTCTTCGTCGATGGCAAGCTGGTGTGCGAATACAGAGGCGATCCGAACAAACTCGTCACCGACGTCTGGCACCGGTCGAAGAAGCCCGAGCAATTGGGAATCTACTGCGACGACCCCACGCTCTTCTCGGTGATCGAAGTCACCGAGATCACCGGCAAAGGAAAGATCCTGCGCAAGAAGTAGCGCCCGTCTCGCGTCGCTGAAGATGCAAGATCTTCAGACCGCCACCTCCCTCTCGTCGGAAGGTTCTGCAAGTTCCGCTACAAAATAGAAGCCCGTCCCCGGAAACCGGAGACGGGCTTCTTGCTCGCGTTGAGTTGAGTCGAGCGGAGCAGTGAAAGCGTGGAGGCTTGCCCTAGTAGCGGTAGTGCTCGGGCTTGTAGGGCCCTTCGACCGGAACGCCGATATAGTCGGCCTGATCCTTCGTGAGTTCGGTGAGCTTGGCACCGATCTTGTCGAGGTGGAGGCGGGCGACTTCCTCGTCGAGCTTCTTCGGCAGCACGGTGACACCCGGATTATAGTTCTCGCGGTTCTTCCAGAGATCGATCTGAGCCAGCGTCTGGTTCGTAAAGCTATTGCTCATGACGAAGCTCGGGTGACCGGTCGCGCAGCCAAGATTCACGAGACGGCCTTCCGCAAGCATGTAGAGCTGGCGGCCATCTTCGAAGGTGTATTGATCGACCTGCGGCTTGACGTTCTCCTTTTTCGCACCCGGCAGACTGTTAAGCGCATCCACTTGGATCTCGTTGTCGAAGTGACCGATGTTACAGACGATGGCCTGATCCTTCATGTTGGCGAGATGGTCGGACTTGATGATGTCCTTGTTTCCCGTCGTCGTGACATAGATGTCCGCCCAACCGAGCGTGTCCTCGACGGTGAGCACGCGGTAGCCTTCCATCGCGGCCTGAAGCGCGCAGATGGGATCGATCTCGGTGACCACAACCTGGGCGCCCTGAGCGGCGAGCGCCTGGGCGCAGCCCTTGCCAACATCCCCATAACCGCAGACGACCGCGACCTTCCCGGAGATCATCACGTCCGTGGCACGCTTGATGCCATCGATCAGCGACTCGCGGCAGCCGTAGAGGTTGTCGAACTTTGATTTGGTGACCGAGTCGTTCACGTTGATCGCGGGAACCTGAAGCGTGCCGGCTTCGGCCATCTGGTAGAGGCGGTGGACACCAGTGGTCGTTTCTTCCGAAACACCCTTCCAGTCCTTGAGGTAGTTGTTCCACTTGATCGGGTCTTCCGCATTCACACGCTTCAGCAGATCCTTGATCACTTGCTCTTCGTGGGAACCCGATTCCGTATTGACCCAGTCGGAACCGTTTTCGAGTTCGGCTCCCTTGTGAATGAGGAGTGTCGCATCACCACCATCATCGACGATGAGTTCAGGCCCCTTCCCATCCGGCCACGTCATCGCATCGAGCGTGCACTCCCAATACTCTTCAAGAGTTTCACCCTTCCATGCGAAAACCGGAACTCCAGCGGCAGCGATGGCTGCGGCAGCATGATCCTGGGTGGAGAAAATGTTGCAGGAAGCCCAACGAACGTCAGCTCCGAGATCCTTGAGCGTCTCGATGAGCACCGCCGTCTGAATCGTCATGTGAAGCGATCCCATGATGCGCACGCCTTCGAGTGGCTTTTGCGCAGCGTACTTTTCGCGGGTCGCCATTAGCCCCGGCATTTCGTGCTCGGCGATGGAGATTTCCTTGCGTCCGAAGTCCGCCAGCGTGATGTCGGCGACCTTGTAATCCTGTTTATTCTCGGTGATCGTACTCATTTTTTCGGTATTTTTCAGAGGTTAGACACAACATATCAACAAATCAAGATATGTTTATATGTTTTTACGACACATCGTTTGAGTCGGATGCCACCGTAATCGGGTGTTGACCGCTCCGGTTTGGATTTGCGATTCTTCTCAGTCGTGAGTGCCGCCCCTGTGTCCATGTTAAGCATCATCATCATCGCCGCCGTCATCGCCATCGCTCTCTCAATTGTGGTGGTCAAATCCAGCGGCCGTTCCTCAACTCCGAAAGAGCGACCGGGCAGTGACGACTTCGACGCGCAGATCAACCAGCTCAAAGGTCAGGCGGACGATGATGCTGGGGAGAGCGACGAAGAAAAAGAGTAACCGGTCTTTGGCCGGGACCGTCAGCACAAGCGTAGGATCTTTTTCGTAGCCGCTCCTCGCGGGATGCGGGATTTTCTGTTAAACTTCACGAACCCGTCGATGTATCGATGATCGCGCCTCGCCTTTCTCTCCTTGGTGGCGTCGCACTTCTGCTGATCTGCGGAAGCGCCTCAGCCGTGCCTTACGATATTGTCTACTCACGCTCCCCGAGAGACGGAGACCAAAACCGAATCGACTTCCCCGAAGTGAAGGACCCGATCCGTGTTGCCCCGGGAACTGACCTCGTGCTCCTTCGACAAGACGGAACAGAAGAGGTGCTCGTCCCCGGTGGCAATGGCGCGTGCGTCGATCCGTATGTTTCCTTCGACGGTCTCTGGATCTACTACGTGAAGTTCCATGATCAGCGTACGCACCGCCTCGATCGCCAGCGACGCGGCGATCCCTCGAAGGACGGCGCCGACATCTACAAGATCAACGTGCAGACGCGTGAGATCGTCCGGCTCACCCATCAGGAATGGACTCCCAATTCGGGCGTGCTTCCATGGTCGACGAACCATCTCTCCGCCGATCAGAGCGGACAGTACTACCTTGGCTATGGCGTCTTCAATCTGGGTCCGTGCCCGCTCCCCGGCGGCAAGGTGATGTTCACCTCAAGCCGGAACAACTATCTGCCTAACAAATCATTCACCGCGCCTAATCTCCAGCTATTCGTCATGGACAACGACGGTTCGAATGTCGAACTCGTCGGCCACATGAATCTCGGAAGTGCCCTGCATCCGACGATTCTCATGGATGGACGCGTCATTTTCTCCAGCTACGAGGCGCAGGCGCTACGTGATCAGCGGATCTGGGGCCTCTGGGCAATCTGGCCTGACGGGAGAAAGTGGGAGCCGATGATGAGCGCGTTCATGGCGCAGAATGCCGTCCACTTTCAGACGCAACTCAGCAATGGCGATGTCTGTGTCGTTGACTACTACAACCAGAACAACAACGGATTCGGATACATCATCGGATTCCCCGCGGAGAAGGATCCGTCGATGCCGCCATTCGGAAGCCATCGCACCGGCGACGCTTCGAATCCCTCGATCCGGCGTGGCATCTGGTGGTTCAACGACAGCCACCCGAGCCACAAGAAGCCGCGCTTCAAGAGCTATCCGTTCTCACCGCAGGGTCTCTATTCGGTGACAGGCTTCACCCACGGCGAGGACAACGCCGCCTCCCGAAACCTCGCGGGAGATTACGCGGGAAAGGTGACCCACCCCAGCGGCGCGCCGAACAACGATCTTCTGCTCGTATGGTCCCCGGGCCCGGCGAATGACCTCAACCGTCCCGAAAACAAACCCGTCTATGACGCGGGGATTTACGTCATGCCCTCGGGCACTCCGGTGATCGCCGAGACCGATCTCGTCCTTATCAAGAACGATCCAAACTACAACGAGCTCCAGCCGCGAGCGGTCGTCTCCTACAAGGACATCTACGGCATCGACGAACCGGCGTACCTGCCATGGTACGAGAACGACGGCAGCGAACACGCGACGCTCGAACCCGGGACGCCCTTCGGGCTCGTGGGCACGTCTTCATTCTACAAGCGCGACACCTTTCCCGGCAAGGGCGACTCGGACTACGACGGGCTCGACGTCTTCAATACCTCACAGAACCAGTCGTCGTCGAACTGGAGTTGGCAGGGCGCCGACGCCGGCAATTACTCCGACAGCGACATCTTCGCCGTGCGCATCCTGTCGATGGAACCCTCGAGCCACGCCGCACGCGGACCGGACATCGCCTCCGGATACACCGTGGGATTCTACAATCACGCCAACGAACGGCTTCGCATCCTCGGCGAGATTCCACTCCGCAAGAAGGATGGCAACGGAAACGCCGTGATGGATCCCGAGAACAATCCCGACACCAGCTTCCTCGCCCGGATTCCTGCGGACACGCCGTTCACTTTCCAGACGATCGACAAGGACGGTCTTGTGCTGAACATGTCCCAGACATGGCACCAAGTCCGGCCAGGCGAGGTGCGTAACGACTGCGGCGGCTGCCATGCGCATTCGCAGCAACCGCTCGAGTTCTCACTCACTGCGGCCGCGCAGCCGAACTACAACATTCTCGACACCGCACTATCGACACCGCTGCTCACGAAGGATGGCACCGGTGACACGGTCGTCACCACGAAACCGGAACAGGCCATCGATGTCGAATACTACCGCGACATCAAGCCGATCCTTGAGCGGTCGTGCCACACCTGCCACAGCGAGAGCAATCCGAACGGACCCGACGCCCAGCTCGTTCTCGACGACGAAACCACGCCGAATGGTTACGAGAACACCTACAATCGACTCGCCCGCGACACCTCTGCGGACTACGGCATTCCGCCCGTCATCAGCAATGGCACATGGCGACAGACGAATGCCTCGCGATACGTGCGCAAGTTCCAGTCGCGGCGCAGCCTGCTCGTCTGGAAGATCTTCGGACGCCGCCTCGACGGATGGACGAATGCAGACCACCCGACCGAATCCACTCCAGGCGACAAGACCACGTTGCCGGCCGGGGCAAGCGCGAACGATGCGGACATCGACTACACCGGCGACATCATGCCGCCACCGAACGCCGATCCAAACGTCCATCCGCCACTCAGCGAGGACGAGAAGATGATGTTCGCCCGTTGGGTGGACCTCGGATGCCCGATCGACTCGCCTTCCGGCGGCACGCGGGACAAGCTGGGTTGGTTTGCCGATGAACTGCGCCCGACGCTCGACGTTTCACTGCCAAGAGCGGGACGTCAGACCGGACCTCTCGACCGCATTCGAATCGGAGCCTTCGATTACTACTCGGGTCTCGAAGACGGCTCCCTTTCGGTCAGAGCAGACTTCCCCATCGGCGGCCGCGCGCCAGGCACCGATATCGGCAACGCTTTCCAGTCCGCGGGGGAGCATGTGTGGGAGTTTATGTTTCCCGATCCGATCACCGAACTCGACCGCGGCACCATCACCGTGATTGTCCGCGACACCACCGGGAACGAAGCGAAGATTGCGCGGACATTTTCCGTGGGCCCAGGCGGCGCACGGCCCGAGATCAAGTCGACTCAAGTCAGCGACGGTGGCGCCTTTCAAATTGCCCTCATGGGAGAACCTCAGAGGACCCACCTGATCGAAACCTCGCACGACCTCACGAACTGGTCGCCGTGGATGACGATCCGGGACTTCGACGGGTTCCAGAACATCGTCGACGGTGATACCAACCTCGACGACCGGTACTACCGCGCGACGGGTCTCGACTAGTTAGTTAGGAAACCGCGCTCTTGAGATCCTCGACCTTGTCGGTCTTCTCCCAAGTGAGCGCGTCGGTGTCATCCTCGCGGCCGAAGTGGCCGTAGTTCGTCGTCTTGCGGTAGATCGGACGGAGAAGATTGAGCTGTCTTATGATGTCTGCCGGCTTGAACGAGAAGACCTCATTCACCGCGTCGGTGATCTTGTCCTCGTCAACGCTGTTCGTCCCGAAGGTCTCGACGTGCACACTCACCGGACGCGGATGCCCGATAGCATAGGCAACCTCGAGTTCGCACCGGTCCGCGAGTTCCGCCGCGACGATGTTCTTTGCCACCCAGCGGCAGAAGTAGGCCGCCGAACGATCGACCTTCGAGGGATCCTTGCCAGAGAACGCGCCGCCGCCGTGACGCCCCATGCCGCCGTATGTATCGACAATGATCTTGCGGCCCGTGAGTCCGCAGTCCCCCTCCGGTCCGCCAATCACGAATATACCGGTCGGATTGATGAGAATCTCGGTGTCTTCGGTGAGCAGATCCCCCGGCAAAACCTTTTCGATCAGATCGCTCCTGAGAGCCTCGCGAATCTCCGGAGTCGTGATTTCCTCGGAGTGCTGCGTTGACACGACCACCGCCGTGATGCGGCTTGGTTTGTTGTCGACATACTCGATCGAGACCTGCGTCTTGGAATCCGGTCGCAGCCATGTGTGTGTACCGTCCTTGCGGAGCTTGGTTAGCGCCGCACCGAGACGGTGCGAGTAGTCGATCGGCGCCGGCATCAGCGAGTCGGTTTCGCGGACGGCATAACCGAACATGATTCCCTGATCACCCGCGCCCTGTTCGTCGGTGTCCTTGTTGTCGGCCGCGGCAGCGTCCACGCCCTGCGCAATGTCCGGTGACTGTGTACCGAGCGCGTTGGTGAAGAAGAAACTGTTCGCGTTGAATTTGCAGTCGTTATTGGTGTAGCCGATCTCACGGATGGCTTCCTCGACGACCGACCGATAATCGAACGATGCCGACGTGGTGATCTCGCCACCGAGAACAACGATGTTGTCCTTAACGAGCGTCTCGCAGGCGACGCGGCTCGCGGTGTCCTGCTCGAAACAAGCATCGACCACGGAATCGGAAATGGTATCGCAAACCTTGTCCGGATGGCCTTCGGTCACGGACTCTGAGGAGAAAATAAAGGAGTTCGACATGAGATAGACGGATCGTAGTTGGCAAGCGGGCTCCCTTACTACTCGCTGTTCTTTGGAGCGTCAACCGCGATTGCATGAATCGATCGTTCGTTCGTCGAATCCCGATTATGCCCTCGAAACTCGCCGCGCCCTTGCAATTCTCACGTTCCGTTCGAAGGTTGTCAGCAATGAGGGCCCATACGAGTCGCTGGCGGAAGCCGTCTCTCATCGCTTCGCTGGCGCTACCACTGATCACACTAGCCAGCTGCTCAACCCAGGAGTCGGCAAAGACCACGACACCAAAACCCAAGCCGGCCAATTTCGGAGGGCACGGCGCGCGACCGACCTCCGGCCCGCAAATCATCAATGTCTCCCACTACGATCCGAAGGAGCGGCAGCGCCGAGGACAATCCTACAGTGCGCGCGACGTGTCAGCTCTGAAAAGGAACGGAGCACTTGGCCTCATCGCCCGCTGTGGAAAAGGCCGCACGACCGACACCAAATGCGGGACGTTTCTGGCCGCCGCCAAGCGGCAGGGCATGTTGTTAGGATCCTACTACTTCGTGCTCGATGGCGTGGACCCCGTTTGGCAGGCAAATCGATTCGTGAATCGGATCCAGTCGATCCGCTCTTCCTACGGCCTGGGATCGTCGAAGATCCTGCTCGTCGGCGATTTCGATTCGAAGTCGACGGCGACGGACATCGTTCGCTTCATCAATCAGATCGAGAAGCGCACTGGCACGCTGCCGATCATCTATCTGGAGAACAGCCCGCAACTGATGGCGCGCCTCCGGACCGCCACCCCGGCGCAGAAACGCCGAATCGCCCAGTGTCCGTATTGGGTCGCGCTCTACTCCCCGGGCAAGCGCGGCATGGAAACGCCTGAGAAGCTCATGCAGCAGTACCGCATCTGGAACAAATGGGCGATGTGGCAATACGGCGGTGTCCGCTGGGATGCCAAGCGGGGACGCTCTGTTCCGCAGTACTACAACTACGGCTCAAGACGCTCGCCCGCCTACTTCGGGAACCTCGATCGGCCCACCGAGAGAAACGTTTTCAACGGCTCACGGGAGCAGCTCTATCGATTCTGGA
>CAJIAN010001051.1_pt1 | contig 21227 bp, 15 predicted proteins | sample 9199061 | NCBI WGS metagenome assembly CAJIAN01 (sample SAMEA7708264, study PRJEB35096) | sediment metagenome | biome: marine neritic benthic zone biome [ENVO:01000025]; feature: sediment [ENVO:00002007]; material: shallow marine sediment [ENVO:03000034] sea grass bed [ENVO_01000059] ...
ATCCGCTGAAAACCACTGCTGTATTCGAGACCAAGCTCCGCGGCGGTCTCTTTCCAGCGAGCTGACCCGGCAAAGGCGGAGGCGATCGCGATTCCCCCTCCGATGAGCATGATGATGGGCAGAAGAGGTTCCATGGTTATCGTTGGCCGGGGTGTGTCGGTTTCAAGGGTGCGGTTCAGACGAGCCGGACGACTCGGGCTTCGTCGAGAATGGTCTGGCGGGTCTTGAGATCGATCACCGTGGAGCAGAGCCAACGCTCGGCATTGATGAAAAAGGACACCTCGAGGCGAGGACGCTTGTCGCTGGGCGCGTGGGGCGGGTCGATCGTGCCGAGGGTGGGATTGGACTCGTTCAGCGGCACCACCACCGGTTGACCGTCGGGCGATTCCTCGTCGATCCGGTGCAGTTGGCCATTCTCGTCCCACATGAACTTTCGCTCCGCATCCCCGTCGCGGCCCAGTTCGCAGATCACCAGCTTGAAGACGGACTCGGGTTCGCCGAGGGCACAGGTCGGAATCATCTGCCGACGCCACAGATCGGGCGGGGAAGGAAAGCGCGTCCCCTTCGGGACGATCACGGTGTACTGCTTCTCGTGGGTTTTGGGATTGAAGGTGACGATCGCGTAGTCGTGGACGATGAAGTCGGATTGGGTGTAGCTGCTGGAGGCGAAGGCGCAGGCTCCGTAGGCCACGGCCTGGAATGGCTGCCAAGCCCGCACCCGGTCGCGGCCAAAGCGTTTTTCGAAATAGGGGTAGATGCCGGGAAGCAAGGTCGATCCTCCGACCATCAGAACTTCCTCGATGTCGTCCTCGCCGATCCCGGCGCCGTTCGCGGTCTCGAGGACGTTTTCGAGACACTGCTCGATCTGGTCGAGGACGTGATTGTCTTCCAGGACGTTGACGAGGTGCTCGCGGCTAACCTCGGTCCACGGGTCGTCCGAGCGCATCCCCTCGTCGGTGAGACGCCGGAGGTGATCCGGCGGGGTGAGCTGAAAGATGCTGGTCGGTTGGAAAAAGAGCGTCTCCTTCACGCGCCGCGCCTCGGCGAGCATGAACTGCCTCCAGAAGATGGCGTCCCCGTCGCTGTCGTCGTGCTCGAGATCGTAGCCCATGGTCTTGGACAGATCCGCGAGGAGCCATTGGTCGACATGTTTGCCTCCGAGGGATGCGCCCCGCTTGGCGACAACCCGCGCGGTTCCGCCTTCCGCATCGCGGGCGGAAAAGGAAACCAGCGCGAGGTCGAGCGTGCCCGCGCCGAAATCGATGACGAGGATCATACGCTCGCGGCCGAGGCCCAATCCGTAGCCGAGCGCGGCGGCCACCGGTTCGTCGATGAAGCGGAGTTTTTTCACGCCGAGATTTTTCGCGATCCCGGAGAGTTCGGCGCGGTAGGTTTCGTAAGCCTCGACGGGGGTGGTGAGCACGAGGTCGCGGATTCGCTCGCCGGTGGTCTCCTTGATTTCCGCGAGCAGCTCGCGGACGAAGAGACGGCAGACGTCCCGGGCCGAGTAACCGCGGTTGCCGATGCGGGTCAGCGTCCGGACCGATTCGCGGCCGAGGTAGGGCTTGAAAGCACGCACGAAGCCGGGACGCGTGAAGCCGGTATTGCGTTCCAGGGCGGGGCGACCGATCACGGCGAGGTTGCCGATAAACCATCTCTTGGAGAAGAACGGCGACCGGCCCAATCGGGCCAGCCAACCCGGGTCCTTGATGATCTCCGTCGTGCTTGGGATCAAGCGTGGTGCCGCCAACGGTTCGGACCCACCGGGCTCGCGGCAAATATTCGGAAGCTCTAGTAGAGAGGGGGAAGCGGTGTCGGGAACCCACCGGGCCACGCGGGTGTTGCTATTGCCGAGATCGATCGCCCATCCATCCATGATTCGGTTCGGCCTACTCCCGTCTATCCTTAGCGGTCCGCCTGCCTCCCGAGCACGGTTCGGATTCCCTACTGAGAATGGGTTGAATCCCGTTCATTGGCCCAACTAGAAAGAGAATCGCAGACGTCTTCAAGACTGAAGTTAGCGTTAGAGCGTGGTGTACGACGGGGTCGAGGCGGGGCTTGCTTCGTTCTCAGCTTCCGATGGCGAGCATGTGGCTCCGCGTGCGGAAGTAGAGGGTTCCATGGACGATGGCGGGCGTTGCCATGCAGTTCCCGCCGATGCTGTTTTTGCCGAGCCGCTTGAATTTCTTGTCGGCGGCAATGACGAACACGTGCCCGTCTTCGCTTGGGTAGTAGAGTTTCCTTCCGTCGGAAACCGGCGAGGCCGTTGAGCCGAACCCGGACTTTCCGGTCCGCAGGCGTTCGCGGAAGTACCTCTCGCCGGTTCGCGCATTGAAACAGCTCGCCACTCCGGAGTCGGTGCAGCAGAAAAGATTGTCGCTGACGACGATCGGTGTCTGCATGTAGTTGCCGCGACGGCGCTCCCACCAGGCGATGGCACCCGTTTCTTCGGCTTCGGATTCCGCGGCGGCGATCTTTCCCGTGGCCTCGGCGCGAATGGCATAGATGGGAGCGAGTCCGCCGTGGGCGTTAGTGATGAAAAAGAGACCGTGGGCGAATACAGGTGTGGGCACGGGAATGTCGCCGCCCCCCTTCATCCACCAGATGGGCTTGCCTGTGTCGAAAGCGTAGCCGCCAATGTGGCGGTAGCCATTGACGACGATCTGGGTCCGACCGTCCACGCGGACGACGGTCGGCGTCCCCCATGTGGGAATTTCATCGCGAGGTGTGCGCCAGATCTCCCTGCCGTCGCGGACATCGAAGGCGGCTAGAAACGAGTCCTTCTGGACATCGCACTGGACGATGACACGTCCGTCGTGGATGACCGGCGAGCTTGCGAATCCCCATTGGGCTTCGGGCTTTCGGAAATACCCGGAATCTAGGACGCCGAGCGTCTTTGACCAGATTACATTTCCTTTTCGGTCGAGGCAGTGGAGTCCCTCGGATCCGAAGAATCCCACCACATGCGTTCCGTCGGTCGCCACGGTCGGATTGGCGTGGCTCGATTTGGGATGGCGTTTCCCCTTCGGCACTCCCTCGTGCACCTCGACATTCCATCGGATGGCGCCCGTTTTTCGATTGAGGCAAAGAACGCGCCAGCTCTGGGGGCCGTCGTCCGCACTCGATGCGATGTCACCGTAGAGTCCCACCTTCAGTTCGGCGTCTTGCACCCCTGCGGCGATCGCGGTGGTTAGAAAGAGGTCATCGTCCCAAATCGTCGGAGAGGAGAGGCCGAGGCCCGGAATCGGAGTTCTCCAAAGGACGTTTTCACCGGTTTTCAGATTCCATGACGCCGGAGCCTCGGCCGTGGAATCGACACCACTGGCCAGAGGACCGCGGTAGGATGGCCATCGGGCAGGACGTTCTTCGGATCGTGCGGCATGGGGAAGAAGCAAGGAGATTGCCAGGGACAAGACAGGAATCCATCGCGTGGGCACACTTGCGGATTTCTCGCGAAGATGTCCGAAGAGAAGCATCATGGCATCGCGAGAATGCCGATTCATGAGGGGGGCGTCAATGGCGAGACCGGCTTGGAGAACGGGAGGGGGTCGACAGCAATCTAAGCTTCGTAGGGAAATCAGCCCGATTGCCGTCAGCGATTCACTCCCATAGAATTCTTTGTAGTTGATGAGCGGGACCTCGACGTGAATGTCGATGCGGTCGAGGAGCGGGCCGCACTGCTTCGCCGCCCTTGGCGGCTCTCGAAGTTCAGCGAAGCCCTGACTGCAGAGCCCACAAAGTGGGATAAATCCTCTGGCGGTATTTTGATGATCTGGCCGGGCGTGCAACGGCACTCGCGTTTGAGATCGCCGGAGTATCCGCAGGGGGAGGGATTGAGAAGTAGCGGCGGCGAGCATACATCTCGGAAAGCTCGCCTTTTGAACGGGTTGCGCTTCTGAACCGCCCGGTACGGACACTTTCAACGCGAAGCGGAATCATCAGAGGCTCGAGAACAGGATCATCAAACCGGACTTTGGAACGGGTGGGGAAGGGGAGATCAATTGTTGCAAGAGACTGGGCGGGCTGCTGCGCCACGACTACCGCGATGCCGCCTGAAACACGGACTATTCGAGCTATCGGACACTACAGTGTTCCTACACCGCCCAAGGCGCGCGGCGGGTGTAGCTGCGCATGCGATTGGCCTCGTCGTCCCGGTCGAAGGTTGCTGTCTTCGGGTTAAACGCCAAGGGGCGGGCGAGCTTCCAGGACAGGGCGGCGGCATGGCCGGCCACGTGCCCGTAGCGCGCGACGGTGGCGCTGCAGACCGGCTGCTCGCGGCTCTTCACGCAGTCGAGGAAGTTTCGTGCATGGTGGACGGGATCCACTCCCGCCATCTCTTCGGGCGCCGCGAATCCCTCCAGCAGTTTGGGATCGCTCACTTCCAACCGACCGCTATCCCCGGCCTCTACCCAGCCTTCCTCGCCTTCGAACCGCACTGGGCAGGTGCCGATACCCTTGATCCAATCCCCTTCGTCACGGAAACCGCCCACGCGCATCACCAACGGCAACCCATCGGCGTAGACCGCCTGCAGATGAGTGTCGCTGGAGGCCTCGAACTTCACCGGGGTAGTGCCGTCTCTTTTCGCGGCCCACTGACACAGGTCGATGGTGTGCGCCCCCCAGTCGAGTAACATCCAGGAGCAGGACAGTCCGGTGTGGCGACGCCACCGCCCCTGGCAATACTTCTCGTTGTAAGGTCGCTCCGACGCCGGCCCCAGCCAACGGTCCCACTCCACCACCGAAGGGTCGGGCAAAGGCTGCTCCGGCAGCGGTGGCAGATCCTCCATCATCTTGTAGATGCTGGCGTGCAGGCGGGTGAGTTTTCCGAGGCGTCCAGAGCGCGCCAGCTGCGCCGCGAGCTGGAAGTTGGGCACGCTCCGCCGCTGCGTGCCAGCCTGGAACACGCGCTTTTGTTTGCGGATCTCCTCATCGAGTTCGATCGACTCATGGATCGTCATCGTGCAGGGCTTCTCCGAGTAAACGTCCTTTCCGCTCCGCGCCGCGAGGATTGACGCGGTGGCGTGCCAGCGTTCCCCCGTGGCGATCAGTACCGCATCGACATCCTCCCGCTGGAAGATGGTTTCCATGTGCGGCACCGACTGCACGTCCTTGATGCGGTGGTACTTCGACGCCATCCGGCGGATGATCTCCCGCCGCTCGGCTTGTGGATCGGCCACCGCCACGAATTGCACATCCTTGTGCTTGAGGAAGGCGGTGAGGACCGTGCGCCCCCGCGGCCCAAGCCCCACCCCGCCGAGAACGATGCGGTTACTCGGGGCGACTTGCCCGTCTTTCCCAAGGACCGAGCCGGGAACCACCATCGGCGCCCCTGCGGCAAGGGCGGTGTGCTTCAGGAAACGACGTCGGGTGTGAGACATGATGGAGTTTTGTTGGTGATGGTCACGACTGCGAACGCGTTTATGAAACTGCCCACCGGCTGGGGTCAAGGCGAAACCGAGTTGCCTTGCTTGCCAACGGAGATTTGGCAGAGAAGAAAACCCAGAGCTATAGTACGCCAACCCACCCGAGTGGCGTCGGCGGACGCTGCGCGGTGAAACAAGATTCCCGATAAATCCGTTGGGAGCCCCGGCTGTTCTCGCTTCCCTCAACGTTTCATTCTCCGTGTCCCCCACCTCGAAACCCTTGCCCTACGGATTGAGAATGGGTATACGGCGGGCAACACCTCTGAATCCACCCCGCTCGCGGATGGGGGCGCTGGCTTCGCCGGGGGCGTCGCTTGAGAATTCCTTGTACTCGATGAGCGGGACCTCGACGTGGATATCGATGCGGACGAGCAGCGGACCGCACTGCTTCGCCGCCCTTGGCGGCTCTCGAAGTTCAGCGAAGCCCTGACTGCAGAGCCCACAAAGTGGGATAAATGCGCTGGCGGTACTTGATGATCTGGTTCGGCGTGCAGCGGCACTCGCGTTTGAGATCGCCGTAGTATCCGCACGGGCACGGTTGCAGAGTGGGTATACGCGCAGCATGAATCACGTAAGCGCCTCCGCTCTCAACGACTTGCGCTCTTCGGTAGAACGGTAGCGGCACACTCAAAAGGGCGGAAAGCGGGGAGCCTCCGGCTCACCGCTGCCGAGGTCTGCGAGAACTACCTTCGCGCCCAAGGGGAAAGCGGAGGCGTCCCCCGCGTCCCGAACTAAGTACAGTTTAAAGAGTTTAAAGAGAGTTTAAAGGGACAGACCTTTTAAGGAAAAAGTGCTTGCGCCTGCGCTCCTTCTCAGCTTTCCTTGGCCGACATGAGACTCAAACGGGAAACCCAGCTCGGCCAGCCGGGGCAGACGAACTTCTACCATGTCGTATCCCGCACGCCGGGGCGGGAGATCCTCTTCGGCGACCGCGAAAAGGAGGTCTTCGCGAAGATCCTGCGCAAACAGCTCAGATTCAGCGGGCTGCGTGCGGTGGCATGGTGCTTCATGGGAAACCACTTTCACCTGCTCCTCGAAGTGCCGGACAAGGAGCGGATGATCGCGAACTGGACGGAGGAGGACTTCGTCGACCGGTTGCGAGTGCTGGACGATGAGTTGTCGACGCGGATTCAGCTCGCGGACATCGCGATGTTCCGGGATAACGGCTACCAAGAGGGCATCGACCGCATCATTGGGCGCATCCGCGAACGGATGTTTGATCTTTCCCGGTTCATGAAGGAGCTGAAGATGAAATTCACAGGTGCCTTCAACGCCATGCACAAGCGCACGGGAACGCTCTGGGAGGGACGTTTCAAATCGGCCCTGGTCGAAGATGCGCGAGCTTTGGAGACCGTGGCGGCCTACATCGATCTCAATCCTTTGCGGGCGGGCCTCGTAGGTGATCCGGTGGACTACCGTTGGTGCAGCTATTCGGCGGCGGTGGCGGGTGACAAGGAGGCGCGGCGGGGCTTGAGCCGTGCGGTGAGAGGCGAACACCTCAAGCGTGTTCATTGGGCGAAGACGGCGGCGCTTTACCGTCTCTTGCTTTACGGTGTGGGAGCCGAGCGTGCCGGAGGCGCGACGGTCGACGGAATCGAGAGCCGGAAAGGAGGATTTTCACAGCAGGAGATTCGCAAAGTGTGGAAGACAGGTGGCCGCCTGCCATTGACATTGGCGCTGCGGTGTCGGGTGCGCTATTTCACCGATGGACTGGTGCTGGGGGGCAGCGAATTTGTGGATCGGTTTTTCGAGCGGAGGTGGGACTGCTTTTCGGCGAAGAGAAGGGACGGGGCGCGAAGGATGAAGGGAGCCGAATGGGGCGAACTGCGGAGTTTCCGGGATCTGCAGATGGATCCCGTCTCGGTCAGCCGATCACTCCCATAGATTCCGATCCAGCGAGCGGTACTGGATCGCCTCGAGCACGTGATTTGTCTGGATGGCATCGCCGCCTTCGAGATCGGCGAGGGTGCGTGCGACCTTGAGGATGCGGTCGTGGGCTCTTGCGGAAAAATTGAGGTCGTTCATGGCCTGTTCCATGAGGGCGCGGGATTCGGAATCGATGGCGCAGTGTTCCTTCATGAGCTTGGGCGGGAGCGCGGCGTTGGAGGTGACGTTTTCGTGGGCCGCATAGCGGGCTGACTGGATCGACCGCGCGTTCTCGACCCGTTCGCGGATGGGGGCGCTGGCTTCGCCGGGGGTGTCGCTGGAGAATTCCTTGTACTCGATGAGCGGGACCTCGACGTGGATATCGATGCGGTCGAGCAGCGGACCGCTGATGCGCTGGCGGTACTTGATGATCTGGTTCGGCGTGCAGCGGCACTCGCGTTTGAGATCGCCGTAGTATCCGCACGGGCATGGGTTGAGGGCGGCGACGAGCATGCTCTTCGCGGGGAACGTCAGCGAGCCACTGGCGCGGGAAATGGTGACATAGCCGTCTTCCAGCGGCTGGCGTAGCACTTCGAGGGTGGAGCGGCGGAACTCGGGAAGCTCGTCGAGGAACAGAACGCCGTTGTGGGCGAGGCTGACTTCTCCCGGGCGGGGATTGGTCGAGCCCCCGAGAAGTCCGGCATCGGAAATGGTGTGGTGCGGCGCTCGGTAGGGACGCGTGGCGACGAGGGTGTTCTCGCGCCCTAACATTCCGGCAGCGCTGTGGATCTTGGAGGTCTCGATGGCTTCGGATTCGGAGAGGGGAGGGAGAATCGTCGGGATGCGTTTGGCGAGCATCGATTTGCCCGTTCCCGGAGGACCGACCATGAGCAGGTTGTGCCCGCCTGCGGCCGCGACTTCGAGGGCGCGCTTCACGTGGAGCTGACCTTTGACTTCGGAGAAGTCGACGTCGTAGACGCGATGAGAATTGAAGGCCGCTTCGCGATCGAGCTTGATGGGTCGCTGTCCGCTGTCGCCTTGGAGAAGCTCGACGGCTTGGCGGAGGTTTTCGACGCCGTAGGCGTGAATGCCATCGACGATGGCGGCTTCGGCGGCATTCGCCTCGGGGACGATGATTGCCTTTCTTCCTCGATCGCGCGCTTCGAGAGCCAACGCGAGCGCACCCTTCACGGGGCGGACCTTGCCATTGAGCGCGAGTTCCCCGGCGATGGCGCATTTCTCAAGAGCGCCTTCCTTGAAATCCTCGCGGACCCCGATCATGCCGAGAGCGATGGGCAGATCGAAGAACGGGCCCTCCTTCTTCACATCTGCGGGAGCAAGATTGACGGTGGTACGCCCCCGCGGCTTGGTGAAGCCGCTGTTGCCAATCGCGGTGTGGACGCGGTCGCGACTCTCCTTCACCGCAGTGTCGGGCAGCCCCACGATGATCACTTTGGGATCGCCGGCGCCTTCATTGACCTCGATCTCAACCTCAATCGCATCGACTCCTTGGAGAGCGGCGGAAAAAACGCGTACAAACATGTTGTTGGGGGAGTGGCGGGGAGGATGTCAGGTCCGTTGAACGGGCGCAAGCCTCCGAAATCCGTCCGGAAAAAATCCTGATTTATCTTGCCACAAAACCCGGTTTCTCGTTAATAATTCGTGATTATTAGGGAATATTGACTATTTTCGACTCAGGTTTTGCCCGATTTGAACCATCCTCTTTTCCCGAGATTCGTCCTATCCCATCCTCAAAACTCGCTCCTAGAGAACCAAGTATTTCCCCTTTTTCACAAAGTTTATTAGAAATTTAAGAAAAATAGAACTAATATACCTTGGGGTAAATTAATCATTTGACAAGATAGCGAAACTAAGCTTGAACAGGGCGCCCGTCTTAATTGTCGAAGTAAATACGATGCGTTGACCAGCGAGCGGACTTCCCCCCCAGGAGATCTGCGGTCGGCACGTCTTAAATGGAGACAACAAGGTGTTGAGAAATCGCACCGGAAAGACGGTTGGCTGCGTAATTCATTATTGGAAAAACGACATTCGAATATGGATTCGCGGTCATTCGTGACCCCCAATCGCAGACCCCCCAAACGAACATAGGAGAAACATAAAATGGCTAATCTAGAACTAGATGGTGGAATCAAGATCTACCTTCGCGAGATCGGCAAGACCGCTCTTCTGACTCCAGATGAAGAGGTTCAACTTGCCGAGAAGATCAAGAAGGGAGACAAGAAGGCCCGTGCCCACATGATTCAGGCGAACCTTCGTCTCGTCGTGAAGATCGCGCAGGACTACGCGAACTACGGGCTTCCGCTACTCGATCTCATTTCCGAAGGAAACATCGGCCTCATGAAGGCGGTGGAGCGCTTCGACCCGAACAAGGGCGGCAAGCTCAGCACGTACGCAGCCTGGTGGATCAAGCAATCGATCAAGCGGGCGCTCGCGAATCAGAGCAAGACCATCCGTCTGCCGGTCCACATGGTGGATAAGATCTCGAAGATGCGCCGTGTCGCCATGGTGCTCAGCGAGGAACTCGGTCGTGACCCGACCGATGACGAGCTGTCCGAAGAGATCGGAATCGACCGCGGCAAGCTCGCGCAGCTGAAAGCCGCGTCGCTGCGTCCTGCATCGCTCGACGCGCCGATTAGCGACGACGACAACACCGAATTCGGTGAGATCGTTGGAGACGACAGCGCGCAGACGCCTTTCGAGTTGCTCAGCCACAAGAACATGCACGGTCAGCTCGACGGCCTGCTGGATGTTCTCGACGAACGCGAACGCAAGATCATCGATGCCCGCTTCGGGCTCGCCGGTCAGAAGCCGAAGACGCTCGAAGAAGTCGGTCAGGAATTCGGCGTGACACGCGAGCGCATTCGCCAGCTGCAGAACATCGCGCTGAAGAAGCTGCGCCGTGCGCTGCAGAAACGCGAGGACCCCGGTCCTCGGCCCGCGCGTGGGCTTATCCCGAGCGTGGGCAAGAAGCATGCGGAAGCCGCGCTCTCACCGGAGTAGCCGCAGCTTAAGTAAAGATTGAATCAGACGAAACGGCGGTTCCATGTGGAGCCGCCGTTTTTTCGTGTCCGGGAGAGATACGTTTTGTCACTTCGTTCCCGGTCCGCGCGTCGGCGGCGGGACTCGAGGTCGGGAGAGCGGATCCGCGGTGTTCTCCTTCGCTTCCGGCGTCAGCCCGAGCTTCTGTGCCTGTTCCCGCATGAACGTGTTGAAGCTCACCTGCAACCGGTCGAGCACATGGCTGCTGATGCCGTACTTTTCCTCGTTCCATTCGCCCAGCTTTAGTTTCATGGTCATCGGTTTCCCGTTGCGGATCATCTCGAGGTTTACTTCATCTCCAATGGTGTGCGAGACGATGTATTCCTGAAAGGTGAGGCTGGGGATGCCGGCTCCGCTCAGATCGACGTCGTCGACTTTGAGGATGTAGTCCCCGGGCTGAACGCCATTGCGTTCGGCGGCCGTGCCCTCGAGGACCATCTGCACTCGGACCGCCTGTCGCCAGCGGCCGTTCTTGTCAGTGACCGAAGCCGTGCGCATCTGGATGCCGACGAAGCCGATGGGACGTTCGTTCAGATCGTAGCGCGTGAGATTCCAGATCGTCATGCGAAGCCGGTAGCGGAGATCTGCATCGGTGGCTCCGTAGTAGAGCGGAGCGATCTGCTCCATGATCGGACGTGGGTGATACTTGCCGAGATCGAGCAGCTTCTTCTGCGCCTTCTGACGCTCGAGGTAGCTTTCGCGTCCGAGTTCTTTGACCAGACCCGCGATTTCTTCAGCGGAGGGTTGAGCGGGTGCTTTTGCAGTCGAACCGGAATCGAGTGGCGAAACTCGACCTCCCTCCGGCGGGACTGGAAGCGGAGGATCCGGTGCCACCTGTGCGGCGGTCGTTCCAAGGCACAGCGCCAGCGAGAACGCCAGCGGCGCGGTGATCAGTTTGCGTTTCCAGCCCGTTCTCACGCCGAACTTTAGCATCATCTCACGGAAATGACAGTGGTGAACGCCGCATGTCGCCGATGCAAAATGGAGACGGGGCGGAACGCCCTGCGCTCCGCCCCGTCTGGGAATCATTCTGTGGATTACTCGACTCGGTTCCGGCTAGACGACCTTGGTCTGTCCGGGAACCGGGCGCTTGTACCAGCCGTCCGCATCCGGGGTGACCGGAGGCTTCGAGTCCCACTTGTAGTTCTCGTAGTCCTCGTAGGGGAAGACGTCGATCTTCGAGTTCAGGCAGTCGTCATATTTGAGCTGCTTGCCGGAGTAGGTTGCCATGCGTCCGAAGACGGCGGTCATGGACGAACTGGCTCCGTAATCGCCTTCGTTGAAGGGCTTGTTGTTGCGGACAGCATCGAAGAATTTCGCCTTGTGGATCTGCTCGGAGTTGCCGCCGGCTTCCGATTTCCAGACCGGGTTGCCTTTGGAATCGTAGATTCTGCCACCACCGATGAGGCAGAAGCCGTTGGATCCGTGCACTTGCTCGGAGACGTTGTTGTAGCAGCCCGGGATGTGACGGCACGAACTATGCATGCGCGTGCCGGTGTCCCACTTCTTGCCGTAGACGAATTCGACGACGTGGTGGTCGAACGTCTCACCGTGGTCGATGTCCTTTCGGACCTCGCATCCGCCCTTGCCTTGCGCGATGCCGGGAGCCTCTCCCATGACCCAGTTGCAGACGTCCATGTTGTGGATGTGCTGTTCGGCGATGTGGTCGCCGCAGAGCCAGTTGAAGTAATACCAGTTGTGCATCTGGTATTGCATCTCCGTCTGATCGTCCGTGCGCTTGCGCGTCCATGGTGTGCGACCGTCCCAGTAGGCGCGGAAGGAGATGAGATCGCCGATGGCGCCATCTTGGAGCTTCTTGACGGTTTCCTGGTAGCGGGGGCTGTGGCGGCGCTGAAGACCCACACCGACTTTGAGGCCCTTCTTGTTTGCCGCTTCGGTGGCGTCATTCAGCATGCGCACACCGCGACCGTCCACGGCGCAGGGCTTCTGCATGAAGACGTGCTTGCCCTGCTCGATTGCGTACTTGTAGTGGACAGGACGCCAGCCAGGAGAGGTGACGAGGAAAACGATATCAACTCCGGAATCGACCACCTTCTTGTAGGCGTCGAATCCAGTGAAGAGTCGATCCTTGCACTCGGTCTTCTCGGCGAACTTCTTGTTCTCGCTGAAGTTCTTGTGCGTGCCGTTGACGCGGTGGTCGAAGGCATCGCCGAGAGCCCAGAGCTTGACCTTGCCTTCGGTGCTCAGAGCCTGGCGGATATCGCTGTTGCCCTTTCCACCACAGCCGACGAGGCCGATCTTGATTTCGTCGCTGCCGCCCGCGAAGGCGCCGGCGATGCGCGGGGCGAAGGAGGCGCCCGCCGCTGCGACCGCCGAGGTCTTCACGAAATCACGGCGCGAAGATTTTTCGATTTCTGGAGTGTTTTTCATGATTCTCAGGGAAAAGTGGGTTGGTAGGTATTCGATTGGTTGGGAAGAATGGCACGGAAAAACGCCGCGTGGAAGGGGTTTTTTTCCGCTGCGCGAGCCGCTATTCGATCGTTGCGACAATCCGGATGTAGCGCTGAGAGGTGTCGGCTCCTGAGAGCTCGTCCCTCGCTTCGAACACGGTTTCCGTGTGCGCGAGCACCGTCGTGTTCGCGGTCGACCATGTCTTCATATCCGAGCTTGATTCGAGGTGGAGAGACACGTCGCATGCCTGCGGATCGAGAGTGACCCGCACGGTCGCCTTGCCGTCCGGAGCGGAGTATTCGAATGCGGCTTGAGGGTTCGACGCGGTGCGCGGATCATGGCCGACCACGTACTCGAGCAACGTCGCCAGTTGATCGTTGTCCGGATCCGCGTCGGGATTGCTGACAATGGCGTCATTCATTTCGGCTGGGGAGAAGTGCGAGGCGAGCCAGATGTAGTAGGGACGGGTGATGTGGAAAACCGAACCAGTATGCATGGAGACGATGTAGAGTTCGCCCGCGGCGTCTTCCCCAAAGGAAACCAATCCGGCGATCGACCCGGTGTCCGGCACGAGAGTGCTCGTTAGGTTGGAGTGGTCCATGACGGCTCCGTTCTCGAGACGGAAGGAGCCAATCATCTTGCTGACATAGTCACCGTAAAAGTAGGTCCCTCGCAGCGAGGGCATCTGGTCTCCGCGGTAGACGTAGCCGCCGGTGACCGACCTGTTCACGCCCCAGACATAGTCAAGGATCGGATCGACTCCATCGACTGGGATGCCGCCGCCGAAATTGCCCGTCGGTGTGGCGATGCTGCCTTCGCGTACCCGCCAGCCATAGTTCCTCTTCTCCGTATCGCCTGCCTGCAGCAGGTTGATTTCCTCTCGGCTGACCTCGCCGACGTCGCCAATGAAGAGATCTCCCGTCGCGCGGTCGAAACTCGCGCGCCATGGATTGCGGAACCCGATACAACGAACCTCGCCAATGCCGCCGTCGTCATCGTATGGGTTTGCTTCGGGGATGGTGTAATTCCGTGTTTCGTCCTGCGGGAACTGATCCGCTGTCACATCGATGCGGAGAAGTTTTCCGATCTGGTTTCCGGGATTCTGCGCATCGTTCTCGGGATCATGCGTTCCGGCGCTGCTCCCGTCCCCGGACGTGATGTAGAGCAGGCCGTCGAGAGGTGAGAAGCCAAGCCATCCGCCGTTATGGTTTCCGTCGGGCATGATGGTCATCACGGCATCGGCGGATTGAGGATCGCCGACATCCGGATCGCCCGAAACGGTGTAGCGGCGGACCACCACATCCCGTGGCGATCCGAGAAGTCCGTGGATGTAGAAATATCCATTCGTCGCGTAGTTGGGGTCGAAAGCGATGGAATAGGCGGTGTCGAAATCCGAAGAGAGATCGATGAACGGGGAGGAGTCGAGATTGCCTGTGGAATGCCGGTAGATGCGGATCCGTCCTGCCCGTTCGAGGATGAAAAGCCTGTCCGCATCGCCGACGGGGGCGGTCAGGTAAAGCGGTTGGTTCAGTCCGGATACGATCCGTTTGAGCCGCAGTTCGCCCGGTGAGGCGTCTGCCACCGTGGGCAGCGCCAGGAGCCCGGCGCCCAGGACAGCGCGAAGCGGCGGGGGGATTCGGATCATGATGATGAATCTATACATCGAATTCAGCCGCTTGATCAATCCGTTATGTCGGTCCGCCATGGGATCGAGCCAAGTTGCCATTGTGTCGCGGTGCCGATTCGTGTCATGAATGGCGGGATGAAGGGAATAGCGAGGTGGGTTGGTGGCGTAGCCGCAGCGTTGCTTCTGGCAGCAGCCGGCGAGGCATGGGCGGAGCTGGAGGTATTTCCTGTGCCACCGAAGAGCGAGAGTGGCGGCCCCGTCGAGGTCGAGATCGCCGTCCACCTCAACAAGATCTACAACGTGGACACGGTTGGAGAGACCTACATGGTCGATGGCTATCGCGTCATCGAGTGGAGGGATCCACGAGTCAAGGCGCTGGTTGAAAAGACGGGAAATGACAACATTCTGTTCGAGAACGAGCAGGTAATGGAGTTACTGGGAGGCACCGTCTGGCACCCGGTGGTGGAATTCATCAACATCGTTGGCGGCCCCACCATTCCTCATCGGTCACTCAGACTCTGGGCCAGCGGAAAAGTCCGACTGGACGAGCGATTCCACGGGACCTTCACATCCGATATGGATTTCCGGAAGTTCCCCTTCGACAGTCAGGACTTTGAGATCCAGATCGAGTCCTTCACCTTCGATGTCAGCGAAGTGATCTTCACAAACCCGCGCGCTTTTCCGGAGAGTCTCGATGAATCCCATCTTGTCGAATGGCACGCCGAGAAGCCTGTCGTTCGCCTGAACACGGGCGATTACACTATCAACGAACGAACAGTATTTGCCCGTTACAACCTGATCGTCCGCGGAATTCGGGAGCCGGGTTACTACATCTGGCAGGTTTTCCTGCCGTTGTTCATCATCATTGGTGTCTCGTGGGTGGTGTTCTGGGTGAGGTCTTTCGGGGATCAGTTGGGCACGGCCTTCACCTTGATGCTCACCGTTGTCGCCTTCAATTTCTACACCTCGACATTACTACCGCGGCTTCCCTACAACACGTTCATCGAAGCGGTTATCATCTCGGGCTACGGGGCGATCTCGGTCGCCATCCTTCTCATTGTCGCCGGGCATGTCTTGCAGGAGAAGGGACGCGAGAAAACCGCGGAGAGATTCGCGAGATTATCCCGGTGGGGTTACCCGCTCGGGGGTCTCCTCACCTTCGCCCTCATTGTCGTGCGGTTCTTCGGCTAGGGCGATTCTGCATTACCCGTCATTGGAACGAAGCGCACGGGAAGAATGGATTCCTTCTCGATCTTCGTGCCCTTCTTACGCAGTAGGAACAGATGCTGGACGGTGCCTTGTTTGCCGACGGGAATGATCATGCGTCCGCCGTCGCGGAGTTGCTTGACGAGCGGTTCCGGGACTTTCTCCGGAGCGCAGGTCACGATGATGGCGTCGAACGGTGCCTTCTCCGGCCAGCCCTTGTAGCCGTCGCCGGCCTTCACGTGGACGTTCTTGTAACCCAGCTTCTTCAGCGTGGCCGCCGCACGTTTCGCAAGCGGCTCCACGATCTCGATGGTATAGACTTCCTTTACGAGACCGGAGAGCACGGCTGCCTGGTATCCTGAACCTGTCCCGATTTCGAGAACCCGGTCGTTTGGTTTCGGATCGAGCTGCTCGGTCATGAAGGCGACGATGTAAGGCTGAGAGATCGTCTGCTGGTGGCCGATGGGAAGCGGGGAGTCCGCGTAGGCATTGCGCTGCTGGATTTTGGGCACGAATTCGTGCCGCGGCACTTCGCCCATCGCCTTGAGGACGGCCTTGTTCGAGATGTCGCGTCCCGGACCGGTCAGCTGGCGGTCGACCATCTTTTTTCGCGCCTTCGCGTAGGCGTCTCCATCGGCTTTCTTTGCGGGCTCTTTCGTCTGAGCGCCGCCGCACGAGGCAAGCAGTCCGAGGGCCAGCATGGCGACCAGTTTGCAGCGGCGACTTTCGGTCGCCTGAGAGCGACATGGTGTCTGCCCCGGCGACTGAAAGCCACCGCTACGAGAACGATCGCGGCCCTTCATGGTCTGAAAATACCGCGATTCGGCGCAGAGGGCAATGTCTTGACTCCCAAGGGCGGCGCTTTTATCACTGCGCGATGGCCATCGACGTAAACTGGAACGGAGTATTTCCCGCAGTCCCCACGCAATTCAAGGACGACTTCACTCTCGACATTCCCGCCACGCAGAAGCATGTGGAAGCGCTGCTGGAGAATGGCATCCACGGGCTCATCATGCTCGGGACGATCGGGGAGAATTGCTCGCTTTCACGGGATGAAAAGGTCGAGGTGCTCAAGGCGACCATCGAGGTGGCCGACGGCAAAGTGCCCGTCCTCAACGGCGTCGCCGAATTCACCACCCAGGGTGCATGTGAAACCGCGCAGGCTGCCGAGAAGGCGGGCGTCGACGGTCTCATGGTCATGCCGGGCATGGTCTACAACTCGGATGGCCGCGAAACGGTGAATCACTTCCGCACGGTGGCGAACTCGATGGGCCTTCCAATCATGTGCTATAACAATCCGCCGGTCTATCGCGTCGACATCACCCCGGAGATGTTTCAGGAACTCGCCGACGTGGAGAACATCGTCTGCATCAAGGAAGCGTCGGGCGACGTGCGCCGCATCACCGATCTCTTCAATGCACTGGGCGACCGCTACCTCATCTTCTCCGGCCTCGACGATGTGGCGTTGGAGAGCATCCTGCTCGGCTGCACGGGTTGGATCTCGGGACTCGTCGACGCCTTTCCGCGCGAGAACCGTCTACTCTGGGACGCGGCGATGGATGGCGAATGGCAGCGTGCCTTGGAGATCTACCGTTGGTACATGCCGATGCTCCATTTCGACAGCCATCCGAAGCTCGTGCAGTACATCAAGATCACCTGCGCGGAAATGGGTTACGGCACGGAGACCGTCCGCGCCCCGCGCATGCCGCTCATCGGCGAGGAACGGGAGCGGATCCTCAAGATCGTCCGCGACTCTGCCGCGACGCGGCCCTCGTAGCCGAACTCGGAAGAGTTTGGCCACCCGAAGCCCCGAAATGCAGATGAGAATTTTTCTTCTAACATCTCTCCTCTCGGTCTGCTCCGCAGCGGCTCAGGTTTCCGCACCAGACAATCTGGTTCTCGACGGCATCCCCGATCTCGATTCGGAATTGGCTGCGGAGATCGCGCGGTATCAGCACACGCGGAGTGCAGGACTGGCGAGCTGGCATCCTGTCCGTCGGGAGATGATCATCGGCACCCGCTTCGGCGATACCTCGCAGCTCCATCTTGTCAGGAAGCCGGGTGGGGCGCGGCAGCAACTTACGTTCCGCAAGGAGCCGGTCCGCGGTGGTCGCTTCCAGCCGGAAACCGGCGAGCATTTCACTTACCTTGCGGACAACGGTGGCGACGAGAACTACCAGGTCTTCGCCTACGATCTGGCGAGCGGAAAGGTTTCGCGACTGACCGATGGGAAATCGAGGAATGGCGGTGGGCGCTGGTCGCCTGACGGCAGGAAGATTGCCTATTACTCGAACGGGAGGAACGGCAGGACGAACGACTTTTTCATTGTCGAATTGGAAGATTCGAAGAATCCGAGGTGCCTCTTCGAGGCGCCGACGGTGGGGTGGTATCTAGGGGATTGGTCGCGGGACGGTGCAAAGCTGCTGCTTTACGAATATGTCTCGGTCAACGAGACGCGACTGCATGTGTTGGACATCGCGAGCGGCAAAGTACGACAAGTTCTACCCGCTAAGGGCGAGGGGCGGGGAGCGTTTCTTCCCGCGATCTTTGGTGCGGATAGCAACACCCTGATCGTGTGTAACAACCAGAACACCGAGTTCCGTCAGCCCTACCGTGTCGATACCAATACCGGGAACCGCACCCCGCTCGCGCCGGAACTAAACTGGGACGTCGAAGATCTCGCGCTCTCACCGGATGGGAAGCTGTTGGCCTTTTCCGCCAACGAAAACGGGCCGGGTGTTCTCCACCTGTTGGACATGGAAACCGGGAAGGAGCGTTCCGTTCCAAAACTGCCTTCCGGTTCCGTGGGCAATCTGCAATGGCACACGGCCGGCGGACTCTTGGGATTCAACATCAATTCTGCCCGCAGCCCCTCCGATGTCTTCGCCTTGGATCTCGAATCGGGAGAAGTGGAACGTTGGACGAAGAGCGAAGTCGGTCCCGTGAACGCGGACACCTTCGCCGAACCTGAGATCGTGACCGTGAAGAGCTTCGACGATCTGCCGATCTCCGCCATCATCTATCGTCCGGACGCCAAGCGCTTTCCGGGGCCACGTCCGGTGCTCGTCAGCATCCACGGTGGTCCCGAAGGCCAATCGCGACCGCGCTTTCTCGGTCGCAGCAACTACTTCCTCGATGAACTGGGCATGGCCATCGTGTATCCGAATGTCCGCGGATCGCGCGGCTACGGAAAGTCGTTCCTTGATCTTGACAACGGTTTCAAGCGGGAAGAGTCCGTTAGGGATATCGCTGCGATCCTAGACTGGATCGATGACGACGCGAACCTCGACGGCAAACGCGTGGCCGTGATCGGCGGAAGCTATGGTGGCTACATGTCGCTGGCCTGCATGATACATTACGGCGACCGCCTGCGCTGCGGGATCGATGTTGTTGGCATCTCGAACTTCGTGACCTTTCTCAAGAACACCAAGGACTATCGCCGCGATCTCCGCCGCGTCGAATACGGCGACGAGCGAGACGAGAAGATGCAGGCGTTTCTCCAGAGAATCTCTCCGGCGAATCAGCCGGAGAAATTCAAGAAGCCACTGCTCGTCATTCAGGGAAAGAACGACCCGCGCGTGCCGGTCACGGAATCGGAGCAGATGGTCAAGGCCATCCGAGAACGGGGTGGCAGGGAGGTCTGGTATCTGATGGCGAAAGACGAAGGTCACGGCTTCCGGAAGAAGCCCAATCGCGACTTCGAATTCCTCGTGGTGATCGAGTTCCTCAAGCGCTACCTGCTGGACTCGAATTGAGCCACGCAGGATGACGACGCACGGAAATCAGGTATAGTGGTCGATTATGATCAGATGGATCGCTTCGGTTCTTGCCCCCATGGCATTCGTCGGATGCTCGACGACGTCGAAAAAGGAAGCCTCTTCGCCTAGCGGCACGGTTGTCGCCGCGGTGGCTGCGTCTCATTCGGTGACGCCTCCCTCTCCGCTTCGGCTGCCCAAGTCCACGGTATTCAAGGGAAATTCGAAGTTCGATGCTCTCGTCAAGCAGGCTGAGAGGGGGAACTGGCGTGCGTTGCCGATCGGTGACCGGACGGTGCGCGTCGCCAAGGCGATGACAAACGTCCCCTACGTCAACTACACGCTCGAAGTTCACAACCACGTCGAGAATCCGGTCGTCAATATGTTTGGTATGGACTGCTGGACCTACTACGAGAACGCCTTGGCCTTTGCCCGGATGTTGAGATACAAACCGGGACCTTATCGTCCGGAGGACATGCTCCACATGATCGAGATCGAGCGTTATCGGGGCGGACGATGCACCGGGAGCTACCTGAGCCGCATGCACCATCTCGAGGAGGTTTTCTACGACAACCAGCGCAGGGGCTTCGGGACGAACATCACCCCGAGTCTTCCAGGAGCGGTCCGGCTCCGGCGCGAGATTCGCGAAATGACAGTGTCGTGGAAGAGCTACCGCTACCTCCGCAACAATCCCAGCCTGCGCCCGGAGATGGGGAAGATCGAGTCGCGTGTGTCCAAGCTTCCCGTCTACCATGTTCCGAAATCGAAGGTGCGGGGCATCGAAGGTCGGCTTCGAAATGGCGACATCTGCGCCATCACCACCAACTGGAAGTATGGCTACACCTCGCACGTCGGGCTGATCGTGAAACGGAACGGCAGGGCCTACTTCGCCCACGCCACCTCGATGCGAAGCCTGGGGCGGAAGACGGTGGTCGACCGTCCGATCACCGACTACCTCTACGGCTCCCGCAAGAGGGCCGGCATCGCGGTCTTCCGTCCAAAGGATCTGCCTCCCTCGGGGATGTGGCAGCGGAATGTCGCTAGCCGCTGACCTTTCTCTCGTAGCCGAACTCGGAAGAGTTTGGCCGGAGTGATCGACCGCTGTCGACGCCGTCTCCCTCTTCCTCCAAATTGGCTTGCGCCCGTCTCCGCTTCGCTCCCGCTCTCACGAGTTCGGCTGCGTCGGGCCGCTGCGTCGAAGGCATTTGCTGAAGAAGCTGGCTGCGAGGGCGACGAGAAGCGTGGCGGCGAACCAGCGGAGCGGACTCGAAGTGAAGATCACCGCTCCGTTAACGATCATGAAGAGGAGGAATCCGTGGAGCAGCCAGTTGATGGGGCGCTTCCGCTGGACGTAGGTGGCATCGCCGCGGATCCACCACCACGCAAGATCGGCAAGCCAGACGAGGGCAAACAGGTAGTTCAGGTAGAGACCGTCACCCGAGTTCGATCCCGTCATCGCCTCGGTTGCCCGCGCGGTTTCCTCCCATGCCACGGAATGACTCCAGTCGTAGAAAAAATGGAAGGCGAAGGCGACGTGGATGAGAAAGAACACCAGCCCTGCCGTCGACAGCCATCTTGCCATGGAGATTCGGGACCCATGGATACGGGCAAATCCCGCTGCGATGTAGAAGGCGACAGCGAACCAGACCGTCGAACGTGTCAGGAAGTCTCCCATGAGAGAATGAGCCTAGGAAACTGGGAAGTGGATTCAAGCCCAGCCCTCTGCTCACCCGCTCATTCGTGGTGGCGCGGCCTGGCCCAGGCCTCACGGGAGCGAGCGTATGCGCAATTCCACTACCGTATCACCTTGTCTCATCGCTCCCAATGAATGCGCTCTGGGCCAGAGCGCGCTACCCTCACACCGAGATCACGAGGTGG
>CAJIAN010000839.1_pt1 | contig 21200 bp, 14 predicted proteins | sample 9199061 | NCBI WGS metagenome assembly CAJIAN01 (sample SAMEA7708264, study PRJEB35096) | sediment metagenome | biome: marine neritic benthic zone biome [ENVO:01000025]; feature: sediment [ENVO:00002007]; material: shallow marine sediment [ENVO:03000034] sea grass bed [ENVO_01000059] ...
CACACCCCGGTTAAATCTTTTTTCCAAATACTCATAGGCACTGGTCGCATCGATCCGCCGGTAGAACGGTAGGGCGACGAAGACCGCGACGAAGGCGATGACCGGGATCATCATGTTGTTCATGAAGACCGCCCAGTTCTGTGCGTAGGACTTGCTCGGAAGTCCGGTGAAGGTCAGCGAGCTGAGCATGGTGGCGAAAATGCTGCACCCGGCCGCCCACCACACGATTTTCTTTCCGCCGCGGAAGAAGTCATCCGTGCCCTTGTTGCGCTTCGCCCAGTAGAAGCCGACGCCGACCATGGCCAGCAGGTAGACGAAGAGAACGATGTAGTTCAGCGTTCCGAATCCGTCGGAGTCGACCGTGGGCGTCACCTTCCAGACTTTCGGTGATCGCACACGCGGTCGCACTTCGCCGCTCGCGATGATCACGTCGTCTCCCCACTTCACGGGAATCGTCGTGACGTGGTTGCGCGGGCTCGGGCCGGTGTCGATCCACGTATTGGTGATCGTGTGGTAGAGGAACGTCTTCCTGGGAAATCCCGGGTGGTCGTCCTTCAGTGCGTCGGCCTGGCCCCACAGTGAACCGTCGGCGCCGCCCAGAACCATGATGTGACTCTGGCCGTACCCGATGGCAGTCCCGGCCATCAGCGGCTTCTCCGGGGATTGGCGTTCACGCCATGATTGGGTTCGCGGATTGAACTCCCAGACATCGGAGAAGAACTCGACCGTCTCCGGCGTTTCCTGGCGCCGGCCGCCGATGACGTAAAGGCAGTCGTCGTAACCGTTGTGCTGCGCGGCAACTTGGACAAACGCGCGTTCGTTCCACGGGACGTCGGGGAGCTGCGTCCACTTGCCATTCGGGCCGTCCTTCATGTTATAGGTCCAGACTTCGTTCGTGGCGCTGTCGAGCGTCTTGCCCGTTTGCCCCGCCACCACGTAGACAATGTCGCCCACGAGGGCGGCTCCTCCGTAGGCGAACGGATGGGAAAGCGCGGGATATTCCGTGCGGCTGACGGCATTCTTCTCTTTGTCCCACGAAAGCAGAAAGACCTCCGCGTAAACCTGTTCCGCGTCGTCGCCGCCGATGCAGAGCACACCGTCGGTCCTGGGATCCTCGCTCCGGTAGGAAATCGCGCCGCCATAGCCGAGCGGATGCGACAGTTTCTCGCCCGTCTTCCATGCAGTGCCGTCCTTCTCGAGAACGAAGATTCCGTCGTGCCAGACCTTCCCGGTTTCCCACAGCGGCTCATTGGGAAAATTCGCTCCACCGGCGACGATCAGAGCTTCATCGTGCACACCGACGAAAGGACCAGCGAAGCCGTGCTCGTCGGGCAGGGAAGGCAGTTCGGTCCAGGTCAGGGACACGTTTTCGGCGTGCGCCAACGAACACGCGAAAAAGAGGATGGCGACAATGCGAGTGGTCATGCGGACGCGAGTTTCACGCAAAACCGTTGGTTTGGTCAATGCGGAGGCATGTGGATGGAAAAGGAAACCGGTAGGACCGGTTCTCCGAGACACGATCATGTGAAACGGATGACATCGGCGGTGAGTTGCGGCATCCTTTACGCCCACTTCACGCACTCGTCATGACCCGTAAAACCTTCTTTGTTCTTGCGTCACTGATTCTCGTCCCGGCTTCCGTTCTCAATGCGGCCGAGCCCGAGTTTCAGAAATTCATCCTCGACAACAAATTCCGCTCGGAGGGCGTGAACGTTGCCGATATCAACAAGGACGGCGAGATGGATGTCGTTGTTGGCGACTTCTGGTACGAGGGACCGAAGTGGAACGCGCACCGCATTCGCAATCCGCGTATGCCGGTTCGCGGGGGCTATACCGAAGCATTCGGAATCTACACCGATGACTTCAACAAGGACGGTTGGGTCGATGTCATGGTCATCCCGTTCCACGACAAGGACGCGAAGTGGTACGAGAATCCGAAGAACAAGGAAGGGAACTGGAAGGAGTATCTGGCGTTTAAGAAAACGGGAAACGAGACGCGGCTCTATATCGATTTGTTCAAAGACGGGAACAAGGTGTTCCTCATGGGTGTCGAAGATGCGCTGGCCTACGTGCCGGTGCCCTCGGATCCGACCAAACCGTGGCCGGTGCACAACATCAGTCCGAAGTATCCCAACAAGGAAATCCCGCGGGCGAACAAGAGCCCGGCCTACAAGTTCGCTCACGGGCTTGGTATCGGTGACGTCAATGGCGACGGCCTGAATGACGTGACCTGGGGCGGCGGCTGGTACGAGCAGCCGGAGAACGCGCGGGAGAGCGCCGCAGAGTGGAAACACCACTTCAAGACGATCATCGGCGACAACACCGCCGACATGCGCGTGATCGATGCCGACGGCGACGGCCTGAAAGATGTCCTTTGCACCTCCGCGCACGGAACCGGTCTCTATTTCTGCAAACAGCAAAAGGACGGATCGTGGAAGCACCACACCTCCCACAAGGGTCTCATTCGCGAAACGCACTCGGTGGAGTGGACGGACATCAACGCCGATGGAAAACCCGATATGGTGACCGGGCGCCGATTTTTTGCGCACGGATTCCGCCCGGAGAAGGTGGACGAGGACAGCCAGCTCTACTGGTTCGACGTGAAGATGGAGAAAGGGAAGCCGGTCGAGTTCGTGCCACACCTCATCGACGCCCAGTCGGGTGTTGGCGCGCAGTTTGTGACCACCGATTTCAACAAGGACGGCAAGGTCGATATCGTGATCTCGAACCGCAAAGGCGTGTTTCTTTTCCTGCAGAAGAAGGCGGGTACGGATTATTCGAAGTACGGAACGCGCGAAGCGATCTGGAAGGAGGAAGCTGACAAATTCCGCAAGCCCAAGGAAACGGCCGCGGCCAAGGGCGAAGGGAAGCCGGTCTTTGAGAGCAAGATCATCGACGCGAAGAACCGCACGGTCGAGATCAAGGCGTCGATAAAAGGCGCGAAGCAGCTTTATCTCATCGTGGACGATGCGGGGAATTACTCGCACGACTGGGCGGACTGGATCAATCCGCGGCTCGTGGGACCGAAAGGCGAAAAGAAACTCACCGAAGTGAAGTGGGTGAAGGCGGCGCAACAGTGGGGACGGACGCAGGTGGGCAAGAATGCGGGTGGTGGGCCGCTGAAGCTGAAGGGAAAGACGTTTGACGACGGCATCGGCACGCATGCGAATTCGATCATCGAATACAATCTTCCTCCAGGCGACTTCACCGAATTCCGCGCGACGGGAATCATCGATGACGGTGGCATCCAGGGAACGAACAAGTCGGCGGTCCAATTCCTCGTTTACACGAAGCTTCCCGGCCCGCGGAAGAAGAAGCTCGCGCGCACCGGCGGCGGCGGATTCGATCCCGAGGCCTACAAGGCGGTCGACAAGCTCGGTCTCGACATGTTCAAGACGCACGATGATCTGGAGATCAGCGTTTGGGCGGAGTCGCCCCTGTTCTACAACCCGACCAACATCGACGTCGACAAGGACGGTCGGATCTGGGTGGCGGAAGGTGTGCGCTATCGTGGTGCGGCGGGGATGCGCCCGGAAGGCGATCGCATCATGGTTCTCGAAGACACCAACGGCGACGGCAAGGCGGACAAGAGTCACGTTTTCGTGCAGGAGGAGTTCCTGCTCGCGCCGCTCGGAATCGCGGTCATCGACAACAAGATTATCGTTTCGCAGACCCCGACCCTGCTCGTCTACACAGACGTGAACCGGAACCTGAAGTTCGACGAAGGTATCGACACGCGGGAGGAACTGCTCACTGGATTCCAGGGACGCAATCACGACCACAGTCTCCACAGCGTGACCGCGGGTCCCGACGGTCAGTGGTATTTCAATCACGGAAACTGCGGGGCCACGTTCACCGACAAGTCGGGCAAGACTTTTCGCGTCGGTAGTCCCTACATGAACCGCAATGTCGCTGGGCACAAAAGCGACGACGGCAACGTCTGGCTTGGCGGCGCGACGATTCGCATGAATCCCGATGGGACAAACGCGCACGTCATCGGGCACAACTACCGCAACTCCTACGAGCAGTGCGTCACCTCGGTGGGCGATGTCTTCCAGAACGACAACGACGATCCGCCCGCGAGCCGCACGGCGTTCATTCTCGAGTACGGGAATGCGGGATTCGCTTCCAGTGACGGAAAACGCTCATGGCAGGCCGACCGCCGCCCGGGGCAGCCGACTCAGCGCGCCGAATGGCGCCAGGATGATCCGGGAACGATGCCCGCAGGCGACGTCTACGGAGGCGGGTCGCCGACGGGAATCGCCCACTACGAAAACGGGGCGCTTGGGAAGAAATTCGAGGGGCTGCTGCTCAGTTGCGAACCGGCGAGGAACGTCGTCTTCGGGTATCATCCAGAGCACGAGAACGCGGGCTTCAAACTGGATCGCTTCGATTTCGTCACCACAAATCCGGAAAAAGATTTCGCCGGAGCCGACTTCCGAGGCGGGGCCAGCTGGGAAAAGAAGAAGACGCTTTTCCGTCCGTCGGATGTCGCGGTTGGTGTCGACGGCGCGATCTATGTTTCGGATTGGTATGATCCGCGGGTCGGCGGTCACGGAATGATTGATCGCACCTGTTACGGGACGATCTACCGCATCGCGCCGAAGGGATTCAAACCGCAGATCCCGAAGTTCGATCTCAATACGACCGAGGGGCAGGTCGCTGCGCTGAAGAGTCCTGCAGTCAATGTCAGGAATCTCGGCTTCGTGCGCCTGAAGGGGACCGGAGCGAAAGCGGTGCCCGCGGTCGCGGCGCTGCTCAAGGATGACAACCGCTTCATCCGTGGTCGGGCGATCTGGCTCCTTTCACAGATGGGGCAGGCGGGGATCGCCAAGGTCGAGCCGCTTCTCGATGACAAGGATGAGATCACGCGGATCACCGCCTATCGGGCACTCCGCCGACAGAATCACGCCTTCCTCTCCATGGCGACGAGGATGGCGAAGGACCCATCGCCTGCGGTTCGGCGCGAGGTGGCGGTATCGATGCGCGATTTTCCTCTAAGCCAGAGCCAGCACATCCTCCTCGATCTCGCCAAGGGGTTCGACGGGAACGATCGGACGTATCTCGAAGCGCTAGGAACCGGCTGCCACGGAAAGGAAGCCGAGATGTTTGCGCTCTTCGACAAGGAGATGGGCGGCAACGCCCTGTTCTGGAGCAAGCCTTTCGAGTGGATTGCATGGCGGATGATGACGCCGGGTGCGATCGGCCAGCTGAGCGAGCGGGCACTCGCGACTTCGCTTCCGAAAGAGTCCCGCAAGCTTGCGATGGATGCGCTCGCCTTCATCAACGATCCGAAGGCGGGCGAGGCCATTATCAAGATCGCGGCCAATCAGAAGGACCCGCTGCAAAAGGACGCCCATTGGTGGATCCAGCACCGCCACAAGAACACGTGGCGGGAATACAACCACGTAGCGAAGCTGAGTGCCGGGAACGCCGTGGCCGTGCTCGACGGATTCGTCATGCCGGACATCCCGGAATCGAAACTGCCGTCGGCGAAAGAGATCCTCGCCCTCAAAGGCGATGCCGAACGCGGTAAGACGACCGCGATGCGCTGCATCATGTGCCACCGTGTTGGCGAGATCGGTGTCGACTTCGGCCCCGCGCTCGACGGTTGGGGCAAGAAATTCAACGACGAACAGATCGTCACCGCGCTCGTCGATCCGCAGAAGGAAATCGCGCTCGGTTTCGAAGGCACGGAGATCAAGACGAAGGACGGCAAGACGTGGCAGGGGCGGGTCATTCAGGAAGGCGACCCCGTGGTGATGACGATCATGGGTGGCACTCAGCAGGCGATCGACGCCAAGGACATCGCATCCCGTAGCAAGATGAAGAAATCGCTCATGCTCTCCGCCGGTCAGCTCAAGCTCCAGCCGCAGGACGTGCGGGATCTGGTGGAGTTTCTTAAGAGGTAGGCGTAATTGAAAACTTAGGCGCTTCCATTCGACTTGGCGCTGGTGTGCGAGTGGTGTAGCGTCTCTCCATGGGGGTGCGCATGATCATCCTGGTTGGAATGGGTGTTCTCGGCGCGGCGGCTGGTTGGGGACTGCGCATGCTGAGCCTACCCTCGGAAACCGAGACGCGTTCGGGTCCGCCGCCTCCGGAAGAATCGGTCAACTATGCGGTGCAGGCGCGTCCGGTCGGGCCTCTCCTGGAGCAGGCATCCGTTCCCACTTTGGAGGATCTCAGGGATGCGGGCTCCAGCGACCGGCTCCGGGTTCTCGTCCGCTATCTGCGGGAGGCCGATTTCGAGGATGTGTGCGTCCTTCTCGGCTCCGAATTTGATGATCTGCGCCGGACGGAAAGCGCCGTCGAAAAGCTCATCCTCATGCGGGCGGTCACGCTGGACGGAACGGGAATCGTCGACTGGATCAAGAATCAAGCGCAGATGAATTCCTATGCCCGCAGACAACTTCTCTGGAGGGTATTCGGGGCATGGATGAGGCACGATCCGGAATCCGCGCTCAAGGCGAGCGAGAAGGAAGACGACGAACTTCGCCAGTCCATGATTGCGAAATACGGAAAACACGATCTCGAACGAGCCATCGAAATGATGCGGGAGCGGTGGCCGGGCAGCTACCAACTTTCCGATCTGGAGAGGCAGCGCATGCGTGAGCTCGCGAAGGTGGGGTTCGAAGTCGCCACCGAGGCGGCGATGGAGATCGAGTCCAAGGCGAGACGCGAAAGCGCGCTGCACCAGATCCTTAACGACTGGGTGAAGGAGGCGCCCGGGGCCGCATGGGAATGGTTGGTGCGAAAGCAGGGGGCGCTGCCCGCGTGGAAGCACCTCGCCAACACCGCGATCAGCAGCCTCGCCACCACCGACCCCGCGGCGGCCCTCGAGAGGGTTGGCGACTTGTCCGGTTATATGCGGCAGTCGCTCGAATCGACAATCGTGGAAAAGTGGGCGGAAAGGGATCTCGACAGCGCGCTTTCGTGGGTGCTGGGGCAGCAGGATCCCGCGCGCAGAAACACCTTCTTTGCCAGACTGTCTCGGAAGCTCGCTTCGGAGGATCCTCGTCGCTTGCTGACGCTCGTCCACGATCAGCGAATCCCGGTGTGGACGAGCTACTCCGGCACCATCGAGACGAAGAACGGGAGTTCGACGGGATTTGGCAGCACCCTCGGGGGAAATGTGATTGAAGCGGTCCAGAAAGCCGCGATCAAGTTGGCGGAGAGGAATCCGATGTCTGCGCTCACCCTGCTGTTTCGTCTCACCGAGGGTGATGGCTCCCTCTTTGGCACAACGGCGGACAGGGTCGGAGCCCTCTGGGCGGCGAGGAATCCGTCGAAGGCGGTCGACTGGGCGGCTGCTCTCCCCGAGAGTCCCTTCAAATCCGAGTTGCTTCGAGGCGTTTTCCGGAGATGGGCGGCCGATGCTCCCGAGGCTGTGGCGGCCCACCTGTCGGGTGTCGAGTTGGATTCGAGCAACCTCCGTCTCGCGACGACAGTCGCGCAGGGATGGGCGGCGAAAGACTCGGCGGCGGCCCTTGACTGGTCTGCCCGAATTGGTGCGCAGATCCTCGTCGAGACCATCAAGACGGTTGCCGCCTCCGACGTCGGACTGGCGATCGAAGCTCTGGACCGGCTCGAAGAGGCGGATGACCTCAGACGCGGGATATCCGGAGTCGCCGACATCTTGACGAAATCCGATCCGGAAGCCGCGTTCGCATGGCTGGACCAGCAGTCGGTCGGCGGGCTCTCCAATGTCTTTGGCAATGTTGCCAGGGCATGGGTTCAGATCGAACCCGAACGCGCGTCCCAGGCAATCCTCGACATGCCCGAGGGCCGGGAGCGCGACCATGCTGTGGACGGGATGATCTCGGTCCTCGTCTATGCGCAGAAGAACGATCTCGAAGCCGCCGAGCGGTGGGTAGAGATGATCGGCGATGACAAGCTGCGGAATAAGTGGAAGCCGAGAATCGAACGGGAGAGACGGGACGAATGAAGATTCTGCTCACAGTCATTGCGGCGATTGGTGGTCTTGTGGGTTGGTTGGGTGCAGGTGCCTACCTTGGCAGCGGAGGGAGCGCCCCAGTTCCGTCGGAAGCGGAAAGCCCGGAGACCTCTCATGAGTCGAGAACCGAGGATCCCCCGCCGCCCCCAGTGATCGAAGCGGCGGCGAATGGAGTGGTCGCGCACTCGTTCGATGACTTCAGCGAATTCATTCTCGCTCTGGACCGCGCGGACGTCGAGGACTGTCGTCGCTGGCTTCAGGCGCTCGGCTCACACGACGGCCGGCCCCACATCTACCGCCTGGCCAAGATCATCTTCGAGCGCTGGGCGCGGCTCGATCCCGCCGGAGCCCTCGCTGCGGCGCGCGCGGAGCCCTCGTATCGATCCCATTCGGCCGACATCCTCGTCCAGTGGGCACGCGAGGACGTGGAGGCGGCGCTCCATGCCTCGCTCGAAGGCGAGCAGATCACGGATATCTATGGCGTGATGAGGGGTGCCGGACCCGAACATATCCAACGGGTCCACGATCTCCTCGTCGAACGCGGCGTCGACAAGAGGTCTCCCGGCTACTTCGAGGCGATCTTCCACCACATAGGCGCCGTGGACATCAGGAAGGCGGCTGATCTTGCTCTCGCCTTTCAGCTGAGCAGTGCCCAGAGGACGTTCGGACCGAACACCACCGGAATGAGCAACGTTCTCGGTATGTGGTTGGGGAGGGATGCCTCGGCGGCTCTAGCATGGGCCGAGTCGATCGAGAACAGAGCTGCCCGGAAGAAGATTCTAGAGCAATTGACCAGCAAGTGGGTTGCGTGGGAACCGAAGGAGGCCTTGGAAGCCATGTGGGACCGGACCGATTTCTCCCGCCTTGCCACCAATAACTCAGTCAGTATTCCCGGCTATCGAAAGAGGCTGTCTGCGGCGGAATTCGACGCTCTCGTCGAATGGGTAGACGCACGGGCCGCCACCGACCCCTATGAGGCGGAAGCCGTCTATCACGCGATGGTTCGCGGCGTACACTACTCGGGCGAATACGAGCGATTGGGGACCCTCATTACAAGACTCAACAGCGAAGAGATGCCGCGCAATATTTCCAGCGCGATCGAACATGTTTCCGCAAGTTGGGCCGCACAGGATGAAGAGGAGCTTCTGGAATTCATCAACTCGACCGAGGACGCGAAGATCCGCAAGAACGCTACTCAAGGACTGTTGAACCACCTCGCACGCACCGATCCCTTGCGCGGACTGGAATTCGTCAGACAGCAGGAGGGAGAGGGAGATCTCAAAACGGATGACCTGATGAAGAGCCTCTTCGACTTGAGCTCGGATCCCGATGCCCTGATCGCCCAGTTGCCTGACTCAATGCGTGGAGCGGCCCTCGAAAAACGGTTGAGGACGCTCACTCACGAAGATCCTCTACGCGCGGTCGAATTCCTCGGGCGGCATGATGAATTCGAAACCACCCACCACGAGCATCTCATGACTATCAGTACGGCTTTGGCGCTTCAGCATCCGTCGCTGGCCGCCGAAATGGTCGACGAGCTCGAGCCGGGGCCCGATCGGGAGTTCGCTGCGGGAAACGTCGCGGCAGTGTGGGCGGAAACTAACTTCGATGCGGCAGTCGAATGGTCACAGTCGCTCGACGATCCCGCGAGTCGCTCGCGTGCGCTCGAACGCGTCGTGCGGCTCGCCGCCGTTCACCGGCCCGAACGTGGGATGGTCCTCGCCGTGGAAATCGAAAACGACAGACTCCGCGTGCAGGCGGTCTCGAACAGTCTCCTGAGCTTCGCGCGCCGTGATCCGGATGAATCCATGCGATTGCTGGAGGGTGCCGAAGTCTCGGGCGAAATGCGGGCCAAGATTGTGGAAACGGCTGCGAAAATCCGCGCGGTGCGGAAACTTCCGTCGGATTGATCTGAAGGATTCTTGAAGGAGAAGCGTCGGATACCGATCATTCTACAATGAAAAGGGTGACAGCCTGATTGACTGCCACCCTTTTTTAAAGGCCTCGATTGGATCAGGTGCCAATTACTCACGCGGCGCTTCGCTGGCACTGCCGGGTTCTTCCTCGGCGGCGATTTTGATCGAGCGCTTGCGTTTGTCAGCGACAACCTTGGTTTGGCTGCCGTCGCGGGCGACGTAGACCCACTCGATCTTGTCGAAGTGCAGGGAGAGCGACACGCCGGCATTGCCCTGCGCGTCGGCGGCGAACGAATAGCTCGTCACGATGACGTCCTTCAGCTTGTAGGTGAGGTAGGGCTCCTGACCGCGGGAACCGTCGTCCTTGATGACCTCGATTTCCAACTTCGGGATCACTTCGCCGAGGTTCATTTTTTCGAGGAGCTTCGGCGACGCCTTTTCGTATTCGATCGTCAGGGTGACGTCTTCAACGACGGTTCCGCCGCGGCGGCGGGATTGTCCGGTGGCGGCGCCGCCCGGTTTATGGGCGCCCCAGTCGATGTGCAGGACGTTGATCCACTTGTCGTGGTTCGCGTCTTCGGATTCGCCATCGATGCCGTCGAATTTGGCGAAGACGGCCGCCTTGGCAGGGGAGGCGAGGGTGAAGAGCACGGCTGTGGCCGTGCCAAGGAGGAGAGGTGCGGTTTTTGTGCTGAAGAGGGATTTCGGTGCTTTCATCTATTCTCTCTTTGTTTTGGGGGTGTTCTATCCTCGATCACTGTGCGGGATCTCCGCTCAGTCTCTTCCAGACCCGAAAGACGACCGAATTCCGGGTGTATGCCGGGGAATGGAGAAAACTTCCGATGAAAATGGGCGCAACCGGCGTTTCACTTGAAAAGGATCATTGCGTTCCGTGTTCTGGCGTCACACACAGTCAACCCGCTCGATGTCCGGTTCCTCCGACGAGGAACTGGCGGAGTCGCTTGCGGAAACCGGAGATTCGCGGGCCTTTGCGGCACTGGTGGATCGATGGCAGCGTCCGGTCCAGCGCCTGTGCACGCGGATGCTCGGTGGGGATGTCGCCCGTGCCGAAGATCTGACGCAGGAAGTTTTTGTCCGCCTCTTTGAAAAACGCAGCCATTACTCCGCGAAGCCCGGAGCGAAATTCTCGACCTATCTCTGGCGGGTGGCGATCAATCGCTGTCGCGACGAGATTCGCCGGAGGGAGAGACGAAGTGAGAATGTCAGTCCCGATGAGTTCGCATCGGCGGAGGCGATCGAAGAGACCGCACCAGACAATGTGGCGAGTTCGAATGAAGAGGCTGAGATCGTGCGCCGCGCCCTCGGTGAGCTTCCCGAAACCTATCGCAGTGTGCTTGTCCTCCGTCACTACGAAGGCCTCCGGTTGCGTGAGATCGCGGAGGTTCTCGAGATTCCCGAAGGAACTGTCTACTCGCGGATGGCGGAAGCGCTCCGGCGGATGACCGGTCTCCTGCGTGCCGCCATGGAGGATCCCGTTGTCCTGGCAAAACAAAAATCATCATCTCCGACCACGCCTCCCGGACTGAATCCGTGCATTTCGACCACGAACGCATCATCACCATGAAACATCCGACCGACGAACAATGGGCTGGGTACGTCTATGACGAACTGCCAGCCGAAGAAATGGAATCCCTACGGGCGCATCTCGATGTGTGCGAGACATGTCGCGCGAGCGTCGAGCAGACGCGTCTCACGATGCAGCGTCTCGATAGTTGGGAGCTCAATGAGGAGGAAAATGCACCGACTCCACCGGTGTCTGTTCGCCTCGCTTCGTTCCGGTGGGCGGCGGTGGCAGCGATCTTTCTCGGACTGGGGATCCTCATTGGACGGGCCGGGACGGTCAATCAGGAGGATCTCGACGCGCTGCGAGCGGAATTGTCGTCGCCGGTCCCAACAACGGAGTCGGACGTCGGGCTCAATCGATTGCGCGGCGAGTGGAACTCGCTCGCTTTGCGCCTCAAGCAGCAGCAGGAGGAACTCCGCGGCCTGCGTCGCGATCTGGAAACCGTTGCTCTTTCCGCGAACACCGAATTCGCCCGGACCAAACGTGACTTCATGAAACTCGTCGCGCTCAAGGCAGGACATCCATCCATCACCACGAAACCCTGAATCAGCCATGAAAAAACAGTCCATTCATCCAGCTCGAGCCGTCGTTTTCTGCATTTTTGCAGGGTGCGGACTCGGCCTCGCCGAGGAAACGACCGATCAACCGGTAGCGAACAACCCGAACGCGTTCGGCAACATCACGATCGGCGACCCCTCGCCCACCCAGTTCAATCCGAACTTCGTGACCTCATGGGTCGAAATGAATCACGTTGGCGGGCTCGCCCCCGACGGTACTTTGACCCAGCAGTCGAGTCCTGCGGTTGGGCTTGTCCTGTTCGGCCCGAAGGAAGCCGAGACGCAGGCCGAGATCCGCGAGGATCTACGCGTCATGGCCCACCTGCTCAGAAAGAAGGCCCACGGCGGTTTGCACGCGCGAGCTGTGATGCGTGCGATGGGGATTCAGATTCAATCCTCTGCCGAAAAATACCGACCGGAGGCGCGCTACATCGAGGGGATGGGCGTCGTCTTCAAGATTCCCGTGCACTTTGCTGTCGCACCGATCGAGTTTGGTGCGAGCCCGGCCAAGGTAAAGAAGGTCGCACCCGAGTCGGATTGGGAACGTGCCAAGAAAGAGACGCTGGGTGCGGGTGCGGCTGGGGCGAGTGCCTTCGTGGATCTGGGAACGGTGAATTCGAATACTGCCCTCGCGCTGACGGGACTCGCCACCACCACCACACCCCGGGTGTATGACAAGAGTTTTGTCGCCACGATCGAGCAGGCGCTGGTCAGCGCACTTCAGGAGGCGAAGAACATTCGCCATCTTGAGAACAGTGACACCATTGTTGTTCGAATCCTCGAGGTCGTTTCTGCGGACGATACGATGGCAAAACTCGGGTTGATACCGGGTTACTCCACGAACCGCACGGTGATGAATCTCCGCGTGAACGTAGGAGACGTGATGGCCTTCGCGGACGGCAAGGGCAGCGAGGAAGAATTTCGGAAAAAGGTCGAGGTATTCCGCTATGTGGAGTCCTGAGGCTGCGTTTAGACTGATTCTCAGAAGTTTTTCCGAAATTGGAATCCGCTGAAACTACGGGGTCATCCTGAGTGACGGAGGAGCGAAGGATCTGGATAGCACCAACTGCTCAGGTCTTCATCGGGCGCGTCGAGCATCCTTGCTGCCTTCCGCCAGGTGTTCTCGAGCGCCACCGATGCTCACGAGATCCTTCAGTCGTGCCTCCTTCAGGATGACCACTGCGGTTACCGGTGGACTGGAGAATGTCAGGAACTTGTGGAAATCGCTCCAGCTAGACCATTGCGAGGACTCGACAAGGTCCGCCTGTGGCTCCCGCGATCTTTGGCATTCCGACGAAAAGGTCTGCTCCTTTCAAGGGCACCTTGTCGAGATTGGCAACGCACTCGATGGCCCAGCGACCGGCCGGAAGCCAACGCGTATGCGTCGGGAACGATTTCGTGGGGCCGATGTCGATGCTCAGCGTGTCGACCGCAAGCGCAAGTGCGGCGCGTTCCTTGAGGAGAAACGCCGCGCTTTCCTCGTGGAATCCGGGAAAGTGCATCGCGCCCTTGTCGTCGGCGTTGCGGAAGCGCTTTGTCTTCACGTGCTGATCCCAGCCGCTGTTCATTGCGACGCAGGCGCCGCGCGGGATACGCCCGTTTTTCGACTCCCACTTCTTCAGATCATCGGGAGTGACTTCCGCATCGGAGTTCTCGGCGGCGCGCGCCCTGATGTCGACGACAACGAGCGGAAGGACGAATTCCGAGGGATCGATCTGATCCGCCGCCGCGCCGTCGGCCGATCGGTGAACTGGCGCATCGAGGTGTGTGCCGGTGTGCTCGTGCAGCGTCCAGCGGTTCTGATTCCAGCCTACCTCGCCGAACTTGGAGATTTTCTCGATCCCAAAGGTCGAGACGCCCGCGTAGGTCGGAAAGTCGGGGGTCAGCGGATGAGTCAGATCGACGATGCGTCGCTTCGGGGTCTTAGGGCCGTCGGCCTCGGAGTTTCGAACACTGAGAGCGAGGGCGGCGGTCGCAGTGGCGGCAGCGGTCAGTAGATCGCGTCGGTTCTGAAGGTTCTTTCGGACGGTGGAGATGGTTTCCGGGGCACACATGACTTCGGTTGACAGCGTATCAAAAGAGTGTCCGAGGCGACAAGCCCAGGGCGATTTTCATCGATCTGAGTCTCGACCACCGCTAAGAAGAGGGCATGGCAAAGCGACGCGCCGTCAAGGTCATTGTGGTTAGCATGCTGGCCGTGGGATTTGTGTCACTGGTGATCTTTCTCTATCTTCGGGACGATCCGCTCGGCGATCACAGCGATCTCGCGGTCAAGCCGCTCGATCTCGAGGAAGGCGGCGAGGCTTTCGAGGCGTGGATGGTTGCGGCCCGGAGGGCGGATCTCGATTCCTGGAACGAGCATGCTTCGGATCCTGACTTCCACAAACAGTTGAACGGGAAGCTCCCATGGGATCCGGAACGCTTCGAGAAGATCCTCGACGCGAATCGGGATTCGATCGAGTCGGCGTTCCATGCCGATACGTTGGGACCTTTTACCCTGCCGCGGATGGCTCAGGTGGATGATATCACGCCGAACCTCACGGATCTGGGAACGGTTTCGAAGAACCTTCGTCTGCATGCTTTGGAACGAAACACCGCAGGCGACAAGGAAGCCGTGACCGAGACCTTGTCAGTGGCGTTGCGCCTCGGAGATCGGCTCGTCGAAGGAAACAATTCCCTCATCGCGTTCCTAGTTGGAGCCACCTGCCAATCGAGTGCCTTCCGGGCTGTGGATCAGTACATTTGGGATTTGCCCAACGATCAACTCGACCTCCTCGAGCGGGTGCTGGCGAAGGAGCCCCGCATTACCGAGTCATTGGAAAGAAGCGTGCGGATCGAGTTCGGATTCATGGAGGACACGGTCAGGCGCTTGAAGGATGGAGAGATGGGCAATACGGACTTCAGCCTTCTCGAAGGGTCGCCGCCGCCTCGTCTGCTGTTCAGACCCAATCGGACGGTAAACAATTCCGCGGATTTGTATCGGCTAGTGATTGCCGACGTTGGGACGGAGGCGACTTCCCGCAAGGGGCCTCCCAAACTGACAGCGCCAACTGGGCTCAAGCGCTACCACAGCAACGCTTTCGGTGATTACCTGATTCGCCTTGGGACGCCGGTTATTTGGACGATGATGAATCAAGCCGATCTTTCTGCGGCTCACCGTCGGGCACTTCGGCTGAAGATCGCCCTCGTCAAGTATCATCGCGCCGAGGGCGGTTTGCCGGACGAGCTGTCAACGCTCGTGCCAGATCACCTCGATGGCGTTCCGCTCGATCCCTTTGATGGGGCTCCGTTTCGCTACGATCCGGAACAGGGCATCATCTGGGCGATCGGGGAGGACCTCATGGACTACGGCGGGGAGAGTGACCGCAATGAGGCGGGCTTTGCTCGCTTCAACGAGGATCCGACGCTCTTCGTTCTTCCCGAAGAGTAATTCGTGCCCTGGCTACCACTCCGGATGCTCCTTCTTCGTCTCGGCGGCGAGATCTGGTAGATACATCGGCGCGGATCCCATCATCACCGCGTTTGCACCTGCAGCAATATACCTGCCGATATCCTCGACGGCGGACGCACCACCCACCGCTGCGATTTCCAGGTTGAGGTTGTCGCGGGCGATGACCGCAGCCGCCTTACCCACGCTTTCCACGCAGGGATCGTGAATCGTCCGACCGAGCACGCCTGCATTCACAAACTTCTCCCCGAACACCGGGCTTCGATCCCGCTGGATCACTTTCCCGACAATGCAGTTCACGAGCGTCACGCCGCTCGCGATGCCATCGAGTGCGCGCAGGTAGGCGGCGAGCCTTTCATCGTCGTCAAAGTAACCGGTCTTGATCAGCAGCGACGTGTCGCCGATGGCCGCGCGGATCTTTTCGGCGATGGCTCGGCTCGCCACCACGTCGAGATAGATGCTCCCTTCGGACGAGCAAACATTTGGGCAGGAGAAGTTCGCTTCGATCATGTCTGCTCCCGACTCGACCGCCCAGCGTGCGCAGTCCACGAAGTCGTTGGCCACATCGTCGAGCGTCCACGAATCGTCCGGAGTCGCGACCACGGAGACAATCAGAATCTGTCCGTTGGGCAGTCCCTCCTTGGCTCGGCGAATGTCCGCCTTCCAGATCTCCGGAGCCATCGAAGGCATGCCGAAGCAGACCGACGAGCTGATCGCGCTCGGATCTGGTGGCGGCTCATCGACCACGTAGTAGGTGCCGGCTTCGTCCTCCGCCTTCTCGACGAAGACCCAGTTCGGCAGTGGATAGCAGGGTCGATGCGATGAGCGCACGGTCTTGTACGTGAGGAGATCGAATCCCCGCTGTGCGAAGGCGAGAATCCATTTGCTGTTCAGGAGCAATCCCGCAGCGATACCCATTCGGCTGCGAACGGGGAGACTCAGAAACTGCTTTGGTGAAACTACGGGGATTTGCGGGGCCGGTTGCTTGAAGGCCGGGCCACGGTCGTAGTTTTCCAGATAGCTCGCGTGGATGTCGTAGGTGCGCTCCATGTCGAATGGGATTCTGAGCGAGGGGAGGAGATTTGGCACGCGCGATCCGGCCTTCGCCTCCGCGACGAAAAAAAATTTCGGAATTTGGCAATCGGAAGCGGATACTGGTGAAAGCCCTTGTTTTCGTGAATCCGACCGCAGAATTCGTCCGACTCTGGACCCGCTATCAGGCGGAGGTGGAACGGTATGTTTTCATGATGATTCCTCGGGCGGCGGATGCGGCGGAAGTGCTTCAGGAGGTGTCGGTGAAGCTTTGGGAGAAGTGGGAGAATTTCGATCAAAGCCGACCCTTCGTGCCGTGGGCGATCCGGTTTGCGTGGCTGGAAGTGTTGAAGTGGCGGCAGAGGCAGGCGCGGGAAAAGCTGGTGTTCTCAGATGGACTGCTGGAGCAGCTGAATGCGGCACATGATAACGAAACACCGTTCGTCGAGGCGCGGCGAAAGGCGCTCGAAGCCTGCCTCGCCAAGCTTAATGACCAGGAGCGCAAATGGGTGAACCTGCGTTACGGTCGGCACGGGGCCGTCAAGGAGGAGGCCGAGCGCACGGGGGTGAGATTGCACAAGCTTTACTATGCGCTCGAGAAGATACGTGCGCAGCTACTCGACTGTATTGGGAGAACAATGCGACGGGACGGATGGAGCGAAGCGTGAAAGGTGCCATGGAGACTAGTAAAGACACCAAGCTGAACGGTCTGCTTGCACGCCTCGTCGAGGAGACGATTTCCGCAGAAGAGTTCTCGGAATTGGAGGAGATCCTCGATGGGAATCCTCGCGCCCAGGAGCGCTACTTGCATTACCTCGGATTGCACCGCGATCTTCAGCAATCGGGATCGATGGATTCTGCCGGCGAGGGAAGACGGCGAGTACGTCGGATGCCCGTCGCGTGGATGGCCGTGTCTGGAGCGGCAGCCGCGCTCGTCATCGGCGGTATCGCGTTCCTCATGTCCGATAGAGGCGGTTCGTCTCAGTCGAATGCCGATGCGCCGATTGCCCGCATCGTCGAGTGGAACGGTCCGATGACATGGACAGGCAATGGTGGGCAGGTTGTCCATCATCTGGTTTCAGGCGAAGCGCTTGGCGGCGGCACCTTGGAATCGCTGACTCCGAATTCGTGGGCGAAGATTGCCTTTGAAGATGGGACGAAGGTATCGGTTTCCGGACGAGCTGTGGTCACGCTGTCGGAAGGAAAGACCGGCAAGGTGATTCGTCTTCGCGAGGGCGATATTTCCGTGGATGCGACGCCTCAACCCGCAGACCGTCCCCTGCGGCTGGTCACAAGGTCAGCAGAAGCCGAAGTACTGGGGACGCAGTTCAATGTGTCCGCGAACGCGTCGAGAACGCGTCTCACGGTCAATGAGGGGCTGGTGCGCGTGACGCGGCTCGCCGATGGAAGCGTGCAGGAAGTTCGAGCCGACCATCTCGTTGTCGCCGCGCTCGAACGCGGGAAAGCATTCGCGGCGATTCCGCGCGGTGAGTATGCCAAGGCTTGGAAGAGCGATTTTCCACGCAACGTGCGACAGGGGAAGTGGAATGCCGACGACGGTAGCGTGCGCGCCGAGTCCCACCTCTTCCGCGGGGATCGTGGAGAGCGTGAGAATTCGATACTGCTTCACAGCGTGGTCGTCGGACCCTCGGGCGAGGAAACTTCTCCCATTCTGCTGACGAAAGGCGCGCGATTCCGCATCGTGGGTCGGATTGCCGAGAGCCATCGAGTGAGCTTTGGCTTCGGAACCCATCGCGTTCGCGGCGGACTTGCGGGGAAGTATGACTTATCCCGACGAATCGATGTGAGGCCGCAAAGTGGCGGCGTCTTCGAGATTGAACTGGGTGTCGAGGAGTTTCCGCCCTTGGACGCCGGTTTTCCGGAGTCTCCGGTGGGGCACGAACTCGTGTGGCTCTGGATCCAGACGGTGAAGGAGGACGTGGGACTGAAAGTGATCAGCGTCGAGCTTCTCGATTCCGAGTCATGAAGGCGCAATTGCTCACCCACGGAATCTGGCTGGCGATCGCAGCTTCTGCGTTCGTTCTCGGTTCGCAGTTCTTTCCTGCGGATGGAGACTCGGTGGCGACTGGTGACGGGGCAGATAAGCCGAACTCGGGATCGGAGAAGAAGAAGTCGGTGGTGCCGAAGCATGTGTCCGAATCCGCCTCGGCAAGCGCACGCGCCAAACGGATTGCGAACAAGGCGAGTCGTGAGGAAAAGGGCCCGCTCACGGAGGAGTCGATCAAAGAACTCGGTGAAGCCGTCCGGAATGCGGCGAGTCCGGTGGAGCGCCGCCTCGCATTCTCACAACTCCTCGACGGTCTCACCGCCGGGAACGCCTTACAGATTCGCGAGGAGATCGCGCAGATGCATCACCACAGCGCGGAGTTCCGCGAGTTCCACTATGCGTGGGGTGCGCTCGCTGGTCCGGAGGCGGCGATGTTTGGAGCGGATACGAAAGAGGACGACATGGCACCAGCGTTGGCGGGCTGGGCGAACAAGGATTTCAACGGTGCGCTCATGTGGCTCGAGAATCTGAAGATGGAAGGCAACCCGGCTTTTGAGAACGCACTCAAGGAACGCAAGATTCCCGAGGAGCAGTTGCGCAATCATCTCATGCGAGGACTTGTGCAAGGTTTGGCCGATGCCGATCCCGAGAGGGCGAGTGAGTTCGTGCAGGCGCAGGTCGCGGCTGGAAACGAGCATGCCATCGGCATGATGCACATGGTGGCGGAAGCGGTGCTGCGAACGGAAGCGCCCGAGGAGGCGGCGGTGTGGGCGGATGGCCTGCCGGATGGTCACACGAAGAACGTGGCGATGCACCGCGTGGCTCACCACTACGCGCGAAGGGATCTGGAGGCGGCGGTCGAATGGGCCGAGGGAATCGGTGAGGCGCCGGAGGCTGCGGGTGTGATCGCCACGGTGGGTTCCACATGGGCCTCGAAGGAACCGGAAGAGGCCATCGGCTGGTTGAGCGCTCTTCCCGCGGGCGAGGGTCAGAATGCGGGCATGGCGCGCGCGCTGCACCAGTGGACGGGGAAGGACGCGATGGCCGCCAGCGAGTTCCTTGTTGCGATGCCGGAGTCCAAGGCGAAGGACGCGGCGATCAGTGGATTCAGCCATCGACTCGCGTGGGAGGATCCGGAATCGGCGATCGCATGGGCGGGTACAATTTCATCCGATAAGCGCCGCAACGAAACGCTGGCAGGCGCGGCGCGGGCGTGGAGACACAAGGATCCGGAGGCTGCCACTCAATGGGTGATGGCGTCCACGCTCCCAGAGGAGATGAAGCAGGCGATCCTTCAGCCTGACAAGAGAGAGGAGAACGACGAATGAACCGGTCGCACCTCACGCATGGTTTGTGGGCCCTCGTCACGATCGGAATGTTCGTGGCGGGCTCGCAGTGGGCGCGTTCTTCGAAGAGTGGCGGCTCGACGGATTCGGAAACCGCCTCGGAGGGTCGGCAGGGAATCGAGAAGGTCACTCCGTTCGCGTCGTCCCAGAGTTCAGGAGCGGGCGTAGCCAAGAAGGAAGGCGCTTCGGAAGACGGGAGGAAAAAGTGGCAAAGTGTGTGGGAAGGTGCGGATCTGCATTCCGTATTCGCTTTCGCGCGCGATGTGCCGAGCCGATCCGAAAGCTCCCGGCCGCTGTCTAGGAAGCAGATCGAGGCGCTCGTCTTGACGGCGATCAAGTCGGGAGATCCTGTCGAGCGGCGCATGGCATTCGACCGCATTCTCGAAGAGATGCGTTCGGAGAGCTTCACCGCGGAGCAGGCGCACATGATCCGAAGCGTGATGCATCACAGTGGAGCGAGCGGTGACCAGTGGCGGCTGTTTGACTACGCGTGGGGTGCGAACGATCCGCAGGCGGCCCTCGCCAATGTCGAGAAGATTTCCGAGCAGCATCTCGTCGGCTACCTCGGCAACATGATTCCGGGGCTCGCGAGTGCGCATGCCGACACCGCGATCGGTTTGTTCGAGGGCTTGGATCCGAAAATCCAGTCCAAGATCCGTCGCCGACTCTTCGAAGGCCTCATCGACAACGATGTCACCGTAGCCACCGACTACATTTACGGCGTGACCGACCCGCAGAACTACTATTGGCGTCCGATGGACCAGCTCACGCGGGAACTTGTGAGGGACAAGGGACTGCAGCCGGCCCTCGACTGGGCGAACACGCTGCCGGAAGGTCCGCTGCGGACAAGCGCGTGGAGCGCCGCCTATGCACACTGGACTTCGCGCCAGCCCGAAGCAGCGGTGGACGGAATCATCGGGATGGAACCCTCCGACGACCGGAACGCGGCGATCAACGGATTCGTCAGCGCGCTCGCCGGACAGGACGGGGAGGCCGCCGTGATCTGGGCCGCCGAAATCACCGAACCGGCCATGCGTTCGAGTGCCCTCATCCGTGTCGGCCGCAAATATTACGAACAGGATCCGCAGGGAGCGACCGCGTGGTTCGGGACCAACAGCACCCTCCTGCCTGATAACGGCTGGGAGCAGATCACCGCACCCCCGAAAGATGAGCGGAAGTAGGGCGGTACTGATTGGCGTTCTCGTGGTGGCGGGCGTTGGGCTCGGTGTGATTGTCTGGAACCGTCCAAAGTCTGAATCCGATGTTGCGGACCCGCGGCATAGGAAGTCGAATGGCGCCGGCTCCAGCGAACCACGGAGGGTGACTGGTGACTCGTCAGAGATTTCAAGCGAGG
>CAJIAN010000280.1_pt1 | contig 20899 bp, 29 predicted proteins | sample 9199061 | NCBI WGS metagenome assembly CAJIAN01 (sample SAMEA7708264, study PRJEB35096) | sediment metagenome | biome: marine neritic benthic zone biome [ENVO:01000025]; feature: sediment [ENVO:00002007]; material: shallow marine sediment [ENVO:03000034] sea grass bed [ENVO_01000059] ...
CATCCTCTCGGAATGCAAGAATTGGAGCGACACCACCTGTCGGTGCGGCCAGAATAACGTTGGTCTGTGTTGCGCCGCCGGTTCGGAATCCGGGGGTAATGCTGACAGTACCACCGAAAGCAGATGGAGACTCACCACCCGTGATGTTTACGTCACCACCGAATCCAGAAGCGTTAGCGATACCACCCGTGACGTTTACGTCACCACCACCAGCGTTGTTGGCGTTGCCCGTGCCACCTGTAATGTTGACCATACCAGCGTCTACGCTGACGTTGTTGGCCTGACCACCCATGATGTTGACATCACCACCCAGTGCCGCAGCGTTTGCGGTCACGGTGAGGGAGTCACCAGCCGTGATGTCGATGTCGCCACCACGAATGTTACCCGTGGAATTACCGGCATCGATGGTTACGTTACCAGGATCCCGGTTGGTGGCAACAGCGCCAGTTGCGTTACCGGCAACCATCGTGATTGAACCACCGTCGCCGGAGGTCGTGCCGCCGTTACCGGCATTGATGGTTACCGGACCACCGTTACCCTTCGCGCCGCCCCTACCAGCGTTGAGGTCAATGGCACCACCGATACCGGTTGCGCCACCGACGCCAGCGTTGAGTTCAATCTCACCACCGATACCAGCACCAGAACCAGTACCGCCACTCATATCGATTCTGCCACCACCAGCAGAAGCGCCACCGGCATCACCAGCATTCAAGTTGATGTCCTGACCAAGACCAGTGGACGTACCGACATTGAGGTTGATTGTACCAGCGGAACCAGTTCCGTTATTGTTTCCTGTGGCGAGTGTGATTATGCCAGTACCGGCGGCACCACCAACGCTACCGCTAGTAATGTTGATGTCACCCGAACTACCAGTCGGGTTTTCAGCAGATGTGATGTTGACATCACCTGAACCGAAGCCACCAGCACCACCTATAATAGTGACATTGCCACCAACACCCGAACCAGTTCCAGAACTCGTCGTGTTGCCACCCCTGATGGTGACATTACCGGGGGCCTTTAGTGCCTGGGCTGCGGCAGCACCCTTGATGACAACAGAACCACCAGTACCGGAATCTCCAGTGAGTGGTCCTTGACCACCGACAATGTTGACAGTACCGCCATCGCCGGAGGTACCAGCACCAGCCGTGATGTTTACAGCACCACCCGGCTTTCCCAAATTATTACCAACACCACCCGTGATGCTGACCGAGCCGCCATTACCGGAGGCTCCCTCACCAGCAGTCAGGGAGATTGGAGCACCTACGGCACCGCCAGCGGTTCCGTTCGAGGTACCCATGGCAACGGTCCAGCCGTCTGCCGCCATGGTCATGATGTTGCCTACTGGTCCGTAGGCAGCACTGATTGCACCAGCCGCCATTCGAATCGTATCGTCGTCGGCGGTTGCCTCAACTTCGAGGAGCGTATCCATGTCGGCATCCACGAGGGTATTGCCATCAGGGGCAGGCCCGAAGGAAAGAGTGCCACCACCGTCGGAGGCGAGCACACCAGCCACGTCTGCGGCAGGCATAGTGAGTGTGTACGATGTCGTCACGGCGGCGGCTTCGAGGGTCACAGTGCCGCTCGTAGCGCCATTCAGCGTGATGTCGCCATCGATGATGGTGTCGTTCAAGATTCTGGTCATGGTGGTATTCCAGCAATAGGTTGTTCTTGTCCGAGTATTTACCCAGGACTTGACGATACGAGGCAGCGGTGCTATAAATACGAGTACGGTTGCTTGAGCGAAAGTTTGAAGCTCTGCGGACGCGGGTTCGATTCCCGCCAACTCCACCAACCTCGCGCCGGATTTCCGGTCCTACCCTACAGACGCGAATGCGGTCTGGGCTGCGGTCAGCGGGGCGGCTGATGCGAGACAATTCTGGGGTTGCCCTGGTTTCGACGTGGTGATGGATGGCAAGTAGTGAGACCGTCGGGTGTGACACCCCCGTAAAGGTTCAAACCAAGTATCTGCAAACGATGCTGATTTTGGTGAGGAGGATTTCGCCCTCGCTGCGTAAGCGCGAGCCGAACCTTCTGAGCGGCCTAGAAAACCGCACACCTGGGGTGTAATGAGCCTTATCAACCAATTCGCACAGAGAGAGGAGCCTACGTGCTCCTTTCTTGCTTCTGGGGATTTGATTTGCCCTATATACCTGTGTGAAAATTTTTCCACAGGAGTCAGAGCGATGGCCGATATGAGCTACGCAACGCGCCGCAAGAAGCGCATCATCGAGAAGGAGTTGGGGTCGGACTGGGAAGTAAAGTATCCGGGCAAGTCCATCGATGCCGTATACAACATGGTGACTGGCGACCAGCGCAAGAACCTGTTTTGCAAGGTGGATCCCGAGGTCAAGGGTAAGCTCGACGAGATGGTCGATTTCCACGATGTGAAGATGTCCGAGATGGTTGAAAGGCTCGTTCGAGAGGAGTATGATAGATATGCTACAGAGAGGGACGCTCGCGTCGAGTCCGTAGCCTCTCAGTACGCAGCATTTGGAAGCTAACCTCGGAGAGAACGACCATGTCGAAGCCTGCCCCGTGTCCCTGGTGCGAGGATGGTGGGAAGCCCTTTCTTCATAAGGAGCATCACCCGCAGTTTGCTTTTTCGGTTCAATGTTGTAGTTGCGGGGCTCGTGGTCCCCATGTTAAGTTCACCCATGAAACAGGACGAAAGTCCTATCAGGAGCACGTGGAGCCCTTCCAGCAGGAGGCTATACGGCTCTGGAACGAACGAGCAGGAGTGAGCGATGAGAAATCCAGAGAGGATGCCCAAGATACTGGGATTGCTGCATGAGGTCTGGGGCCAGTACCCCGATATGCGGCTGAACCAGCTTCTCCAGATGGTCGCTGCCCACATGGCGCAGCGGCTTGGCGTAGAGCCCCAAGTAGACCTCTTCTACCTGGAGGACGATGCTCTCCTGGAGCAGTTGCAGATAGAGACCGGGAGGGAAGTCAAGCCGGTTGACCCGTATCACGTCTGAACCTATATTCCGGCTATGGAACAGCTAATCAAACTGCTGCCGTTGGACTGTTACCTCGACAACGGGTGTTTCTATCCTGCCGATGTTCTCACGGCAGCGGTAGATGAATTCAACGAGCGGAACAAGGAAACGCCGATGGTCGGGGAGTGTGAATCTCCTCCAAACGCAACCACGGACCGATACGTCAGAATCGATTGGTCAAAGGTCAGCCACATCATTCGGCACGTCTGGATTGACGACTCTCACATCCAGTGCAAGGTCCATCTCCTGGGACATTACGCCGAACTGGCGAGAGAACTGGACTTCGATTACAGGGGTGTACCCCGAGCTACTGGGGTGACGAATGAGGAGTCCGGTGTGTGCAGTAAGTATACCCTTATCACCATCGATCTAGCACTTCCCAAGGGTCTTCTCTAATGCACATCAACACTTCTCCCAAACTCGACTTCAGCGACGTTCTCATCGAGCCCAAACCCTCGAACATGAGCACGCGCGACCTGGACCTCACCCGCACATTCAAGTTCCCCCACAGCGGCAAGCAGTGGAAAGGCATTCCAATCATGGCGTCCAACATGGACGGCGTGGGAACCTTCTCGATGGCCAGGGTACTTCAGGGATACCAGATGATGACGGTGATGCGAAAGCACTACACCTTCAATGACTGGGAGAAAAACGGCAACGACCTCAACTGGAACTACGTGGTGCCGAGCACTGGCACCAACGTCATCTGGGACTCGAACGCCCCGGACTACAAGCTACTCAACCAAATCTGCGACCGCTGGCCTGTCAAGCATATCTGCATCGACGTAGCCAACGGCTACCACAACAACTTCCTCGACTTCTGCAAGCGGATGCGCGACGAACACCCGGACAAGACCATCATCGCAGGCAACGTCTGTACGCCTGACATGGTCTCGAACCTCATTCTCTATGGTGGGGTGGACGTGGTGAAGGTCGGCATCGGTCCTGGTTCCGTCTGCACCACCCGCATCATCGCGGGTGTGGGTGTGCCGCAGCTATCTGCCATCATGGAGTGTGCCGATGCGGCTCACCAGCAGAACGGAATGATCATCGGCGACGGTGGATGCACCACGCCGGGCGACATCATGAAGGCATTCGGTGGTGGAGCCGACTTCGTCATGCTTGGCGGCATGCTGTCTCTCCACGACGAATCCGAGATGGTCGAAGACGGTGAGGTCACCTTCTACGGCATGAGCAGCGAGGAGGCCCGCGACAAACACGGAGCCCGCAAGGATGGGTACCGGACAGCCGAGGGCAAGAGCGTGACCCGCGAAAGCAAGGGTCCGGTCGAAGAGACCGTCAAGTTTGTTCTCGGTGGCATCCAGTCTGGTTGCACCTACATCGGCGCTCAGCGCTTGAAGGAGGTTTGCAAAAGAACCACCTTCAATATGGTGCATCGGACGCACAATACGATTTTCGGAGACCAGTGGTAATGCCCATCTACGAATACGAATGCGAATCTTGTGGGGAGCGCAAGGACTTCATCCAGAAGATGGATGAGGCACCCAAGAAGAAGTGCCCGGCTTGCGGAAAGCTCAAGCTGAAGCGTCTCGTATCGTCTGGTGGATTCATTCTCAAAGGCCATGGATGGTACAAAGACGGCTACGGCAACAAGCCGAAGGCAGGTGATTCATGAAATGGTACCATCTACTAGCGAAGGTCTGTAAGGCAGTAGGTCTCTATCGGCTTATCACCGACCGTGAGGAGAACGAACCGTATCTCCACCGCTACTACCTCCTGAGCACTCGTTGGCTCGCGCCAGTATTCCCGAAGCTCAGCTACCGGCTGGTCCTTCACAAGTGCGTCAAGTCCGATGCCGATGGTCTTCACGACCACCCGTGGTCCTGGTCCTCCAAGATTCTGGAGGGCGGATACTACGAGTCTCTACCCAACGAGACGCACGGCGATCCTGGCGAGGATGGTGTCATCAAGGTATGGCGCGGTCCGGGTGGTTGGCGTTCATGCAGCGCGAACGACTACCACCGGCTTGAACTGCCCGAGGAAGGTGCAGTATCATGGTCGCTATTTCTAATGGGACCGAAGGAGAAGGACTGGGGATTCCAGGACCGCCACGGACAGTGGGTTCAGTGGGAAGAGTACATTAGGAATCGCCACCTGTACGTGTAAGATGCCGAAAATCACTCTGTTGAGAACGAGAACCATTGAGTTCCGGGATGTCTCTCATCTCAAGGAACTCATTGAGTACCATCGACAAGAACTGGGTCGAGCCATCATGTCACTCGAAAAGCCCGGTGCGATTCCGATGATTCAGGCCATCTCCTACAATCTCGTCCACCTGACCCGAGAGCTTGAGCGCAGGAATGGAAAGCGTGCTCAGCTTCACGTTCTGGATGGTGGAAAGACCAAGGGTTGACAATACCTTCCATCGTTTGATACACTGCGCCTCGCAACATTCCGAACCCGTCAGTAAGGAGCGACCATGTCAGACGAAAGCACGACCGAAAGCGCGGAGGCAGCACGAGCCCTCCTCGCCTATGAGGTCACCCCATCAACACTACTCGCGACGCTGGAGCACGCATGTTCCCCGGTCGCCGCGAGCGGCAAACGCAAGAACCAGGCCAACGTCATGGTCTGGGGTCCGATGGGCATCGGTAAGTCCGATGTCTGTAAGTCCCTCGCCCGACTCTGGGGCATGCGCGTCGTCGCACTTCACCTTCCACAGTTCGACCCCACCGACCTCAAGGGTATCCCGATCCGCGAGGAAGACGGCACGGTCCGTTGGGTTCCGTCGAGCTACCTCCCGCAGTTCGAGACCAAGACCCTGACCGCCGACGGCGACTACGAGTTCTGCCCGCAGTGGGATTCCGCCAGGGCTCTCATGGTCCACGTCAACGATGCGGACGGCAAGAACATCGTCCGGTCCAACGACAAGATGCAGGGCGACCTCGACGCCAAGGGTATCAAGGTCGAGATTCGCGGCACCGAGTTCGCGAAGGTCACCGGTCTCAAGAAGGGCATGACCGTCGTCGTCATCGACAAGGCGCTCCTGTTCCTGGACGAGCTTTCGGCGGCAGTGCCGGAGGTCCAGAACGCTGCCCTTCAGATGGTGCTGGACAAGCGCGTCGGTGAGTACGACGTTCCCCCGTTCACCCCGCTGGTCGCCGCCGGTAACCGCGAGTCGGATCAGGCATTCGTGTCCCCGATGAGCATGCCGCTCGCCAACCGGTTCATGCACCTTCGCCTGACCCACAGCCTGGACGACTGGCTGGAGTGGGCGATGATCAATCGCGTGGACCCCGGCATCCTGGGCTTCCTCCAGTGGAAGAAGAACGCACTCTTCCAGTTCAACGCCGAGTCAGCTACCGAGGGTGACTACGGGTTCCCGACCCCGCGTTCGTGGGCGATGCTCTCCGACCAGATGGACGGCATCGACGACTTGCCCGAGGCGTGCTCCAACGCCATCGTGACCGGCTTCATCGGTCGCGCCATGGGGCAGACGTTCATCGAGCACCGCAAGGTCGCTGACCAGCTTCCGAGCGTCGATGACATTCTCCAGGGCAAGAACGTCGAGATTCCCGATACGCTCAACGTCGGTGCCCGGTACCATCTCGCCACGGCTCTGTGCTACGGTCTCGCGGACTACCACGAGAAGCACTACGACGAGTCCATCGGCGGTGGTGCCGACAAGCAGGGCAAGGAGTGGCGCACGGCCACCGAGGCATTCTGCAACTTCGTCGATGAGCACCTGGGTCGCGAGATGACGGTCCTCTGCGTCCACATCGCTTCGCGCCACCTGGGCATTTCGTTCGTGAAGTTCCGGGGCACGAACTTCTCCGGCTTCGCCGAGAAGTATCGCGACGTGCTTCGCCGCACGGTCTAAGTACCCTGAGACGGGGACCGGGTTCGCCCGGTCCCCTAACCGGAGAACGAGAATGCTACATTCCAATGTCATCTTCGTAGCCGAAGACCGAGAGCAGGCGAAGTTCGTCCCGCCGAACAAGCGGTTCCACAAGGATCACTTCGTCGATGAGGATGCGTACAACGACCTCATCGTCGCCAAGGCTCAGCTTCTCAAGGAGTTCCCCTTCTGGGGCATCCTGGGGCTGACCGTCGTGCTCGTCGAGATGCCGAAAGAGCAGATGCCCACCCTGGCAACCGACGGCATGCACGTCTTCTACAACGCCGAGTTCTGCAAGAGCTTGACCAAAGGCGAGCGTGTGTTCGCCATGGCCCACGAACTGTTCCACGGTCTGTTCGAGCACGCTGGTAAGTCCAGCCGGTTCGAGCAGTACACCGGTATCAACTGGGTCAAGATCATGAAGAATGGCACGCCCGAAGAGCAGGCGGACGCCAAGGCCAAGAGCCAACTCTGGAACTTCGCTGCCGACTTCATCGTCAACGACGGTCTCGTCGAGGCGCACGTCGGTGAGTTCATCAAGACCATCCCGATTCTCCACGATGACAAGTACCGTGGTTGGTCGGTGGAAGAGGTCTACGATGACCTTCTGGAGAACCCGGACCAGATTCCGCAGGGCGCACAGTGCCTTGACGAGCACATCGAAATCAACGTCGTCCCGGATGGCGAGATGGACGGTGACGGCTCGCCGAAGCAGGAGTCCGATGGTGCGGGCAACACCAAGATCACCATGTCGGAGTCCGACTACGAGAAGCTGAAGAAGCAGTGGCAGGACACGATGTTCTCTGCCGCCACGGCTCAGAAGGAGCACGAGGCTCGCGAGTCACAGGCAGCGGGTTGCATCCCGTCGGCCATCCAGCGTCTCATCGACGACCTGTCCAAGCCGAAGGCGAACTGGAAGGCATTCCTCCGTCGCGCCTGCACGCAGATTATCAACCGTCGCTACACGTTCCGCACACCGAACAAGGCTCTGTTCTCGCAGGGCTGGACGCTGCCCGGATTCCGCGACCGGCACAACAAGCTGGACATCGCGGTGTTCGTGGACACGTCCGGGTCGGTGCAGGAAGAGCAGTTGACCGCATTCGTCTCCGAGATGCAGGGCATGCTCGCTGCGTTCCCCCGCTACAAGGTTCACGTGAACTGCTTCGACGGCGCAGTCGTCGAGGACAGCGTCATGGTCCTGGAGAAGTCTTCGGGTCCGGCGGGATGGGCTGACGTGAAGGCGAACATCATGAAGTTCATCGGCAAGATTGGCGGCGGTGGTGGCACCGACTTCATGTGCAACTGGGAATACCTCAAGGAGCGCAAGATGAAGCCCCGCATGATCATCATGCTCACCGACGGCTACCCGTGTGGCGACTGGGGCATCAAGGACTATGCACCGACTATCTTCTTTATGATGGGCAACCGAGGCAACATCACGGCACCGTTCGGTCACTCGATTCACTACGAGGAGTTGTAAGTGTCTGATACCCTCGATGCGCTATCGCACGCGGAGGTAACGGACCAGGGCACCTACGTTACGGTGCTCTTCCATCAGCCGGACCGCCAGAGCACGCAGTTCAAGCAGATGGTCAGCTTCCAGATGGGCAAGCCTGTCCAGTTCATCTGGAACCATCGGGATGGAACACGCATCCAGTGGGTGGACCAGGGTGGCACCTTCAACCCACATGGCCCGGCTATTGTGGATGAGAGTCCGCAGCGTTACGAGGAAACCCACAACCTCCAGAGCGGACAACTCGGGAGGAAGGGTGGACCGGCGTACATTCAGCATGCCTTCGGCGTGAGCTACGTCGAGCGGTGGACGCCCGGTGGCAACATGCTACACCGAGTCGAAGGACCAGCACTGGTCGAGATTGACTATGGTGACCCGAACAAGATGTCATGGGAGCGGTTCACGAAAGAACTCGACATCAAGTCCAAGATGAACACGCGGCAGGAAGGCACGGTCATCAAGCGGCGCGAGAAGACTTGGTATCGACACGGGAAGTGCACCAACGAAGACACCTGGGCCAAGCAGAGTGACTTCACTGTGTTCGAATGGTTCGAGGTCATGCCGCCCATGAGCATCATGCGGACTACCTTCGTGGCGCAGCGAGAGCTTCGCTGGTATGACGAGGAAGAGCGGATTCATCGACTGGATGGTCCAGCCATTCTGAAGATGACCAACGTCATCGAGATTGAGAAGGACGGCACGAAGACGGCTTGGCAATGCGAGAAGTGGAGTGGTGAGTGGTACGTTCGAGGCACCCTGATTCCCTCGCTGACCATTCTTCAGTGGGCGAAGAAGCATGGCGTGCCGATGCACAATGAAGCGTGCTACGACAAATCAGCATTCAAGGGGAGTGACGGAGAACTCTGTTTCATCACCGATATCGCACAGGAGCATATGGCATGACCGTAACCGACTTCGTCGTAACCGAGCGCCCCGGCGAGCGCACCAAGGCCGCACCCAATGGGATGCGCGTCAGCATGAATCGAGACTACACCACCGACCTCATCCGTCGGCTCACTGAGCAACTGGCCGAGAAGACCGGCGACATCCAAGTCGTCATGTTTGGCGAGATGTTGGAGGACTGAGTCCTAACTCGCCAGCTTAGCCGAATTGGTTCTTGATTTCCTTGGCAATCGAGCCAGCGTGGAAAGGCAGAACGCGAAGTACCCGGTTGAGATGCTTGCACACGATTCCTCGCTCTGACGGGTTTCGGATACGTGGGAAGCGCTCTTCCGGGTATATCGCTGCGTCGAGCACCGTGCACATGTATTGGTAACCCCAGTACAAGAACGACGGGCACGTGCAGTGCATTCGGATATCACCCACCCACAGAAGTAGCCGGGCTCGCTCCATGAAGTTGAAGTCCTGGTCCACACCAATCTCCTCCCACTGGTCGAACTGAAAGCTGTTGGTGTACTTGATTCGGTTCTTTGTGTGATTGGACGAGTTGATGTGGAAGTTCATGATGTCTTCCGGCTCGAATCCCACGTAGCGAATACCGGTCAACTCCTCGGCCCGAACTGCTTGGTTCAGGAAGTTTCCGTCAACCAGAGTCCCGAGATCCTTGTAGGTTGCCTCGTTCACCTGCCGCACGTTCTCCATGTTGAGGGAAACGTAAGGCTGATAGTGCTCACAGACCGAGCTATGGCTGTGCCAGTCCAAACTCTCGTTCAGCGCAGTGCTGCGATAGCCTGGAGTGGCCTCATAGGTAGGTCGGTGATGTAGGCGAGCCAGTTGCATTCGGATTACACCGGCAGCGTGAAGGAGTCGGCGCGACGCATCCAGCCGTTGCGGAATCGCTCCTGGCTTGGATTCTTGCGCATGATGGCCTCGTAGAATGCCTTGCGCTCTTCGACCATGGCATTCTGGAAGTATGGACCCATCTCGTTTTGGGCTCGTTCAGCCGCAGCCGCAGTCGCCGGACCCATGCCGCCATCGACGCTGATGGGACCGAATCCCGCCTTGTTGATGGTGGACTGGCAAATCTTGATGCCACGGCCCGGACCATGGTTGACAGCCATATCGAACACGAACACCTGCGGGTGGGGGAACGGAAGCATGTCAATCTTGGGCTTCTTGAGGTAGTTCTGCTCGTAGATTTCCCGAGCCTCGTCTTCCGTGAGATTGCGAACATCGTCCACGGATACCTGATGCCCACGCCAGTTCGAGAGGGTTGCTTGTGTAATACCCAGGTTGGTAGCACCACCACGGTCGGCAGGGTCATTGACAAAGCCGCCCTCATGCTTCAAGATGATGTTTCCAATGGGGTCGTCGTAGACGCTACTCATGATGGTCTCCTGGAGTGGGTTGTTCCAGTATTTACCCACCCCAGGCGTCAGGAGGTACTGAAATTTCCTGATGAAAATAACCAAAGTGAATTTAGTTGTTGACAAAGTCTGATCGACGGCATATATTGGTCTCGAACCTCAACTAAGAGGTTGAACCGCTCCCAATCCGGGGAGCATAGCGAAAGGCAACACAGGAGCATATAAACCATGCGTAAGCTAGCAATCGCACTCGCCGCAGCCCTGCTGTCCACGTCGGCACTCGCCGCCAATGACGGTAACTACGGCACTTCCTCGACCGGTGTCTCGGTCTCTTCCGGCGCAGTCGCCGTCTCCAAGGGCAACGGTGGCGCACTGACCACGACCAGTGGCTTCCAGAACGCTACCGCCGGTACCCGCACCAGTTCCGGTGCTTCCTACTTCCGTCGCGAGGGTCATGCCTCGGTCGCCGGTATCGCCAGCACGTCTGGTGGTGCCGTCTCCGAGACCCTGACCTGGGGCAAGGGCGCAGCCGCGTCCGGCACCATTGGTGAGGCCAACGCCCACGCCAAGGGTGGCGCGTACTTCGACACGCACCGTCGCAACCCCGAGGGCTTCGCTGCCGGTGGCGCACTGTCGGTTGGCAAGAACGCCGCCGGTACCGCCAGCTACGGCAACGGTTACGCCATCGAGGGCAACCGCACCAGCAACGTGAGCACCTTCAGTGCCACCGCGTGGGGCAACCGTGACGGTGGATACTTCGGTGTCCCGACCAGCGACCACGTCGCCACGTCCGCCGATGCGACCAGCGTGAGCACCAGTGCTTCCGGTGGCTACAGCCTCGGCAACGGTGTGGGCGCACAGTACCGGAAGAACTTCGGCGCAGCGGGAGCCGTCTCCCACGCCGAGTCCGGCAACCAGTCCAGCAACAACTGAGTTCACCTGAACTCACCCGGCACGGGGGCCTCGCGGTGAGGCCCCCGACCACCAAATCAACATGACTCGAAAGGAGTTACCCATGAACCGCAACATCATCGCAACCACAGCCCTGCTGACCGGACTGCTGCTTTCGGGTCCGGCACTCGCGGGTGGACAGCAGCAGTCTTCCCAGTCCGGTGCCACCGTGAACGGCGTCGAAGCCGGTGCCAGCAACGCAGGCAACGAGCAGAACATCGTCATCGAGGGAGCCGAGGCACCCGACATCAAGCGCAACAACCCCGGCATCGTCGCCCCGTCGCTGACGACCACGCTGAGCGAGACCTGCATGGGCTCGACCAGCATGGGCTTCTCCGGCGCAGGCTTCGGTCTGACCTTCGGTTCCACGTGGCGTGACGAGGCTTGCGTGCGTCGTCTGGACTCGCGTGAGATTCGCAGCTTCGGAGCCGGTCTGCCCGCCGAGCAGGGCATCCTGTTCCACCTGGCCGCCAAGGAGCGGATGTGCGAAGACGACAAGATTCGCGCCGCCTTCGCCCGCGTGCACAGCATGACCGACAACGCCGACGCGCTCTGCCAGCAGACCGCCGAGGAGTACGAGGCCAATGCTGCCGGTGCGCAAGCCGCTGCCGCACGTGGCACCGTCACCACCGAGGTCGCCAAGGCCGACGTGGAGTCCCAGATGGAGCGCAACGAGCGCATGTGGGACAGCAACTACGGAAGCGAGCGTTAAGCCCTGGCCTTTCGCGCTACGGCTGAGGATCGGGGCTCTGCGGAGCCCCTTTCCTTTTCTGAACCACGGAGAACTCCATGAACGTCCTGGAAATCAACCTTACCGGTTACGACTCGGACGAGAACGCCCGGTACAGCTACTACCACCGCAACACCCACGTCCCCGAATACATGCTTGCCCGAAGCGATGAGGGCAGGCGAGCCGCTAAGGACTCCGGCATCACCCGCCAATGCGACAAGGTCGATGAGATTGAGATTCACATCCCCGACCGGGTCACAGCCTTCAAGCAGGACTTCCTTCAGTTGTTCCTGGGACCAGCCGCTCGTAAGCTCGGACCCCAAGTCCTGGAGCATAAGCTCTTCCTGGTCTGTCGTGGACGCAGGCTCGAAGTAGAGGTCAATCTCGACCGAATGTGCCAGGATGTTCGAGGCTACCTTCGGGTCGAAGAGCGGAAGATTGCCGAGCGAGCCGAGAAGAAGGAAGCGAAGAAGCCAGACAACATCGTGTGGGGCGAGCCCACGGGTCTCTTCGTCCCGGACATCGGTACCCGGCTCAAGCTCGTGCTGCCTTGGAACTTCGAGATCCATCGAGAGCGTCGCAACGAGCATTTCCTGAAGTGGATTCACGATGACCCAAACTTCAACCCATGGGGCTATCGGAACCGGGACGGGCAGGAGAACAAATGGCCCGTGACCATGCAGCGAGGCTCCATCATCATCTGTGACCGGGTCTACATTCGACAGGGTAAGGGATTCGAGGACTTTTCCTCCATCACCTTCCGGCTTGTCAAGGGAGCCGAAGTCGTGTACAATGGTACTACGTTGACGGCGAAACGTAACTACCGGTTCTGGGCGAAGCTCAGGCACGTCAACCAACTCATGGTAGAAGTGGACCTCAACTCCCTCCCTGGTCAGGAGAAAGACGGAACAGCCAGAAAATGAAGTTCGACCTCATCAGCGACTTCCACGTGGAAATGAACGTGGGATGGAACACCACACAACTCTACACGAAGGGAGACCCGCTCCACTTCGCGTGGCACCGTGCCCGGAACGAGGGCTCGGATGTGCTGGTCGTGGCTGGTGATACCTCGAACTTCCATGAGTTCACCCGTGATGTCATCGTCGAGGCGGCTGGCTACTACGAGCATGTCGTCTTCGTCGATGGCAACCACGAGCACTACTCGAACTACCGCAACAAGTGGACCGTGTACCGGGATGAGGAGTGGTTCGCCAATCAGTTCAATCACCGAAACAAGGTCGTGGACAATGTGACCTACTTGATAGGTCAAACAACCTACAAAGTAGGTCGAACGCTGTTCATCGGTGCCAACGGTTGGTACAACTTCCTGTTCACCCACGGAGCGCACCCGAAGCAGCAACAACGGGACTGGCGTATGCAGAGCAACGACCCAAACTGCATCCGCTTTGGTAAGAAGCACCGCCCGGAGAAGCTGGCCCGTCGTGACGTGGACACGTTGAAGGACCATGTGTACTGGGCTCAGTACGATGAGACCATCGACGAGATTGTGGTGGTGACTCATACCCTGCCGACCGAGACAGCGTTCATGCAGTTCGCGATGCCAACGCATCCGTTCTTCGCTCTGAATGGGGCGTACTGCAACAACTGGATGAGCGAAGTCTGGGAAGCTGATACTGCCGGGAAGATCAAGACGTGGTGTTTCGGGCACACGCACGAGCGCCGCGACTTCTTCGAGAATGGGATTCGCTTCGTCTGCAACCCACGGGGCTACCGTGGGGAGAAGAAGTGGAACAACGAGGGTTTTCGTGGCGTCGAGCAAATCGATACCGAGGAGACTCCGGGTTCGGCTTTCGGCGAAATCGAGGACTAGAGGATGCCCCTCGGTGTGACGCGAGTCGCATCGAGGGGTTGACTTTCCTGACGAAGTTTAGTAGAATCTCTCCATCAAGTCGAGGAGAGCACGATGACCCAGACCCAGAAGTTCCGCGTTACCGTCGAGCCCGTAGAGGGCGGCTGGTCACTCAACATTCGCAACAAGGCTGGCCGTGAGTGGCGGAACACTGAGGTTCAGGGTTGCCCCGGCAACTGCGCCGAGGACGCGATGCTCCTGGAAGAGTACCTGAGCGACGGTCCCGGCAAGCTCTCCAATCCCGACAACTGGGTCGAAGTCAAGATCCCGGAGGCAGCATGAATAACGCCATGAAGAAGCTCGGTCGCCGCAAGGCAGGTTCCTGGGGTCGCCCCGGCTCGCGCAAGCAGAAGCGTGCTGCCTCCAAGGCATCCCGCCGTGCGGGCAAAGTGTGAACTAGGACTTGCAATTTCCTGACGAAAGTGTATAATGCTTTCATCAACTGGAGAGACACATGACCGACTTCAACGTTCACGCTTACCGCTGGTGTTCGACAAACGAGCACTTTGAGACCACTGCCACCGGTTCCAAGGGTGAGGAGTACACCGTCCGCTACGGCAAGACTCCGCAGGGTCCGTACCAGTATGGTTGGACGTGTTCGTGCAAGGGCTTCAAGTTCCGGGGCACCTGCAAGCACGTCGATGCCGCTGAGAAAGAGCGCTGTGGCTACGGTCACGATGCTGTCTGCGGTTCCCCTTCCGAGATGGGTCACGAGTGCCCCGAGTGTGGCAGCGAGACCACCGTCGTACAGGTAGCAGTCTAATGAACGTACATGACACCGTCACCATGCTCATCACCAACTGGCCCACGATGTACACGAGCCGGGCCGATGCCCTGAAGCACTGCTTCACGTCGCCCCGCTGGTCGTGGGTCGATGGCGAGCTTGTCGCCGAGGACGAGAGCGAGCTTGTCCGGGACGAGACCTTCTCCCCGCTTCACGAAAAGGTCGAGGGTGACATCGACCAACAGCTTCGTACCTCGAAGCGCAACGCCATCGCTACGTGGACCGTGGAGAATGCCGCGCTGCTGGCGCAGGACACCATGTCCACGCCCACCCACGACTGCCTGTGGCTCCCGGACTCCTACAATCGGTTCGCCGACATGCCCGAGAACGCCACGGAAGACTGGCACGAGGCTGCGTTGGACATGCTCCGCACCCTCTGGTTCATGACCAAGAAGGCAGCGAAGGGCACGCACGAGTACAACGCCCACCGCACGCTCATGGTGAGCATGGTCCGATACGGACTGGCGTCCACCGAGACCACCGAGAAGCGTCTGGCTGAGCTTCGGGAAGAGGTCGCCGCTCTCGAAGCCACCCTGGCAGGAGCACAGTGATGAACACTGCCGTGGAAGCGATGAACGCCATCAACCAATCCGAGACCATGGATCGACTACAGCGAGACTGGGGACGCCTGATACAACAGGAGACCGAGGCACGGCAGGAGCAGGAGGACTTCTTCAATCCGCTCATCGACGCCGCCCTCGACGAGAATGACGACGATGCCGCCGTGGCACTCGCGAAGTGCATTCCCGACGTGGTGACCTACGCCTTCGCGATGGACCGGATCCGGGAGTGGCGGAAACAGCAGGGTTGACTTTCCTGACGAAAGTCTGTAAGATGCACACATACTGAACGTCCCGGAGAGAAACATGGCTGAGCCGACCTACGTGAACGTGACCGAAGCGGACTTCCGCAGCAAGCTGGAAGGCGCGATGGGTTTCGAGAACGTGCGCATCCAGGGCACCACCGAGTTGGTGTTCGAGCGTCGGGTGGTTACCAAGGCCGGTCCCACGGGCTACAAGGTCCGTGTCTACTCCTCGGTTGCCTACGGTGCAACCCGCGACGTGGGCGAGGATGCCATCCGAGTTCAGCTTATCGACGAGGCGACGGACCGTCCGGTCCGGGTGCATGGTGAGAAGCGTGGCCACAAGGTTGGCAAGCGCATCAACCGCACTGCCCCAAACGGAATTTCCGAGGAAGAGCGCACTGCCGTTCTCCTGGAACGGGTCCGCGACCGCTGCCGCGAGTTCTACGGATTCGCGATGAAGAACATCTGCCCGAAGTGTGGTACCATTATGGCTCACCGCAAGGGCAAGTTCGGCGAGTTCAAGTCCTGCCTAAATCGCGAATGCGACCACACGGAGTCCATGTAAATGAATACACTGAGAGACCTCGCGGAGCTTGTCCGCGCCAACCCCCGCCTCGCCATCGCAGCCGCGACCGGTGATGCCATCATCGCCACCGTGGTCACCCTCGTGATCCTGGCCCTGACGGGGAACCTGGGGTGAACGTCAGCCCCGGTTCCAAGATTCCCGAACAGCTTCGCAAGCTCATCGTGCGGCGCGGCTGGCATCGGGACATCAAGACCTACGCCATCGTGACCATCGACAGCCAGTTCGACGAGGTCTGGTGTCAGGAGACCTTCGACAAGATTGCCGAGGGCGACATCGGTCGCTACATCATCGAGCGCGGGCAGTGGAAAGAAGCCAGCCCCGCGTTCCGCTACTACGTGCAGGTGTGCTGACATGGACAACGACGCAATCGTTCCCTACCTCCAGGAGAAGTACCCCGGTGCATTCGAGGGATGGGACAACTTCGAGTTGAAGCTCACCATGCGCGACCGCAAGGACCGCGAGCCCGAGATGCTGATTGTCCTCTACAACGCCGGTACCGACGGCATGGTGGTTGACATCCACCGTGTTTTCGCGATACGGTTGGAGGATGGTACGGAAAACGTCCGCGTCGGTGGGCAAGAACTCTACGCCGAGTGGAACGACATCTACATCCCGGACCAGTACCGTGAGGAGAATCTGACGTGAACAGGCTTCCGCCACACATCGCCACTCGTATCTACGACATCCTGGTCGCCGAGGCGGGTGCCAGTGATAGTGAATCGACACGACACAGCTTCATGTACACCTTCTGCCGTGATGAGCAGCCGGGCCGGAACTACGAATTTCGGTTCGGCGGCAAGTTCGGCTTCGCGGGCAAGTTCTGGTGGAACAACGAGCGCTTCTACGTCTCCGGGCACAGCCGTGGTGACGTGAGCATGGGTGGCTGCGACAGTGCGACGCTGGAGCAGGAGTACCCAGAGATCGACCGCATCAACGCCCTGTTGGCTCCGCTCTACTACGAGTTCGAGCAGTATCGGATTCAGCGTGGCATGCTCGACGCGATTCCAGCATTTCAGCAGCACCAGGGCTCGACGACCGACCAGCTTCGGCTTCTCATCGCCGTCGCGAACAAGCTCGGTCTCCAGGATGCTGCCGACTTCATTCAGAACAACATGAGAGACCGATGACCGACCTGAACGAACTTTCGGACGAGGCTCTTCGACTGGCCCTGGCTCGCGCTCTGGAACGCAACGCGCATCTCGAAGCGCTGGTTGCTTCCATCGGTGAGCGGGTCGTGAGCCTCGACCGATTCACACCGGAGTGGATGAGTCCCGCTCGCTACGCCAAGCTCGCCTACGAGGACTACGAATCCGAGGAAGCGTATCTGGAGGACCAGAAGTGGGTTCTCGAAGAGCGCGAGAAGCAGGAGAAGGGTGATGCACCCTATCCCTACGAGCACGAATGTCCGTTCTTCTCCGAGCGGTTCCTCTACTCCATCTTCGGCAAGGACGATGCCCGCACCATCCTGGCACTCTTCCATGATATTCAGCGACTTGCCGAGGAAGACGACTCTGAGATGGAGCGCCGCAAGAAGCGTAAGGAGGAAATCCTGCGTGCCGCACAGACGGTGCTCCATTACCATGAGAAAATCGAGCGCATCGACAAGTACCTTGACCCGGAGTATGGATACCGTCCCAAGGACAAGGATGATGAGACACTGAAGTTCGAGCGCGAGGGTCACCGCCAGCGCATGCTTCAAGCCGCCGAAAGGGTGGCTGAAGCGGTGACATGGCACGCCGAGGATTGGTGATTCCAACCTGCTGAAAACCAACGGTCCCGCCGGTAATGCTCATCGGGTAAATATGAGTGTTACCGCGCATCCCATTAGGAGACCGTTGGAAAATGAGCCTAGCAACAGAACTACTCCGTCAAGTCCGAGAGGCCAAAGAAAAGGCACAGGACGAAATGGGAGTGCCGTCATACGACAACATCAACACCCCCAATAACCACGTTGGGAACACCAGTAATGCCACCAAGGAGCGTAAGGTTTCCGGTCTAGGCGACCGCAAGGTTAAGAATCCTACCGCGAACATTGGTTCTCCTGGCAAGGAAAAGCGCGACATGGAGGGCGTCAAGGGCGTCACCGTGAAAGAAAGCGCTGGTGACCTCGGCTTGGGTGTGCAGGGTGGCTTGCTGCATTTCCATCACCCGAACAACCCCGAAGAGCGGTACCAGATTGAATGGGACCAGGATGCGCAGAACTTCCTCCAGAATGTCATGCGCAAGGTAAAGGATACCAGCCAACTCTACGACCTCCTGATGGACTACTACGAGCAGGGTCCGGGACACGATCCCCGCAACATGACCCCGTATCGTCCCGAGGACATGGACATCAAGCGTGGACTCGCAGCCAGCAAGGGCGATTGGCCTTTGGCTGAAGACGAGACCATGTTCGGCGGCAACCCCGTCGCGACAGCACTCCAGATGCGGTCAGCCGGTGACGGATTCGTCTACATGGCGAGCCCAGACGGCAAGGCAGCAATGATGGTTCCGTGGTCTGGTCCAGTTCGCAAGGCAGTTGGTGCATACGTCACGAGCCCAGATGCCCGTGTCGATACCAACGCAGCCGCAGCACGTCTCTTCCAGCTTGTTGGTCAGAAGGTTCCAGGCGTCAAGGCAGCACAGCCGCAGGAAGTCGGCGCAAGCCGTTCGATGCAGAGTGGTTCATCGGGCCAGAGCAAAGAAGCTCCGAACTGGGAGTTGGAAGGCGACGCCGGAGCACCCGACATGACTGCCGCAGCACTTGGTGGTGACCCCTACAACAGTCGTGGACGCATGGTCGCGAGCGTAGGCGAGAGCGCCCACAAAGCCGCTGACGGCGAGATGGCACACGTCAAGGTGTCCAAGCCCGCCCCGGCCAAGAGCGCCAGCGTACGTGGCAAGCAGAACGACGAGCCTACCAACAAGGGCAACCCTGGTTCCTCCAAGGAGGAGAAGGGTGTCAAGAAGCCTCAGTTCAGCCCATCGGTCAAGGACTTCAAGGGTGGCGAGAACGAGCACAAGAGCATGAAGAAGATGCACGAGGCGAAGAAAAGCCTTGAACAGTTGCTTGGTCGTCCGCTAAACTTGAAGGGTACTGGAAAAGCGTAAACCCGAATGAAACTACTGGAGTTCCTGGAAACCATTCGGGAGGATGAGAGCACCAGCGGACCCGGCAAGTTTGTTGGAGCACGTCTTACCCGAGACTCGGAAAGAGCTATCATGCAGTGGATGCGTGATAATGGCTTGCGCAAGAAAGAACCTCGCGCCCGGCTCCACATCACCGTAGTCGGTGACCCAGACCAAGACTTCGATTGGAATCCAGCTACGTTCGACCCACCGCTGGAAATCGACCCGCATACCTACAACCTGGAAAAGTTCGGTGAGAACGCCATCGTTCTGTCATTCTCTGTCCCTGAGTTGGAGAAGCGACACGAAGCCGCTGTCAAGAAGAACGGCATCAACTGGAAGCACCCCACCTACCAGCCTCATCTGACCCTAGCGTTTGACCCAACTGGGCTCAACAACATGGAACGGTTGCTGAAGCCAACTTTCCCGATGTACGTCGCGAACGAATACGCACAGCCGTGGCAGTTCGACGAGAGCGACAGCCGGTACGAGCGTCGTCGTAAGGCACGCATCGATGAAGCGTTCCTCATGGAGCGCAATATGATGAACGCGCCATGGGTCAAAGAAGTAGCTCAGCAGTATGCAACAGACAACTTCGTCAGCGGATTCACTGACGTTCCGCACATTGGTGAATGGGCGACAAAAGCACTAGCCAAGTATCTCATCAACGAGTACCCGGCAGCAATCCGAATCAACTCCTTCGAACCGTGGACCAACCAGAACGCGGAACGTCCACCGATGCGACATGATGTTGCAACTGCGAATGGTGAAATCGTTGGACAAGCTAATGTGTCCATCCCCCGCATGCCTATGCACGGACTCACTGGCGGACGGGACCGCGACATGCGGTTGACGGTACCTCAATGGGCGTTGGGTGCTATCGAGCGCGGTGACGAACTGTTCTTCCTTGACCAGCGAAGCATCCAGGGAACTGGTGGCCTGCCAGAGCAAACCTCCCACGTTCGCGATTGGTTCCGTAACAGAATTCGCAATCAAGATCCTGTGGTTATGAACCCTGGCCGTCTTGGTCGCATGACATGGGCACAAGCGCTGCAAGCCTCGCAAGAATGGCACGAGCAGATGAAGGCTGGTGGTGATGGTGGTGAAGAGGATCCATCTCACAAGGAACTGTTTCTTGATTTGAAAGAGAACGGACAGTGGTGGAAGCTAACCGGCGAGACATGCTTGACCCGAGAGGGCGATGTGATGGGACATTGCGTTGCTGACTATGTGGACGAGGTCGAAAGCGGAAACTCTGTCATCCTGTCATTGCGTGATAAGAAGAACCGCCCCCATGTCACGGTGGAACTCGCTCCATATGAGAATGGTTACACCATCGAGCAAATCAAGGGTAAGGAAAACGAGCCACCGGTTCAGAAGTATTGGCCGCAAGTCGAAACCCTATTGAAGCATCTTCTATCTACCGG
>CAJIAN010000555.1_pt1 | contig 20679 bp, 21 predicted proteins | sample 9199061 | NCBI WGS metagenome assembly CAJIAN01 (sample SAMEA7708264, study PRJEB35096) | sediment metagenome | biome: marine neritic benthic zone biome [ENVO:01000025]; feature: sediment [ENVO:00002007]; material: shallow marine sediment [ENVO:03000034] sea grass bed [ENVO_01000059] ...
ATTAGTATCAAACCGATTTTCGCGCAACTAATTTCTGGGCCGCAGACCACGGAAACCCCTGCTACGCCAGATCGGCGGCGGCATACCCGTGACCACCCGCGCAGTGGTTGTAGAGGTGTCCGAAAACATCGGTCGCAGAGATCGCGCCCGAGCCAGGCAGGTCGTCAAAGTCGCCAACCAGAACCGGCCAATCGTCGTTTCGATCCGGGATTCTCCCGTGCGAACCTTTCACGAGGCTCGCATCGAGCGGAATCACATCCATGAGCGTGCGAAAACCGAGTGCCTTCCTCGCCAGCTTCCCCGCCACCTTGAGCTTCGGAAACCGGATGCCGGGATCGAGAAACAGCTCGACCGGATCGTATCCGGGCTTGCGATGGATATCGACGCAGCGGGCGTAATCGGGCGCCTTGCGATCGTCCTCCCAGAAGTAGTAGGTGAACCAACTGCGCTCGTCCGCAATCGCGATCAAGTCGCCGGAACGGGGATGCTCCATGTCGGCCGCATGCTTGCGCGATCCGAAAAGCACTTCCTCCACACCCTCCGTTGAATCGAGCACCTTGCGCACATCATCCGCGATGGATGCGTCATTCAGATAGATATGAGCCACCTGGTGGTCCGCGATGGCAATCGCCTTGCACGATCCGAGTTCCAGCGTCTCGCGCCCAAGTTCGTTTTTCACCGTAACCCATCCCTTTTCGCGAAACACACGGTTCAGGTGAACCGGCCGATCCACACTCGTGATCCCGTACTCGGAGAGAATGACCACCTTCACGTGGCGTTTCTCATAGAAGCGGATCAGATCACCCACCACCTCGTCAATCTGTGCGAGATCATCACGAATCGCCGGGTCGTCAGGCCCGAGCCTCTGTAGGTTGTAGTCGAGATGTGGCAGATAGACCAGCGAGATGCCGGGCCAGTGCTTGTCCTCCACCCACTTTGCGGAATCGGCGATCCACTTCGATGATCGAATGTCCGACAGCGGCCCCCAGAAATGCGGAAAAGGAAACGGCCCGAGGTCCTTCTTGATCCGTTCTCGCATTCCCATCGGGTGGGTGTGCACGTCGAACACCTTCCGCCCGTCGGCAGGATACAACGGACGCGGAGTGATCGAGTAGTCCGCCGTGGAATACATGTTGTACCACCAGAACAACTTCGCGCAGGTGAAATCCGGATCTTCTTCGCACAACGCTTCCCAGAGCTTCCGGCCCTTCACCAGGCGGTTCGACTGTTTCCAAAACTGATGCTCCGCGAGGTCCCGATCATACCACCCGTTCCCCACGATGCCATGTTCCCTCGGCGTCAGACCAGTCAGATAGGTGGCTTGAGCCGTCGTGGTGACGGCTGGGAATACAGGCTCGATGACGGCGGAAGCGTTCCGGTTGAAGAACTCGAGAATGCGCGGCGTCCCCTCCCCGATGTGCCGGGGAGTCAGACCGACAACATTGAGAATGGCTGTCCGCTGCATCGCGGAAGAACCTAACGCATTCCCTTGTCATCTCCACGTTTATTGGCGATTGTAGGGAATTGGAAATGCCCCTGAACCGATCGACATCCCCCGCGATCGTATGCTTCCTCGCAATCCTCATGGTTTGCTCTTCGAGGGCCGAATTGATCGTCAATGCCGCTCAGCCGCTGACGCACTGCGTCAAAGTGCAGCCAATCCGCATCATGCACTCGGGCGGAACAATAGCCACGGCCTTCGGCGACAGAAAGAGCGAACTCTATATCAAACGCGAGGTGAATCGCGTGTGGGCGCAGGCTGGAATCCGCATCGACTGGCTTCTGGAACAAGTGCACACCAACGATTTCGTGTTCGACGGATCTCCGAACGTCTACGATTCGGAGGTGGAACGTCCGGTTGGGGACTTCCACGTCTGCTTTTCCGCGATCCCGTCTCCTCCATTGAGTCCCGATCCGACCGTCATCAACATCCTGTTCGTGGAAGTGGTTCCGGGTTTCACCAACGTCGGCGAAACAAGTGCGAATGGGCGTGGCGTCGAGGACACCAACGGTATCATCGTTCAGATCGGAGACATTCTTGTCACTCTCGATGCGGGCCGCGATCTCGCGGCGGCAATTCTCGCTCACGAGATCGGCCACAATCTCGGACTCTTCCACGAACCCGACGGAAACGCTAATTTCATGGCGCTCGGCGGCTCGACGGACCAGATGACGCCTGCACAAGTGGCGCGAGTGTTCACCGACGATCCAGGAATCGATGGTTTTGAAATGCTCAAACCCATTGCTTCCCCGTCAAACTACGACCTTTGGTCCTACGACGCTTTTCTTGCGGGAAGTGCGACCGATGATCCCGATTGCGACGGACTCCCCCACTTACTTGAGTTCCTGCTCGGGCTGGATCCGCTTGCTTCCGATTCCGCCTCCGCTCCGAAACCGTCTCGGGACGGTGATTGCCTGCTCTGGACGATTCAAAAAGTCCCCGACGCGGTTGCCGACGGCTTCGGCTATTCAATCGAAGTCAGCGATGACCTGCGGACGTGGATGCCAGCCGGAACACCGGGCACGAGCAGCAGTGTGATCACCGACTCCGACGACATGATTGCCGTGAAAATTGGCGGAGGCATGCGTTCCTGCTACATGCGCTTGCAGGGAAAGCAGCCGTCACCCTAGCTAGATGCTAGAGCCCCTCGATCACCGCATCGCCAAACTCACGCGTCCCGATCTTCTTCTCCCCATCGCTGCCGGTGTGGATGTCACCTGTGCGGTATCCAGCATCGATGGCTGCTTGGACCGCACCTTCAATTCGACCTGCCGCTTCGCCGAGCCCAAACGAGTATCGAAGCATCATCGCGGCGGAGAGGATCTGCGCACAGGGATTTGCGATTCCCTCGCCCGCGATGTCCGGCGCCGATCCGCCACTCGGCTCGTACATTCCGAAATACAGACCATCGCCCTTGCTTTCCCCAAGGCTCGCGCTCGCGAGCATTCCCAGCGATCCGGCGATCATCGCCATTTCGTCGCTGAGGATGTCGCCGAAAAGATTCGGTGCGAGAACGACGTCGAAGTCCTTGGGTCGGCAGATGAGCTGCATCGCGGCATTGTCGACATACAAATGCTCGAGCGTGATGCCTTCATAGTCCTTCGCCACTTCTTCGACCGTCTTGCGCCACAACAGGCCGTTCTGCAGCACGTTGGCCTTGTCGATCGAAGTGACTTTCCTCCCGCGACCCTCGGCCGCGGTGAACGCCACATGGGCGATCCGTTCGATCTCGGATTTCTTGTAGACCATCGTGTCGATAGCCACTTCCTCGCCGTCGCGCTCCTCGATCCCCTTCGGCGTGCCGAAGTAGATACCACCGGTGAGTTCACGGACGCAGAGGACATCGAACCCGCCTTCCACCGCCGATTGCTTCACCGGCGAAGCGTGCGTCAGCGATGGGAAGCACACGGACGGACGGAGGTTGGCGAACAACCCAAAATGCTTGCGCAGCGGCAGGAGCGCACCCCGTTCCGGCTGCTGATCCGGGGGTAGATTCTCCCACTTCGGACCGCCGACCGAGCCGAAGAGAATCGCATCCGCCGCTTCACACGCCTGCAGCGTCTCTTCGGGCAACGGCGAGCCCATTTCGTCGATCGCCGCTCCCCCGACGAGCTTGTGCTCATATCCGAACGAGAACACCTCGACCTCCGCGAGAGCATCGAGAACACGAATCGCTTCGGACATCACTTCGGGGCCGATGCCATCGCCCGCGAGAACGGCAATCTGGTAATTCATAGGCGGAGAATCCTAGGTCAGCGCTAGGTGGTGTCAACGCAAAGCCCCGACCACAAACCGCCTGACGAGTTCCGGGTCTTTCACACCTGGCACACTCTCGACGCCGCTCGCAACGTCCACCGCCCATGGTGCGACGCTTGAGACTGCCTCCTCGACATTATCGACATTCAGCCCGCCGGACAACGTGACCCGTAGATGCGGATGGTTCTCGACAACACGCCGCGCGAACGACCAATCAAACGTTTCGCCTGTCCCGCCGTATCCGTCCGGAGAATAGGCATCGAGTAGAACGCGATTCGTCGACATCTTGTCGATTCCGATGAGCGAACCCTCGCCGCGAACCCGGAAGGCCTTCATGAACTGGATCCCATGCTCTGCATAAAACCTGCAGTCATCCTCCGTCTCGTCGCCGTGGAACTGCGCAACGTCGATGAATCCGGAGTCCATGATCCGAAGCACCGCCTCCCGGTCCGCATTCACGAAAAGGCCGACGCGCTCGACAGCGCCTTCAAGTTCGCTCAGCCACAGAGAAGCCTCGTCGAACGGGATGTAGCGCTTCGATTTCGGATAGAAATTGAAACCGAGCATGTCCGTTCCCGCCTCCACGCACTCCAGACTGTTCTCGAGGCTGCGAACACCGCAAACCTTGATTTTCACCGTCGCGCTCACTTCTTCCTGCCGATGGTGCCTTCCACCGCGCCTAGAATCCGGTCAATCGTCAGCGGCAGCATGAGGACTGCCTTCACTCGCGCCTCGCGCTGTAGTTCTTCGATTTTCCCGGAAGCGTTCGACTCGGCAAGATAGACCACCGCAGGCGCCGTCCGGGCTCCGGCATGGCAGTGCGTGTAGGCCTTGCTGATCAGGTCGTAGAGCAGCTCGCCACCGAGAAGGGGGTTCGAGAGATTGAAGATGAAAAGCGAGTATTCCCTCTGAAGTGCGAGCTCGAATGCGTAATCGGACTTCGGCGAGGTATCCAGGTCGCATTCAGTGAATTCGGCGAGCGTTTCGCGAACGAGCCGCAGGGTGCCCACATCGTCGTGGACAGCGAGCACGCGTGGTCGAGGTTGACCTGTTCCATTTTCCATCGTGTATACTAATGCCCTACCTGATCATGATCGCCAAACAAACACTTTTGGGAGGTTTCCTTCTCACTCTCATCACGCTCGCCCTGGCTCCGCTTTCCGCTCAAGAGAAGGAGGAAGGAGAAAAGAAGAAGCCGGATCCTGGCGAAAAGAAGGTGACGATTGCTTTAGGCGAGAATGGGAAACCGTCTGTCTACATCCGGAAAAAGCACATTTCGAAGCTCAAACTGAAAGAAGTCGTCGAAGTCGCTGAGGATCTTAAGATCACACATGCCGGAACCTGCATGTTCATCCAGAAAAAAGATGGCACGATGGAGGTGGTGCCCGCCAAAGAGATTCCGATGGAACCGAAGAAGCGTTTCGGCTGGGTCTTCCGCGCGAACACCACACGCGACACGCTCGCATTCTACGAACTCTTCACCGTCCCCAAGGATCCCAACTGGAACAAGAATGTGAGCGTCTCGGGCGATCCGAAGACGGCAAAGACGGATCTCGAGGAACCGGTTTGGGACTGGGTGTGGCGCAACTGGTATTTTGAGGACGGCGATCCTCTCGGGAAACACATGTTCACGCTCAAGATAGAGGAGAAAGCGATCGGCCTCGAGTTCGAGGTCGTCGAGAAGAAGGCATCGAAGTGAATTCGGCCGCGACCTTGACTCCGAGCATCAGAATCCGCGGCGCGCGTCAGCACAACCTGCAGAACATCGACGTCGAGATCCCGCGTCACCAACTCGTTGTCATCACCGGGGTCAGCGGATCGGGAAAATCCTCCCTCGCGTTCAACACGCTCTACGCCGAAGGCCAGCGCCGCTACGTCGAAAGCCTCTCCGCCTATGCGCGTCAGTTTCTCGACCAGCTCGAGAAACCGGACGTCGACTTCATCGAGGGCCTCTCCCCGGCGATTGCCATCGAACAACGCACCTCCGCCCCCAATCCGCGCTCGATCATCGCCACCACCACCGAGATCTACGACTACCTGCGAATTCTCTACGCAGCCGCCGGTCAACCCCACGATCCCAAGACCGGCGATCCGGTGTTCAAGACCACCAAGTCGGACATCGTCCAAAAAATCCTCGACCTGCCCGAGAGAACGAAGCTCATTCTGCTCGCTCCGTTACACACCAACGAGGCGCTGGATCTCCGCCCCACCTTCGAGCGACTCAAGCGGCAAGGGTTCGTCCGCGTCCGCGTCGACGGAGAAATCCACGAACTCGACGAGGATCTCAAGTTCGACCGGAAGAAGAAGCACAACGTGGAAGCGGTCGTCGATCGACTGGTCATCCGGGAGGGCATTCGCGTGCGGCTCGTCGATTCTGTAGAGACCGCGATCCGCTGGAGCGGCGAAGACCTGATTGTTCTCACCCAGGCTCCGGATTCGGAAACGTGGGAAGAGGAGACGTTCACCACCGCATTCGCGAATCCGAAGACGGGGTTCCGTATGGGAACGCTGACGCCGAAGCATTTCTCCTTCAACAGCCACCTCGGCGCCTGCCCGAGATGCCACGGTCTCGGAAGTGAACTCAAGATCGACCCCTCGCTACTCGTTCCTGACGAGGACAAGAGCCTCGCCGAAGGTGCGGTGAAAAGCTGGTGGGCGCGGAACAAGAAACTCAAGGCTCTGCACGACCGGCAGATCCTCGCTCTCGCAAAACACTTCAATGCCGACCTCGATCTCCCCTTCCGCGATTTGCCCAAAGCTTTCAAGAGGTCGCTGATCGAAGGTACCGGCGACGAGGCGATCAAGACCGGATGGAAGACGGGTGGGAACACGCGATCGGTGAGCAAGCCTTTCGAGGGCTTGGCCGTCCAAGCGCACCGGCTTCACGACGAGAGCAAGAGCGAAACAACTCGCCGGAATGTGCGCCGCTACATGAATCCAAGCCCCTGCCGTTCGTGCTCTGGCAAGCGGCTGCGGCGCGAGATCCTCGCCGTCACCCTCTCGTTCGGCCAACCGCTCTCGATCAACCAGTTCACATCCCTCTCCATCACCGACGCTCTCGAGGCGACGCGAGGTATCGAGCTAAACGATCAACAAACGGAGATCACGAGGGACGTGGTCAATGAAATCACCAAGCGCCTCGAATTCCTCGACCATGTGGGGCTCGGTTATCTTACTCTGGATCGCGAATCGGGCACGCTCTCCGGCGGCGAAGCCCAGCGCATTCGGCTCGCGACACAGATCGGCGCAGGTCTCGCCGGCGTCCTCTATGTTCTCGACGAACCCTCGATCGGCCTGCACCAGCACGACAACGAACGGCTCATCGAGACACTCCGAAATCTCCGGGACCTCGGCAACACCGTGGTCGTTGTCGAACACGACGAGGAAACCATTCGCGCCGCCGACCACGTCATCGACATCGGCCCCGGCGCCGGTCCAAGGGGCGGCAGAATCATGGCCAAAGGCACGCCATCCGCCATCGCTGCCGACCCTGACTCCCCGACTGGAAAATACCTCAGCGGCGAAGCTGTCATCTCCATCCCAAAGAACCGTCGCTCGCCCGAGCAGGCTGACGAACTCCCGCTCGACGAACGATCGGGCGAAGCTTCGACGATGGTCACGGTGCATGGCGCCAGCGCCAACAACCTGCGTGGCTTCGATGCTGCCTTTCCCATCGGATTGCTCACCTGTGTCACGGGCATGTCGGGCAGCGGAAAGTCCACGCTCGTGGATGATATCCTCCGGCGTGCCCTTTTCCGCCGCTACTACAACTCGAAGGACTCTCCGGGAGAGCATGACCGCATCAGCGGACTGGAGCGGATCGACAAGGCAATCGTCATCGACCAGGCTCCCATCGGTCGCAGCCCGCGATCGAATCCCGCGACTTTCACCGGAGCCTTCACGCACATCCGGGATCTCTTTGCGCAATTGCCATCGGCCAAGGTCCGGGGCTACGCCGCCGGGCGCTTTTCCTTCAACGTCAAAGGCGGTCGCTGCGAAACCTGTCAGGGCGACGGCCTCATCAAGATCGACATGCACTTCCTGAGTGATGTCTATGTGACTTGCGAGAGCTGCTCGGGTCGACGCTACAATCAGGACACACTCGATATTACCTTCAAAGGCAAAAACATCGCCGAGGTGCTCGACATGAGCGTCGACGAGGCCACGCAGTTCTTTTCCCGCGTTCCCCAGATCTACGAAAAACTGCGTGCTCTCGGCGAAGTCGGCGTCGGCTATCTCAAGCTCGGCCAAAGCGCGACCACCCTGTCCGGGGGGGAGGCCCAACGCATCAAACTCGCCGCCGAACTCGGGAAGAAGCAGACCGGAAACACGCTCTACCTGCTTGACGAACCCACGACCGGCCTCCACTTCGCCGACATCGAGAACCTGCTCAACGTCCTATTCCGCCTGCGCGACGCCGGCAACTCCCTGATCGTCATCGAACACAATCTCGACGTCATCAAAACCGCCGACTGGATCCTCGATCTTGGCCCCGGCGGTGGCCACAATGGCGGCACCATCGTTGCCCAAGGCCCCCCCGAAGTCGTTGCCGCCGCTCCGAAGAGCCTCACCGGGAAGTACCTTGCCAAGCTGTTGGGCGCGGGAACGCAAACGGCGCCGGCAGTCGGTTGACCTAACCCAATTTCACCAGCGCCTCAGCCGCCAGGAGATGCGGGTCTCGACACTGCCGTTCGCGATCGCGTCAAAAAGTGAAGCGATCGTCGACTCGCACTCCTCTTAGATCAGCATCTTCACCGCCATCCCCGCGATCCCGCTCGGGAGCGGGACGACGCCGCCCTTGGCGACAACGACGAGTTGCAGCACTTCCGTGATCCAACGCTTGTCGGTCTTCACCGTGACGATACGGAGTTGTTCTTCGGCGATCTCGTAATCGAGGATCGCCAGCACGGTTTCATCCTCGCCATCGAGCATGAGCTCAACATGGAGTTGGTTCTCCGACTTGACGAGCTTGACCGACCGAATCTCGACCCAGTCGAACTCCCGCTCGTCGAGCTTGTTCGCGAGCGCCTTGTGGATGGTAGAATCCAACAGTCCCATCTGATCTAACCTTCGGAGATCTCGATGTCCTTGAACTCGACGTGCATCTCGTCGGAGCCGTGGAGTTGCAAGCCGAAGTGCCCTTTCGTCCTGCCCTTGTCGTTCTTCAGCTCGGCGGTGACGACACCATTGATCTTCACCGTCACGTCCTCGCCCTTGCAGGTCAACTCGAGCGTCGTCCATTCGCCGGGTTTGTATTTCTTCTTCGGAATGTCCTCCTTGGTCGGCTTCACGACCCAACCGCGACCTCCGGTTTCGTAAAGTCCGCCTGTTTCCTGGCTCGAATCGACTTCGACTTGGAATCCATTGACCGAAACCGCGCTCTTCACCTTCTCGGACCGGAAGTAGAACCCGCTGTCTCCGGAATGGACACGGAACTTGAGCTTCACGATGAAGTCACCGTATTCCTTGTCGGAGAGCAGGATCCCGTGGCGCCTCTCGGTCCGCGGGCTCTTCCCGATGATCGCTCCGTCTTTCACCTCCCACGAGCCCCCCGGCATCGCCGTCCATCCATCGAGCGTCTTCCCGTCGAAGATCGGCTCGAATTCGCCAGCACCGCTGTGGACGGTGGATAGGAAAACCGCGCTGCAAATCAAGGGCAGATATTTCATGTTCATGCGCGTATCATAAGGCAGCCGACCATTCCGGCAAACTTTTCATGAACACCCCGGATCCCAACAGCATCTGCTGCATGATCACCGACAACGGTTCCTACCGACCGGAGTCAACGTTGAGTCTGCGCGAACTCGCGCGGAAGCTGACCGAGCGCACGGAGCACGTGGTGCATCCGGTATCGCTGCTCCACTCGAGTAAGATCGACCCGGAGAAGCTCGGCGGTGAGCCCGCACGTATTTTCGAGCCGTTCATCAAGGCGAAAATGAACAAGGAAAGCGTGCATTCCTTCCTCGTGCTCCCGATGTTCTTCGGCCCGAGCGCTGCGATCACCGAATACCTCCCCCAGCGCGTGGCCGAGCTCCGCGAGGGCGAGTATCCGGATCTCGAGGTCCGCGTCGCGCCGTGTGTGGTTGATCCGGCGAACACCGAAGATCACCGGATGGCGCAGATTCTTGCCGACCTCGCCGCCGATACGGTTCGAGAACACGGCCTCAACAAGCCGGCACTGACCGTCACCGATCACGGGACGCCCCGGAAGGCTGTCACCGACGTGCGCAATCTTCTAGCGGAGCAAATCGCAGGTCTCGCGGGCGAGGACTATGGGAGAATCGCCCCGAGTTCGATGGAACGGCGGGAGGGATCGGAATACAACTTCAACGAACCGCTCTTGGAGAACCTTCTCGGTGCGGAGGGATTCGATCATGATGTGGTGATCGCCATGCTCTTCGCATCGCCGGGAAGACATGCGGGGCCAGGCGGCGACGTAGCCCAGATCTGCGATGCGGCAAGGGAGCGGCATCCAGAGTTGCGCACCTTCATGACAAAGCTCGTGGCCACGCATCCCGGATTGGTGGATTTGCTGGTCGAGAGGTTCCACCAAGGCCTCGCCTCCGAACCGGTCTCGGACTACGTCCCCGGATAATTGGCCATCGCAGCAACCATTTCCGCGACTGCGGCCTGCAAGCCGACGGTGATCGCCCTCGAAACGATGTGGTGGCCGATGTTCAACTCGACGAGATGGGGAACGACGAACAGATCGGATAGGTTGGCCATGGTGATTCCGTGGCCGGCGTTCACTTGAAGCCCCACTCCATGGGCGAGTTCCGCGCCCTCGGCGAGGCGTCGAACCTCCGCATCGCGAGCATCCGTTCCTTCCGCGGCATTGGCAAAGGAACCGGTGTGCAGTTCCACCATGTCGGCTCCAATCGCCGCCGACGCCTCGATGTGCGCGGACTCGGGATCGACGAACATGCTCACCTTCGCACCTGCGGCCTGCAAGCGCTTCACCGCCTCAGCAAGCGCACCCTGGTGATCCGCAACTGCCAACCCGCCTTCCGTGGTGATTTCCTTCCGGTTCTCCGGCACAAGGCAGACGTAGTCGGGCCGCGAGTTGACCGCGATTTCGACGATCTCCGGGGTATTCCCCAGCTCGAAATTCAGCTTGGTGCCGATGGACTGCCGCAGCTCGGCGACATCGCGATCCTGAATGTGCCGCCGATCCTCGCGGAGGTGGATCGTGATCGAGTCGGCTCCGCCTGCTTCCGCCTCGGCGGCGGCGGTGACGAGAGACGGTTCGACGTTGTGCGCGTCCGGCATCAACGCGTAGCGCGCCTGCCGCAGGGTCGCAACGTGATCGATGTTCACACCGAGTTTCAACTTCTCTGCCATGGCGAGCGCACGCTAGCATTCATCGCCGCACGATCAACCCGCCAGCACCTTCGCCGCCTCGATCGCTCGGCCCCACTCTGCAATTCGATCGGCCATTTCGTCGGCACCGTGTGTCGGGCCGAACCGCGCGTCCTCAGCCCACATCGCCGCAATCTCCGCGCGATCCTGCCAAACGCCCACTCCGAGACCGGCAAGGAAGGCCGCGCCCAGGGCGGTCGTTTCCCGCACAGACGGCCGGACGACCGGACGCTGAAGCAGATCCGCCTGGAATCCGAGGAGGAGTTCATTTGCCGAGGCTCCCCCGTCGACACGGAGCTCGGAGATCGACACGCCTGCATCGGATTCCATCGCGGCGATGACCTCATGCACTTGGAACGCGATCCCCTCCAGCGCCGCGCGCGCGAGATGGCCACGGTTCGTTCCGCGGGTGACGCCCGCGACGAGCCCGCGAGCATGAGGACTCCAGTGCGGAGCGCCAAGGCCCGCGAATGCCGGCACGAAAATGACGCCTCCCGAGTCATCCACGGTTGCGGCCAGGGACTCGATCTCGCTTGAAGATTCGATGATCTTCAATTCGTCGCGAAGCCACTGCACGACCGCGCCACCGATGAACACACTGCCTTCTAGAGCGTAGTCTGTTTTTCCTCGAACCGTCCACGCGACCGTCGTCAGCAGACCATTTGACGAGGCGACCGGTTCGTCGCCGATGTTCTTCAGCAGAAAACAACCCGTGCCGTAGGTATTCTTCACCATGCCCTTCTCAAAGCAGGCCTGCCCAAAAAGTGCCGCCTGCTGATCTCCGGCGATACCGGCGATGGGGACTCCATTCCCGGTGGTCGCGCACGTGCCACTCGATTCGACTATCTCCGGCAGAAGCGCTCTGGGAATCTCCAGCCTCGCGAGCAGTTCATCATCCCACTCCCGCCCGTTGATGTTGAAGAGAAGCGTCCGCGAGGCGTTGCTGGGATCGGTGACGTGGACCTTGCCACCCGTCAGGTTCCACACAAGCCAACTGTCGACAGTTCCAAACGCGAGTTCACCTGCCTCCGCCCGCTCACGCGTTCCTTCGATATTGTCGAGAATCCATCGGAGCTTCGTGCCCGAAAAATACGGGTCGAGTACGAGTCCCGTCTGCTCGCGGAAGAACGCCTCCTGACCGGTCGCTTTAAGCGCTTCGCAAAGATCAGCCGTCCGTCGATCCTGCCAGACGATGGCTCGATACACGGGTTCACCGGTTTTCCGATCCCAGACAACCGTTGTTTCGCGCTGGTTGGTGATGCCAATCGCCGCGATTGACGACGGACCTATCTCAAGCCCGGAGCAGACGCTCTTTAGGGTACGCTTCTGGGTCTCCCAAATTTCGACCGGATCGTGCTCGACCCATCCCGGTCGTGGGTAGTGCTGTTTGAATTCCTCCTGGTCGCTGGCGAGCGGTTTTCCTTCGCGATCGAAGACAATGGCGCGTGAACTCGTGGTTCCCTGATCGAGTGCGATCACGTAGTCGTCTGCCATGCCGCGATGGTGGCAGAACCGGCACGCAAACGCGAGCCTTTGCTAGGATTCCGAAGCCGTGTTACTCGGCCGGTTTCTCCTCGCCCTCGGCGGGAGCTTCTTCGGCAGATTCCGCAGCGGGAGCGGATTCTTCCGGGGCGGACTCCTCGGCTTCTGCGGCGGGTGCCTCTTCAGGAGCGGACTCCTCAACCGGCACTGCCGCTGCGGGCTCCTCGGGAGTCGCTTCCTCTTCCGGTTCCGCTTCGGTATCCTTTCCAGCCTTCTTGCTAGGCTGGACCGCAGCGAGACGCACGTTGGTCGCCTGCTTGCCGAGACGGTCACGCAGATAGTGCAGCTTTGCCCGACGCACCTTGCCCTTCTTGGTCACCTCGATCCTGGCAACCTTTGGAGAGTGGACCGGGAATACCCGCTCCACACCTTCGCCATTCGAGATCTTGCGAACGGTGAACGACGCATTGACTCCGGTGCCGCGCTGGGCGATGACGATTCCGGCGAAGATCTGGATGCGCTCCTTCCCGCCCTCGACCACCCGCGTATGGACCTTGACCGTGTCCCCGGGATCAAACGAGGTCACGTTCTTCTTCATCTGCTCTTTTTCGATCTTCTGAATGATGTCCATAACAGTCTCCTGTTTAGAGGGTGCCAAGCGGTCGGGATGTCCGAATTCTCCCAGGCGGAAGGGCGTAACTTCTACGTCAAAAGACTTCGAAACGCAAAAGAAAATTCCGGGTCCCCCGGCTGGGACGCTCACCCTTCAAAAAGTGCCTCGTCTTGAGATAGTTATAGGGATTGCCGATTTCAATTTTGGCGTTCGAATAGCGCGCGTATCGTAGGTGGCAGAATCGTCGTGAGAATTCCCCTTCCCATCTTGTTCTCAATCACTTGCGTGTTGGGCGGCTGCACGAGGAGATCCGTCACCGTCCCACTGGCGCCTTCGTTTCCGCCTTCACTCAGCACCGAGCCGCTCGTCGAAAGAGCGACGATTGCCGACCCCCTCTTCGAGAGGCTCTCTGTCGAGCATACGAAAGTCTCGTTCGAGAATAGGATCATCGATCCCCATCCACTGCGACACCTGTATGCGACCGAGAAAGTCTGCGGCGGTGTGGCGATCGGGGACGTCAATGACGATGGAATGCCGGACCTGTTTTTCACCTCCGGCCCGGAGAGCAACGCACTCTAGTTGAATCGAGGCGACTTCCGTTTCGAGGACGTGAGCGAGATCTCTGGCATCAGATCGAATCGATGGGCTGCAGGTGCGTCGATGGCGGACATCGATGCGGACGGCGACCTTGATATCTGCGTGGCCACCTATGATTCGCCGATGCAACTCCTGATCAATAGAGGCGATGCAATGTTTGAGGATCAAGCACACGAATTCGGACTCGACATTTCGAACGGCGCGCGGAGGCTCGCTGCCACCACGTTGGAGGCGGTGATACTCGTGAATCGAGGCACCAAGTTCGAAGTTCGCGAACTGCCCCGGATCGCACAGATCGCACCGTCCTTTGGCATCATGATCGACGAAATCTCCGGGGATGGCTATCCCGAGGTTTTCCTCGCACAGAATTTTCACGGACCGCAGCCTGAAACCGGTCACATGGCCGGCGGGGTGAGCCTGCTGCTCGAGGGTTCAGCGAATGCGGAGATCGTCCCGATGCACCCAGCGCGATCGGGGATTGTCGTTCCCGGCGATGCCACCTCGTGCGCGCTTGTCGACGACACCCTGGTCGTTGCGAGGAACAATGATTCCGTTCTCGCATTCAAGTCACCGTTTGACGAGAAACTGATTCACGTCCGCATCTCCGTCACGGGTGCGAGGGTCACATCGCGTCATTCGGACGGAAAGTCCCAGACTGCCGAAATCCATTTCGGCTCCGGCTATCTCAGCCAACAGCCACCGGTCATTGGCTTTGGTGCCGTCAATACACTAACGGAGATCGAAGTGCGCTGGCCCGACGGGAAATCGACCAGGCACAAGCCGCCTGCCGCGGGCTCCGTGCTCACACTGCGGTGATTTCCTTATCGACCGGATCGAGCTTGCCAAACCACCGCTTCAGCAATCCGTGCGTCGGGCTCAAGAACCACGCCACCAAGAAAAGACCGAGACCCACAATGACCATGGCGGCAGCGGCTGGAATCTCGATGGCGAAGGCGAGTTCCACCCCGAGGATCGCACTCAGCAGGGCGTGGACCAGACTGATTCCAATCATCCGTCGAAACTGATCCGTGAGCAGATAGGCCGTGGCCGCGGGAATAATGAGCATTGCAATCACGAGAATGGCGCCCACCGCTTCGAACGCGCTGACAACGACCACGGATAGGCAGCACATGAGACTGTAGTGGACGAATTTCGGATTGAGGCCAAGCGAAGCCGCCAGTCCCTCGTCAAAAGAACTGACGAGGAGCTCTTTGTAGAAGAGGAAAACGAGCAGCCCGCAGAGCAGCGTCACGATGCCCATCACGACAATCGGACGAGGCGCGATGGGCATCCCGAACAGCGTCGCGAATTCGCTACCTGTCGCGACCAGATCGAGTTTTCCGTAGAGCACACAGTCGAGATCGAGGTCGATGTGCCCGCTGAAGACCGAGATGAGGATCACACCGATGGCGAACATGGTCGAGAACGTGATCCCAATCGCCGAATCCTCTTTCACGCGTGTCTTGCTGTGGATGACCTGAATGAGCACGGTGGTCACAATGCCGGCGACGAGCGCGCCCATGAACATCCAGATAGAGTCGCGACTGCTCGAGATCATGAAAGCGATCGCGATTCCCGGAAGAACGCTATGACTGATGGCGTCACCAACGAGAGAGATGCGTCGCAGGACGAGGTAGTTGCCGACAAGCGCGCAAGACGCCGCGACGAGAGCTCCCATGAGCGTCATCCATCCAATGAAATCCGGGTGCCTGAACCACATCTCGAAAATCATGGCGCGCCTCCTCCGGTTGGCTGTTCCACGAGCTGGCGCGGCATGCTGGGGATCGGCTTCCCATGCGGATCGGTCTCGGGATAGCCGAGTTCCCGCTCGAGTTCACGAACCACGTCCTCGCCGAGCACGTGCTCGATCTTCTCGGCGTCGTCATGGACATGGTCCGGCTGGTAGTTGGCTTCGTTGGTAAGATAGAGCTCCCACAGCCGGTGGTTCCTGACAATCTGCAACGCGCGCTGGTAACCCTCCGGGGTCAGGTAGACCATGTTATCGCCCTCGCCGAGGGTCACCGCGCCTGATTTCAGAAGCTGATGCGTGCGGACACGCACGTCCTCGACGGTTTCCCGACGCAGCTCGGCGAGTTCGGTGAGAGACACCCCCTCCCCCTTGAACTGACGGTTCTCCAGCACGCGGTAGATCGCCTTCATCGTGTTCTCGTTACGGATGCGCTGAGATCGGTTCCGGTGCCGCACCCAGCGGGTGACGGTGCCGTGCCGGGGCGCGAAGAGATACGCCAACACGAACGTCGCGCTGGCGCCCACTACCATGAACGGTCCGGTCGGCAGGTTGTTCCCCAAGAACGAAAGAAAGGCACCGAGCGCGGCAGAGAGCATTCCAAAACCCGCCGCATACCACAGCATCCGATGCATGCGATCCGTGAGCAGATAGGCGGTGGCCGCCGGCGTGATGAGAAGGGCCGAAACAAGCACGACGCCAACCGCCTGAAGCGCGATGACGATTGCAAAGGTCAGGAAGAGCATCAGCACGTAGTCGAGCAACTTGACCGGAAGGCCGATCGATCGTGCGAACCCTCTATCAAAGCTACAGAGGAGAAACGGTCGGTAGAACGCCGAGACCAGAAGCACCGATAGCAAAGTCACCGCACCCATGGTGTACAAATCCTCGCGGGTCAGCGCCGCAGCCTGGCCGAACAGAAACTGCTTCACCCCGCTGATGTTTCCGGAGGAACCGTGATTCTCGACGAGTTTGAGTAGAGCAATGCCGATGGCGAAGAACGACGCGAGGACGATTCCGAGTGCCGCGTCCTGTTTGATGCGTGTCGTCTGGGTGATCAGGGTGACGAAGACGACGCCGAGAAGCCCGGCGATGGTGGCGCCAACGAGAATGGCCACCGGGTCTTTCGTCATGTTCCACGCGAACCCCAGCGCGACGCCCGGCAGCACCGCGTGCGAAAGCGCGTCCCCCATGAGCGCCATTTTCCGCACGACAATGAAGCTGCCGAGCAGGCCGCAGCTGACCCCAAGAAGTAGCACTCCCCAAAGTGCGTAGGTCAGCGCGGGATCCTGAAAAGTGAAGAATCGGGCCGCCTGTTCCCAGACGGAGATCTCGACGAGATCGCCGATTCGGGCAGCGAGGAAATTCATTGCGATCTTCGCCGCACTTCGTCGGCGACCTCGGATAGAACCGTCAGGCGCCCGCCGTAGGTTTTCTGCAGCAATTCTCCGGTGAAGACTTCCTTGGTATCACCAAACGCGACGACGCGCATGTTCAGCAGCATGAGCATGTCGAAGTAGTCCCGAGCCGTCGAGAGATCATGATGCACGACGATGACCGTCTTTCCAACGTCGCGCATTTCACGCAACAGCATGACGATGGCCGATTCGGTGGCCGCGTCGACTCCCGCGAATGGTTCGTCCATGAGATAGACATCACTTTCCTGGGCGAGCGCCCGCGCGAGGAACACCCGCTGCTGCTGTCCACCACTCAGGTTCGCGATTTGCCTGTTCGCGAGCGGGAGCATGTTGACCTTTTCGAGGCACTCCTTCGCCTTTTCCCGGTCGGCTTTGGTCGGGCGCTTGAAGAGTCCGAGTTTTCCGTAACGGCCCATGAGCACGACATCCATGACGTTGACCGGAAAGTCCCAATCCACCGACTCCCGCTGCGGCACGTAGCCGAGCCGGGTGATACTTTCCCCGGCGTCCCCCCCAAATACCTTGACCCAGCCGCTGCTCGGCTGCACGACGCCCATGACTGCCTTGATGAGCGTCGACTTCCCCGCGCCGTTTGGTCCGACGATCCCCACGAGCTTTCCTTCGGGGATTTCCACATCCACGCCGTAGAGAACCGGGCGCTTGTGATAGGCAACCGTCAGGTCGTGAAGCTCCAGCGCGGTTCTCGCCGCGACTTCGACGCCGTGCATGCCATCGATGCCATGACTCATTTGAGCGCGTCGACGACGGTGTTCGTGTTGTGCTTGATCATTCCCACGTAGGTGCCGCGATCGTATTTCTCTCCATTCACTTCGACCACGTCTCCGGGTGTCCCCAAGGCGTCTGAGAACAACTCTCCTCCGATCTTCGCCCCCGAATCATTGCTGATGCTTTCGATCGCAGCGGGAGCAACGCTGCTCTCGACGAAGATCGCCTTGATGCCACCCTCCTTGATGAGATCGACCATATTCACACGATCCGCGAGCCCGGCTTCGTCGACTGTCGAGATTCCCTGCAGCCCCACGACCTCGAATCCATAGGCCCGACCGTAGTAACCGAAGGCGTCGTGACTGGTAATCACCACCCTTCCACTCTCCGGCACCTCCTCCGCGCGCTTCTTCACCCACTCGTGCAGCGATTCCAGTTCCTTCCGGTAGGCATCGCCACGCTCATTGTACTTCGCGGCATTCGCAGCATCGGCTTTCGAAAGCCCGTCTACAACGACGTCGATACATTCAGCCCAGAGACTCACATCGCCCCAGACATGAGGATCTGGATGGCCACCTGCATCCTCGGGCTGTATCAGCTGTTCCTCCTTGATCGCCTCGGCGACAGCATGGGATTTGTCGCCCAGATTCCCGAGCGTTTCGTGCATCTGGCCCTCGAGAAAGTGCCCGTTATAGAAGACAACGGCGGCCTCCCTCAATGCGATCCCATCCTGTGGTGTCGGCTCGTAAAGATGGGGATCGACCCCCGCGCGCATCAGGCCCTTCACCCTGACCTCCGGTCCGCCGATCACCTTCGCGAGGTCCGCGATCATCGTCGTTGTCGCGACCACGTAGAGGCGACTATCGTCGCCCGCTCTCTCACCCGAGCCGCATCCCGCGAACTGGAAAGGCGCCCACGCGGCTAGAATCATTGCTGTCAGTCTCTTCATGGCAGTTGGGTGTCTCCGCACCTCATCAATCGATACATTGGCAAGCTCCCGCGCTCCGTCAACGAAAAATATAGGCAAGCCTAACTTTTATTTGCTTAACAATGATTAATTGAATTGCCAAACAATCTTTTACATGCAAAGTTTTTGGTCGATGCCAGCCGCTACCACAGTCCCCACGCCCCGCACGGCCGCTGGGGGAGGCAGTTCCCGCGCCCAAGAGGACTATCTGGAGCAGATCTTCAATCTGATCGAGGAGAAGGGCTATGCCCGCGTCGTCGACGTGGCGAAGAATCTCGGCATCGCACAGGCGAGCGTCACGAACATGATTCAGCGCCTCGATTCGGAAGGGCTTGTCCTTTACGAAAAATACCGGGGTGTCGTTCTGACGGAAGCGGGAACGCAAATCGCCCGCCACATCATCCGGCGGCACGATAGTCTCGCCACCTTCCTACGCCTTTTCGACCTCGATGAAGACACGATCTACGAGGACGTCGAGGGGATGGAGCATCACATCAGTTCCGAAACGCTTTCCGCCTTCCAGTGTCTCACCGCCGAGCTCGAACGCCAGCCGGCCCTGCTGAGACGAGTGAAAGCGCGCATGCAGAAGTAGCGCCTCGCTATTTCTTGATCGGATACTTCTCCGCGAGAGTCATCACCCGCGCGATGATGTCCGGAATCTGACTTCGATCTTCGACCAGTTTCGTTGCGTGGTGCATTTTCGCCGCGACTTCTTCATCGGGATCGCCCCCGCGGATGCCCTCACTGAATTTCTCGTACTGAGCGAGGAGGTACCAATCCTGCAATCCCGCGATGGGCGCGCTTCCGAAGACCACCTCACCTTGCCCATTGAACCGATGGCATTCCATGCAGTAGATCTCATAGGCGAACGCACCCTTTTCCGGATCACCCTCAAGGGTTCTCTGCGACACGATCGGCTTGAGCTTGTCGACATGCTCGATCGCCTCCTCGATCTCTTTCTCATCGAGGGCGAGCACCGCCGCACGCATGATCTGCCCCGTCGCGTCTCGCGGATCCGCCCCCCGAACCCCACCCCGGAACCGCTCCAGCTGCGCCTTCACATACCAGCGAGGAAGCGAGGCGATCGATGGCGATTTCATTTCCGATTTCCCCTCTCCTTTCAGCCCATGACAGGTGGCGCAAACTTTTTCGAACACGCCACCATCCTGCCTTGGCGCGACGGGAGCCTGAATGGCTTCGCTCCCCAAACCCGACGCACCATCGCGGGCAAGCATGGCAATGCCGATCGCGGCGAGCCCGAGGGGCACGAAGATGAGGAGCGGCTTGTCGATGCCGTTACCCTAGCCGAACTCGATGCATCGGCTGCGCATATTTTGATCAAAGCTGCTCGACGTGCAGCGGCGCGTCAGGCACGGTCTTGTCCGGATCGGTATCGCCCTGCATCCACGCTGGCACCTGGTAGTAACTCGCGCTAGCCGCAGCCAGATCGATGATGCCGTAGGTGTGATTGTAGATACTGTCGTTCGTCTTGCCGGGCAGAACGTAATCCCCATCCCGCTTCTGAATCGCCGACTCGAATTTGATCGTGCGCTTCGTGGTCTCGCGAGCGCTTCCCCCTAGCAGTTGCCCACGCTTCAATTTCAGACCGTCGGTTCCCGGCGCCGGGATGATCAGGTCGTTCACGTAGGGAAGAAACCAGTGATCGTGACCCCACAGCCACTGATCGATCTTGTCAAAATAGGTCTCGGCGCCTTCGTCTACCGGAGCGTTGAATCCATTCACCAGATTGCTGTTGAAGTACTGGTAGTCGCCTTCGCCGCCCGGGTTGATCGCCTCATCCGCAGACACGAACTGATGGTGCGTCATCATGATGTTCCGGCCTTCGAAACTCTTCAGCTTGTCCTTGTGCCACGCGAGTTCACTCGGCTCCAAGCCAGGTTGGTTTTCTTCGGCTTTGATTGTGCCTCGAAGCTCGGTGTCGGCTCCGAGGAACTGCCACTTTCCATCATCCGAACGGAGACAGAAGAAGCTCGCCTCCTGCTTCCACTCGTC
>CAJIAN010000622.1_pt1 | contig 20483 bp, 13 predicted proteins | sample 9199061 | NCBI WGS metagenome assembly CAJIAN01 (sample SAMEA7708264, study PRJEB35096) | sediment metagenome | biome: marine neritic benthic zone biome [ENVO:01000025]; feature: sediment [ENVO:00002007]; material: shallow marine sediment [ENVO:03000034] sea grass bed [ENVO_01000059] ...
GAGTTCAGACGTGTCTCTTCCGATCTAGGCCGGTCCGTAGACGTAGTTCCAATGCTGGGCGAACCAATGCTCGGGGTTCTCGATCTTTGCGTTCTGGGATTCTGCGAATGTCAGGATGAGGCCATTCTCGCGCGTCTCGAATCCGATCGGGTAGCCGAACGTGCCCCCGGTGTAGCGCACCCGCTGCAAACCGCCGTCCTTGATCCCGTAGTTCCCCCACCCTTGCGCACTCCCGACGTAGAGTTGGCCGTCGTACGGTGAGAACCGCCCGCGATGCCCGCCGGAGACGAAGGCCCCCCGCAAGGGAACAGCCGCCGCCTGCGACTGCTTGCCCACAACCTCGCGCAACAGAAGAAAGTGCGTCGCGTATCCGCTGGAGAAGTGCACCCAATTGCCCTTCACCGGCCCCCAGCGATCGCTGTCGATGAAGGTCTGACCTCCGGTCGAGTTGTCGGCGCCGCGGGGCAGATACAACATGGGCGGCACGTAGCCGCGCTCGCCTTCCTTGGGACCGCCGAATCCAAAATGCCCGCCCCAACTTAAGTCGCAGACGGAACTCGCAGGCGTCCATGTCCCCTCCTGCGCGTTGCTGAGCACCACGCTTCCATCAGGTGAGATGCCGACGCCGTTCGGATTGCGCAAACCGGTGCCGAGAACTTCGAGCTTCTTCCCGTCCGCGGAAACACGGCAGACGCCTTGATTTCCTGAGCCGAAATACCATCGTCCTTCGCTGTCACGCTGGAGATCGGCGATGAAATCGTGCCCGCCTGACGAGGTGAAGTGCACGTTGGAAACACATCCGTAGAAATCCGCTTCGTCATCGCCGTTTTGATCGTGAAGCGCGACGATCTGATCCCGGCACATGACGTGGATGATGCCGTCGACGACTTTCAATCCGAGTGGCTGATGAAGACCGGCGGCGAAGCGCTTCCAACGCAGTTCGGAGAGATCCTCCTTCAGGACATCGCAGATCCAAACGTCGCCGTGCATGTTGCAGATGGCGATGCGGTCCTTCGAAAGGAAGTCGACACCCGCGACGAAGAAGAGTGATCTCCACGGGTTTACGTAGGGCAATGTTAGCGTATCGATCACGTAGGGTTGACCCTCGCCCAATTCTCCACGCGTGGTGATGCGCTCGGGCCACTGAGCAGGACCCGGTCCTGGGACGGGAACGCCTACAACGATCAACTCTCCATTTCGAATCTCCGCACGTAGTCCCTTTCTCTCTCCATTGTGTTCGCACACGAACACGACATCATCTCCCGCACGCTGAATGCCCTCAAATCGGGATCCTCCCGGTACAGAAGCTCGCTCGGCGATCTTCACTCGCCGGGTTCCTCCCATTGGGATCCCATGCATGAGCCCGTGCCGGACATCCGACCATTTCACCGAAGCGCCTTTCCAAGCCGGGCCGAACCTGAGCGTGTCCTGGTCGAAGACAACCTTCACTCCGACCTCGATGCTCACCGTGACTGCACACGGAATCGTCTTCCCCGCGCCGCGGAAGACGCCACTGACCATCGAGCCATGGTCCATGTCCCGCACGCGCCCATCCTTCCACGTTTCCTGATCGTTCTGATTCCCCCAGTGCCCGTAGTGACCGCCATCGAGTCCGGGATACGGCGGCAAAACCTTGGGCAGCGTTGCCGGATCCATTGTTCCGTAATGCAGTGCCTGTTTGGCGTAGAAATCGTAGACGCGATCGCGATTGATGTGTTCCTGCCAGTAGGGATTCGAACGCACGTCGAGCGGTTTGCGCGGGAACTGACCCGTCCTCGGCAGTAGCGCGGAAAGATCCTCGGAATCCCAATACGCGATCTCATTGTTCGTACCTGCAGTGAAAGGTCTTGCGGCGACCGTTGCGACTTCCTCGTGGATGCCGCTCCGAATACGCACCTCGTCGATCGCACCTCGCATGCCAAGTTGACCTTCGACGAGCCGACCGATTCCGAAACCACCGGGAACGACCCGCCGCTTCGCGAGCAGCTTGATCCTCTGATCGGCAACCGTCGCGCCATCGACCCAAAGCCGCACGCGGTCGGGCGCGTATTGCATGGCGATCGCGTGCCACGCGTTGTCCGTGATCACCTTCGTGCTGCGGACATGATCCGGTTTCGCGCCGGGGAGATAGACGGTGAGCGTTCCGTCTCCGTCCATGGAGAAGATCTCCCAGTGGGCCTTCGATTTCTTCATGTCCGAGGCGACGAGGATGTTGTAGCCGTTGGCATCGCGGAGTTTCGCGCGGCACTCGACGGTGATCGGCGGTTCGCGCCACTCGGCGCGGCCGTTGAGAAGCACGCCCGCGCCGGCAAGCGCCTTGCCGAAGTCGGCGTTGACGGACGGCACGGACTTCGGCTTCTGAGCTGGCGGCGGTGTTTTTGTCGCTTTCGGCACCGGCTTCGCGCCTCCCGACCCCGGCTTTTGCAGTTCCTTCTTCAGCCACTCCAAACCGTCGCGGTTGTCTTGCAGCGCTTCCTTCGCATCGAGATCGTTTTGGTGATCGAGGATTCCGATCGGCCCGTCGTATCCGCTATCGACCACGGCCTTCAGCATCGCCAGGTCATGCTTTCCTTGTGCGAGCGTCAGGATCTTGGGCTTTGCACCGGGATTCATCCCGTTGAGATTCAGACACAGCAGATACGGCTTCATCAGCTTGAGCGAATCCGCCCAGTCATCGATGTGGCCATGACCGTGGTGCCAGTTGTAGACGATGCCGACGTGCTTGTGGCCGTTGGCGTGCAGCCGCTTGCACACTGCGACGAGATTCTTCGGTTCCCCGCCCCAGCCCCCGTGATTGTAGAGGCCAAGCTTGCAGCCGAGTTCCGCCGCGCGCTTCGCAAGCGACTCCATCATCTTCGCGGCGGCTTCGACTTTTTCCTCCTGATTACCTTCTTTCGGACTCCCAAGCGTCCGCCAGATCTGCGGGTGCAAATCATGCTTTTCGAACAGCTTGAATGCCTCCTCGTGCCCGCCCCAAAACGCAAAATACTCGATGCCGTGCTTCTTGTATTGGAGGATCTCGTCCTCGAATTCCTTCACGTGCTCGCCGCGCCAATCGTAGGCGCAACGGCGAATGCCCAGATCGGCGAGCATCTTCGCCCGCTCGGCAGGTCCGCGCTTCTTCGCATCGAACGGCACAATGCACCACGCCACGAGCTTCTTCGCGTCGAGGCTTTCCGGAATCTCCAACGCCCGCGTCGGAGACTCGATCAACACCAAGAGGACGGCAGCGAGCCAACGGATCATGCCGGAAGTCTGAGATATCCCCGGTCCTCCCACAAGCGCCGATCCCCCATTCAGGGACGACTGCGGTTCGCAACGAGCTCGACCATGAACTGCCGACTTTCGGAGTTCGTGATCGTCTTCGCCCACTCCATGGCGCTCGCGGGATCCTTGTCGGCGATGAGTTGAACAAAGGTCCCGACCGCCGTGTCGCGAAGGGTGCCGGGCTCCATCTGCTCGTCGATAAAACGTCCCGCCTGCACGGGTTCCTCTCTTGCCCACTGGTCGATCAGATGCCCCACCGACGAATCGCGAAACTGCGGTTTCTCAAGAGCAAGAATCGTCTCCCCCGCCGCCCATGGATCCTGAGCCGTCCACAATCCGACGACCCGTTTGAGCGCCGCCTCCGCGCCGGGCTCCTGCAGCACATCGTCTGACCACGCGAAGATATGTTCGGCATCTTCATAGTCTGCCCATTGCTCGATCACCTCGGCTGCAATCGAAATGTTCCCCATGCCAACGGCACTTTCGTAAGCCGCCTCCCCATCCCGCCGCGCCCAGCCAATGTGGAGCGCCTTTGTCGCCCTCTCCGCGGTCTCTCCCTCCAGCGTGGCCAACCATGCTTGCGCCGCTTCCGGGTCCTCGGCAGCCGAAGCCCGCGCGACTGCCGAGACAAACGACTTCTGAAACCTACTGCGAGACATGGTCTGCGCCATCTTCCAAGCTTCTCCGAGATCTTCCGCCGCAAGTCGTTCGCCGAGAATCATCCCGGATCGCCAGCCCACGTCGTCGAGATTCTGCCGTCCGTCCTGAAACCATGCGATGGCCTCACGAATATCGGTGTTCCCGAATCTTGAAATGAAATGACCGTGGTTATTGCGAAGGACATCCGCAAGTGAGTCGCGAGGCATCCGCTCCAGGAACGCCAGCGTCGATTCCAGCGGTAAGATCTCGATGCTCTCCTTCAGAAACTCCCTCGACGACTGCTCGTCCAGGTTCTCCTCCGCCCATTCGAGCGCGGCTTCGGCATCGACACGCAGCCATGCCGTGAGTCCATCCAAGGTTTGTCCCGCATCGACACTCTCCCGCATCCCCACCTCCGGATTCCTCCGGACGAGCTCGGGGATGATCCGTTTCTGCAATTCCGATCGCGTTTCCACATCCTCGATCCGATCGACACCTTTCAAGGCCGCTTCGGGATCGAGTTGCATCCACTTTCCAAAGAGGTTTCGCATCGCTTCCTTGCGCGAGTCCTCGTCTTCGAGCCTCACCAGCTCGGAGACCATCCTCCACGGGTCTCCGATTCCTCCCACGCGAAACAGAGTGTCCCAGCTCCTGAAGTCGGGTTCGTTTTCCCGGATCCACGCGACGGTCTCGCCCGGTGCCTTCCTGAATCTCCTGAGTATTTCCAGTTCGCCAATCTCGTAATCGAATTCGCTCTCGTCCGCATCCTCGCGAAGCCTCGTCAACAGCCGCTCCGAGTCGAGTCCATCGGAGAAAATGGCTGAAGCGGCCACGAACTCGTAGATGTCTTCTGCCAGCGCGTCGTGCTCCTCCGCCGCCCGAAAGACCGCGTCGGGATCTGCGGCGATCCAGTTCTCGAACAACGCGGCCAGAACATGCTGGTTGTGGACGATGCCGACGATCTCCTCGCCCCGCTCGTCGATCGCACTGTCAGGGCCCCGTGGCGAAAAGACAAATTGCGCGAGTCGTCCGAGATGCTCCGCATCCATTTTCCGAATCGACTCGATCATCGTGGCGATCCGGTCGTGCTTTCCGAGTTCAAGCAGACCGGAGAGCGCCTCGTAGATATCACCATTCTCTCTGATTTGCTCAAACAACCCACTGGTAGCATCGTCAATGATCCGATCGCCTTCTGTGAGGGTTCCAGCGCCCTCAACAACACCCGCCGTATGTCTGTTCGACCGCGGGTCGGTCGCCGGGCGGAGAAATGCCGTCGAGACTAGAATTCCCAAGCCGAGAGATGCCAGGGCGGCGGCTCCCAGAACGCAGGTTTCACGGGTTGTCATGGATTTCATCACTGCGTCGGGGGTGGGATCTTCACCGTCTTGTCGACGAGCCACTCGAATCCCTCGTTCCGTGCCCATGCCGTTGCGGCTTCCTTGTCTTCCGACATCCAGTAGCTGTGAAATCGCCCAACCTCCGTGCGTCTTGTGGACGCGTCGGGAATCGAGGCGGCCAGACGCACCGTCTCGGCCCGCCTTTGCTGCTTCGACTCGTCATGTCCGTTCTGTGTTTCGAGGACACCCACCAGGAACTGCGACCGCATCCGGGGCGAGCTTATCTTCTCCGCGTATTCGGCAGCGCCCCGGAGATCGGAGGCTCCCCAGCCTCTCCCGACGCCCTCCACCGCCCCCAGTTGCCCACGCGGATCCGGAAGGGCCACGATGCGCTGGAGCGCGACGTCCCGATCCGTCGCTGCCCATGACTTGAACACCTCGCGCATGAATCCCTCGCCGAGAATCTCGTTCTCAAGCATCTGATCGAACGCCGCTTCCGGATGCGTCTTGCCCGCGTGGAGGAGCACGTATCCCAGCATCCGCTTCGAATCGTAGCCAGAAAGCCCACGGATCCGTTCCGCTGCACGGGCGGGATCGCGGTCCGCCTCATGGCGCATCAACATCTCCATCAAGGAGTGCGAGTCCTTCGCACGCGGCGCTGCGATCAACTGCTCGAGAGCTTTCTCGAAATCTTCCTCGGCCATCCGCTCGACGATCTCCTTCTTTCGGCTCGACAGAAAATGGGACGCGCCACCGATCGCCGTTGCGAACGCGCCAAACGGATGCTCGGCGAGCATTCTGTCGAAGATCGCCTCGACAATGAGGGCCTTCGGAAAGTCGCCCACGAGCTCCCGCTCCGTGCGGACGAGCAGCTCTCCCAGTTCTTCCACCGGCGTTTGCCGGACCACGCGCAGCGATTCGCTCGCCACCCCGGAGATGTCACCGCGCGCGTCGCGATCGCGGAGACCGCTCAGACTATCCCTCTTCCCGCCGCCCAAAGGCTTCCGCCAGACAACCTGCGACCGCGAGGATCTGGCTACGTCGGACGCGCCTGCCTCGTCTCGAGGACCAAACATGGCGACACCCAACACCAGCCCGAGGCAGAAACACCCCATGACCGTGCCCACGAGCCATTTCGCGAAAACAGACATCATCCAACGGCGGCTACGTCGTCATCAGTAACAGACGGAAACCCATCTCACAATATTCGAACGTGGGACTGGCATTGTCCATGCCACGGATTCAGGTTAGGAACCGCAAACCACCACTATGCGTTTCCGAAACCCAATCACCATCGCAACACTCTGTCTGGCAGGTCTTTCGATCGCCCCGTCTGTCAGTGCCGACAAGCTGGCAAAGGGCCCAGTCAAGGTCTTCATCCTCGCCGGCCAATCGAACATGGAGGGCCATGGCAGGATCCAAGGCGAACAAAAGGGCACGCTCGAGACTCTTTCAAAGGATCCCGCCAGCGCCGATCGCTACAAGCACCTCATCGGCAAGGACGGCAAATGGATCACCCGCGACGATGTCTGGATCACGTGGTACGACAACAAAGGGAAGCTGGCCATCGGCGGCTTCGCGGCCAAGGGTGCGTTCGGTCCCGAACTCGGATTCGGCTGGGCCGTCGGCGATTACTTGAAGGAGCCCGTGCTGCTTTTGAAATTCGGTCCCGGCGGTACGAGTCTAGCCGGGCCGTGGCGGCCGCCTAGTTCGGGCGATCCGGGCGTCGGCGAGCAGTATTCAGGGATGATTGCGAGCGTGAAGAAACAGTTGAAGGAACTCGACACGCTTTTTCCCGAACTCGCCGGTCGCGGCTTCAAACTCTCCGGCTTCGGCTGGCATCAGGGGTGGAACGACGGCTGCAGCAAGAAGGACTCGCTCGCCTACGAAAAGAACCTCGCCAATTTCATCCGCGATGTGCGCAAGGATCTCGACGCGCCGGAGCTACCGTTTGTCATTGGGGGCAGCGGGTTCGGCGGATGGGGTCAGAAAATCGATCGTCGGCTCATGATCATGAACGCGCAGGAGGCCGTGACGAAATACGATGAATTCAAAGACGACACCAAGTACGTCGAGACACGTAGCTTCTTCCGCGACGGCCCAGTTTCCCCACGTCCGATCCGATACCACTGGTGCTGCAATGCCCAGAGCTACTGGCTCATCGGCGACGCCATGGGCAAGGCGATGGTCGAATTGCTCGGGGGTCCGAAAGCGCCGCCGAATCCGACCGGGCCTTGAAACAGCCTACTTCCAATTCCCCGATTCGACGTCGTCGAGCAGTTTGAAACTGCGGACTCGCTTGCCGTCCTCGGAGTTGTAGATGACGAACTCCGAGCCGCCGACGAGGAAGGCTTTGCCGTCCGGCGAGAATCCCAAGAGCATCCCCCATTCCGCGATTTCGATCCGAACGATCTGCTTGCCAGTGTCCATGTCGTAGAGCCGCATCTCCGGCGGAACGAATCCCGTGTCGACATAGGCTCCCCCCGACATGATCGCCAGACGCCGGTTGTCCGGGCTGACGATCACGGATCGATGCGGGTAGGGACCATTCTTGTCGCCCTCGATGATCTTTCCGGTCTTGAGATCCCAGATCTTCAGCGGGATCTCCTTGTAGGGAATCGGAACCGCTTTCTTCCCGTCGTGGGTCCATACCACCCGCCAGTACGATTTCAAATCGTGGGGTTCGCTCAGGATCGTCTCTCCTGTCTGGAAGTTCGTCAGCCGAAAATCCTTTTTGAATGACGAAGCAATCGTTCCATCCGGGATGTAGCGAATCGAGCGGGAGAATCGACCGCTGAACTGACCGAGTTTGCGCCCGTTCTCCGCATCGAAAATCAAACCACCACTCTGGCGCTCGAGTCGAACGATCTGTTTACTGTCGGTTGAGAAATACAATGAACCCCAGTAGGGATTGCAGTGGAGGTCACCGAGATTCGCATGCACGAGCCTCCGCCCCGTCGAGGTTTCCCAGACCGCGGCATCGAAGCGCCCTTCCTTCTCCTTTCGCTCGCTGAAGGTGACGAACCGCTGACTGTCAGGACGGAACGCGCCACCGACCTGATCCTCGAAACTGCCTTTCTCCCGACCGGTCGAGAGGTCCCAGAGAATCGTCCGGGTGTCTTTCGAATCGTAAGGCAACATCGGGCCCTGCGGCTTCCACGAACTGCTCAGCGCCAGCTTGCCATCCGGGCTGATCTGAACCGCATGGATCATTTCCCCGTGCCCCTTCATTCGGTGGCGCAGCTTGCCGGTCTTCGCGTCCCACAGGCAGATGTCCTGACCGATCCGTCCGAGGATCTGCTTCCCGTCATAGTCCCAATCGGGATGCGGCCGATCGACCTGCGGGTTCCAGTGCTCCACTTGGGCGCACACGGACGAAATCACGAGGAGGCAGAAGGCAACGCAAACGAGGGCATGTTGACATCTCGGCACAGAGAAAACTTATCACAGTTGCCCATTCGAACCGCCACAATCGATCGTTCCCTTTTCCTTTCCCTCAACGCCCATGAGGGTATGCTTTGGGGAACAAATAATGAAAGGAAGAGCCATGCAATTATTCCGAAACCCTCTCCTCTCGGCTGGCTTCGTCGCTCTGTTCGCATCACGCCTCCTTGCTGGCGAAAATGCGGGGCCCTCAATCGCCGAGTACAACTTCACCTCGGCCAAATCGTCCGCCGAGAGCCAGTCCGGCACCGACCTCCCGAGATGGGCGGGACCCGTGAAGAGCAAGGGCGGCGAGTTCGACAAGGAACGCGGAGTCTGGACGGCGCCTAGAACGCTCGGCGTAGGCGAGGGCCAGCTATCGATCGACCTCGACCGGGCAATTCTCCAGCAGGACCTCGCCTTGAGCCTGACCTACGAAGCCGGCGAGGATGCGGACGTTTCCGTGCAGCTCCTCGATGAATCTGAAAAAACCGTCGCCGTCGATCTGTTCCAGAACGTGGTCGCGCTCGGCAAGAATGCCAGAACCGACACCTTCATCGTTCCGCTGCGCAAATACCCAACGGCAAGGAAACTCTCGATCCGACGCGTGGCGGGTGACGTGAAGATCCACGGCTTCGTCGCCTATCCCGTCGCGGGTGAGATTCAGTCGGACGTGCAGTCTCACGCGGAATTCGCGAAGCTCTTCGGCGATCCCCTCAGCGAGAAGAACAGCCTTGCCGATGCGCTGGCAGATTACGCGCCGAAAGATCGGGACGAGGCGGACAAGCTGAAGCGCACACTATCTTCGATTCCCGGTGCGCCCGCGATCGATTTCCGTCGTGTCGAGACCGCGAAAGGTGGCGTCGTACTTTCGTCCAAGGAAGGCGAACGCTTCTGCGGGCACCAGATGGATTTCTTCAAGGTGAGCACGGACGGCAGCTTCGGCTGCGACAAACCGGCGTGGATCAACCTCTACCACACCGAAGACAAGTCGTTTCGCATCTCGGGAGAGGTCATGCTCGCCGAAGGCACCGGCCCATGGGCCCACACCGATTCGCCGGATGGGTTCGCCATTTTCCTCCGTGAGTTCAGTTCGCTCCGCCGCTACAACGCGAACTCGCGCGGCATGCGTGTGAAGCGGCGTCTTCTCGAAGGCGAGATGCTCGATCGATTCGCCCGCCCGTTCGAGTTCAAGCCGCTCCAGCACGGAAAATGGTACACGTTCTCCGCCGAAGCACGTCCGGATCTGATCTCGTTCTCGCTTGGCGGCCAGATGGGAATGATCCGTGGCCCACTCGAAACCGACGGCGCCAACAAGATCCTTCTCACCCCGGGTGCCAAGTTGCGCAATCTGAAGCTCACGGTCTTTCCCTGAGACGCACCGGCCGCTTCACAATCTGCGCACCACGCTGACCGCACCTAGAAGGTCACCAGTGGCCCGGGCCAGCGCGCAAGCCCGTCAAGCCATCGGAAACCACGTAGCGGAACTCGTGAGAGTTCCGAACGAACCGTGTGGGGATGCTGCGTCATCGGAATTGTCACCAATTCCGCTACCAACGATTCTCTCGCCGGGATTGATAGACCGCTTTGGCTAGCTTCTTCAGGATGACCGCCCGGACGTGGACGCGTCCACGCTACTTCGCCGGCTTCGACTCCCGAACGGTGAGCATTTCAAGGCAGCTGTAATTACTGGGATCGACGAGAAAGCGGTAGTTGTTCTTCTTAAACCAGTCGGGGAACTCGCAATCGGGATCGAACACGATCTCGTAGATCACTCGCGGCGTGCCTCTCGGAAACCGAGCGTTCCTCGGGATGTCTTCCTCGGGCATCGGCGTCATCTTGCCTTTCAAGTGAATGCCCCACGTCGTCAGTTCGATGCGTCCGTCATCCTCGACATTCATCAGGCTGACCGCATGGTATCCCGCGTTGCTTCGCCGGAGTCGTCTTCCCTGGTAGGTCGACAGACAGAGTACGGTGGCGGTCGATCCGGCGGTGTGTTTCGCGAGCGAAGCGGGCGAAATATCGTAGATCGTCGTCATCGCGACCTTGAACCGGTCCTGATGATACTTCTTAAAGTACTCGCGAATGCCTTTCCGCGTGTCCTCGAACTCCGTCCCACTGTTGTTTCGAGTGCCGCACCGGATCGACAGCTCCCGGTGAATCCACTGCGCCTTGGCGTCGAAGTCCTTCCCCTTGGGAATCGGCACCTGACCCGACTGATCCCACCACAGGAAGAATGCGGCGTAGCTGTTTGGCAGGCAATCCGATGCCTTGGTTCCGTATTTACTCTGATCCAGGACGGGAATCAGAGTGCGATCGACGACTGCGAGGTCCGCTGGCTTCGGATTGGTTTCAGTCCGCTTTTCTGGCATCACGAGCCCCTTGCCGCGTTTTGCGGCGGAATACCACTGCAGCGTTTAGACGCCCAGATTCGACTTGGCGATTTTCAGGACACGTTGGTCACTGGCGCGACGGATGTGCAGTGTCTCGCCGTCTTCCTTGATGAACAACCCTTTGAATGCTTTCCCGTTCTTGCCCTTCCACGTTGCAAAATCCTTGAGTTCCTCACGTGCAAGGATCAGGCGACGCATCTCCTCATCCTTGGTCTCTGGTCGCGACTGGTCGTCAGCGACGGCAAAGACCGACAGAACGAAGCTCACAGCCAGGCACATCACCGATGTCCACTTCATGAGCGGAGCATGGGCAACGTCCATCGCGACGTCAATTTCGGAGGCAATGGTCCCAGCCAGGAAATGGCGATAGCAGAATCGGGCTCCGAACATCCGATTCCCAGTCGCTACTGGATCGCCACGAAGAACTCCCGACCCATCGCGAGGCTTTTGAGCGGGCCGAGTTCCTTCAGCTTGGCGTTCAGTTCGTCGCGGAGTTGTTTCTTGCCGCCGCCCCAGATGATCCACGAGCCGTCCTCCTTCTGGCCCGCCGCCATCTGCTCGCCGATGCTGATCGCTTTGATCTTCGGAAGGTCCTCGGGTGGTCTTGTTCCCTTCCAGGTGATCACCTTGCCGTCGGCGGTGAGGAATACGCATCCCCAGCTCAAGCCGCCGGACATCTGCACGATCTCTGCGCCCTCGAGCGCTTCCGGTTTCTGGTCAGGAATGTCGCCGCCCTTGGTGTAGGCCTCGATCGAGCCGTCGCGTTTCTTCATGAAGAGCGTGCCCACATTCATTTCGACATCGACGGCATCGACAAGAAGTTCCGGCTTCGGGAACGGCTCGTCCTTCAGTGCGTATCCAAACATCACGACTTTGCCGTCCTCCAAGAGTGCGGACTGCACGCTGTGTCCAGCCGTCATCTTCGTGACGCCTTCGAGATCCTCGGGAATGGTTGGCAGATGATGCTCGTTGCTGAGCCCAGTGACGCTTCCGTCCTTATGCACCAACATGTGCATGTGCCGACCGCAGGCCATCGAAGCCACGTTCTTCGTACCCTTGGGGACGCTGAAATAATGCCGCCCGTCGGGTCGACCCACCACTTTGCCGTCGGGTGTCAGCGCGAGCCAGTGCTCGTAACCGGCAGCGACCGCAACGAACGTGTCCTCGGCGAACTCCTCGGGCGTGGTTGCCTCGTTCGATCCGAATTTGCCAAAAACGATAAGTTTGCCCGGCGCGCCCGCGACCGCCGGAGTCGCCACCTTGCGCGCTGTCGACGGCGTGCCTGCGCGGATGAGGGCCTCGAGCGCGGCGAGCTCCGCCTTCACCGCGATCGCCTCGTCGAGCTTGCGCTGCTGCGTGAGCTTTTTCTGCAATGCGAGCAGCTTCAGTCGGTGGGCGGCGCGCAGCTCGCGCACCTTCGTCGCACGCGTCATGGCGAGTTTTGATTTCTCGATCTCGTAGATGCTGCGCGCCCGTGCGACTGCCGCATAAGACCCCGGAATCTCTGCACCGGTCTGACCCGCCTTGACCGCGTCGATTTCTTTTTCGATGAAAAGCATCTGATCGAGATCGCCCTTGGCCCGCGCAACCTCGGAGAGTTTTTCGAGCTGCTTCCCGTAGGCTTCGTCGAGCTTGTCGTAAGGCGTCTTCAACAGGGAGACGTCAACTTCATGCTGCAGCTTGAGGGAACTCAGGGTCACCTCCTGAGCTCGGACCGGGATGCCGAGACCGAGGACAGCGATGACAGACAGAACGATGGAGTGTTTCATGCGTTTTCTAGGAGAACTCGGACGCGTTACATGTGCAATCCTTTGCGTCTACGAAGTTTATCCGCCGCAGCGAGTCGGATCTTTCCGAGAAACGTCGCACGTTTGTGTCAAGCGGCTCGCCACGAGGCACTTGCGCGCCCTTTGCGAGACCGGTAGGATTGGTGTTAGCGACGCGTGCTTACTCATTCATGATCGGGATTGGCAAATTCAAGAGCAACGACTGCAGCGGCGTCTCGCGTCGTTCGTTCCTAAGGACAGCTGCGGCAGTTCCGTTCGCAGTGGGCGCGGGACTTCCCAGCCTGAGCGAAGTTCAAGCCGCCCAAAACCGTGCGCAGGCGAAGTCGGTGATTCTGCTTTGGCTCTGGGGAGGACCGAGTCACATCGACACTTTCGATCCGAAACCGGACGCACCGATGGAATACCGGGGGCCGTTCGGAACGATCCCGACACGCATTCCGGGAGTGCATTTTACCGAGCTGTTGCCGCGGCTCGCCAAGCGCAACGACAAGTTCTCGCTCATCCGCTCGATGCGATCCTCCAACAACGGACATCCCGGAGCGGGCACGGTGGGCCTGACCGGATTCGAGGAGAAGCCCGGTCCCGTCCAGCCGAATTTCGGATCGATCATTTCCAAACACCGGGGGCGTACGGGCGCATTGCCGCCGTTCTTCTATCTCGGTCGCGGAATCCCGCGTGACCTTCCGCGCCGAATCGAAGGCTACGGCGGCGGAACGCTAGGCAAGGCGCACGATCCGTTCCTCGTCAGCTGTTCGCAGCACGGTGACGTCAACATTCCCACCCTGAAAATGCTCGACGGCATCACGCCGAATCGAATTCACAACCGAAAGGCGCTGCTGGAGAGACTGGACGACGCCAATCGCCAGCTCGACGGCGCCAAAATCGAGGAGTGGGAGAAGACGCACCAGGCCGCGTTCGGATTGCTCACCGATCCGGCCGCTCGGGACGCGTTCGATCTGACCGCGGAAAACCAGAAGACGCGCGATGCGTATGGTCAGACCGCGTTTGGTCAGAGCTGTCTGCTCGCTCGCCGTCTCGCCCAGGCCGGAGTGCCATACATCCAAGTGAACTGGAGCGAGTACGTCGAAACGTTCACACCCAACGGCGACTGGGGATGGGACACGCACATCTACAACTTCGAACTCCTTCAGGACCGTCACTGCCCGATCCTCGACCGCGCGTTTTCAGCGCTGCTCGACGATCTCTACGATCGTGGAATGATGGACGACACACTCGTCGTCGCGATGGGCGAATTCGGACGCACGCCGAAGATCAGCAAGCGCGCCGCCCGGGAGCATCACCAGCATTGTTACTTCTCGATCTGGGCCGGAGCCGGTGTGCAGCCCGGCCGCGTGATCGGTGAGAGCGACGCCCGGGCCGAGCATCCGATCACCGAGCCGATCACGCCGCTGATGGTCGGCACGACGATGGTCGAACTGTGCGGTGTTGGTGCGCAGCAGCGTGCCGAAATGAAAGTCCTCGACGGAGGGCGCGTGATTCATGAGCTGCTGTAAGACGATCGTTGCGCTCTTCGCCGCGAGTACGCTCCTCGCTTTTGGAGGGCCACCAAAGCGCCTCACCGAAGACGGCATTCTCAAGCGCGACCCCCAGTTCGTCGACGGCGGGAAGGCAATCATCTACGGATACGATGAAGAGGACGATCTCGTCCGCGTGCTGAAACTCGATCTCGAGTCCGGGGAATCCGAGCCCCTCGTCAAGGATGTCGGCGACAAGCACCACATCGAGCCGGTTCTCTCCCCGAACGGAAAGTTTCTCTCCGTCACCGAGTGCACGGGCAACCTCACCGCCAAGCTCGTCATTCGCGATCTCGAAGCAAAGAAGGACGTGGCGATCACCCACTCGGGCCGCGGGGGAACGCGCAGCCCGGTTTTCTCGCCCGACAGCTCGCGTGTTGTCTACGCCTTCGCCGAAACCGGCCCTCAGCAACTCTGGTCGGTGAAGGTGGACGGCAGCGACAAGAAGCAGTTGACCCAGTGCCAGGGAGTGAGCAACTGGCCGACGTTCACGCCGGATGGAAAGACGATCGTGTTCAGCAACTCGCGCGAGAACAACTACGAGATCTACACCATGGATGCGGACGGGAAGAACGAACGTCGTCTCACGGAGAATACGCTCATGGATATTCGGCCGAAGGTTTCGCCGGACGGAAAACAGATTGCGTTCACGAGCACGCGCGACGGAGCCTACGACGTCTACGTGATGAACATCGACGGGACGAACGTGCGGCGCATCACGGACAGCGAGGAGCGCGACGACTACCCCGCATGGCATCCGGACGGAAAGCGAGTCGTCGTGGTGTCCGAACGCGGCGGCCGTTTCGATCTCTATCTCTACGACGTTCCCGAGACCGCCGCCGGAAGCGAGAAACCCGTAGCCGCCACCGATCGTTGAAGGCATTCTCGCTCGCTTTGGCTGGCGGTGTGGCGATCGCGCTATCCGCAAGCGCGGTGGAGGTGAAGATCGACCGCTGTGAACCTGTGTCGATCAAGCAGGGAACAAGCACCGAGGTTCGCCTGCACGGAAGAAACCTGGAAACCGCGGCACTCTGGGCCAGCTTTCCGGCCAAAATCGAGCGGGTCGAAGGAAAGGAGCCGCGCTTCCGTATCACAACGGAGTTTGTCGGCACCGGCGCGCTTCGAGCACATTCCGATCGCGGAGCGAGCGATTTGTTCTTCCTGGCAATCACCGGCGACAACGTCATCGGGAGCGAGAACAAACAGCGTCGCGAAGATGCGCAGGAGATCCCGTTTCCCTCCGTCGTGTCTGGGAGCTCCCCAAAGAACGCCGCGAATTTCTTCCGGTTTGCGGCCAAGGGCGGGCAACGGTTCGAGATCGCAGCAGAGGCCGTCGGCTCGGACTTCGACGGTGTTCTCACGCTCCGTTCAGCAGTTGGGAACAAGCGCGTCGCCTTTGCCGACGACAGCGAGGCTCACGGAGCCGATCCGTGGCTCGCTTTCGTTCCGCCGGAGGATGGCGAGTATGTGATCGAGGTGTCGGATTCGGAATACCGTGGTGGTCTCGCTTTCCAACTGCGGATCGGGGAAATGATCGGTGGGTTTCCGATCACCATCCCGTCGTTTCCCAGTCACGACGAATCGACCGAGGATCCCTTCGCGCTGACACTTCCGGAACTCGTCTACGGAGCAATCGACCATCGCGGGGATCAAGACGCGTTCCGTTTCCCGGTGAAAGCGGGCAGTTTTCTGACAATCATGCCAATGACGCGATCCATCGGAACATCCGTGACGATGCGAATGAAGCTGACGGCTGCGGACGGCAGTGTCCTCGCCGAAACTCCGACTGACGCCTTCGACGAGCGACCTTTGCGTCTGAAGATTGCCGAAGACAAGGAGTGTCTCCTCCGGGTCGAAGACGCTTTCGGACGATTCGGCGATTCTCACGTCTACGGGCTCAAACTCAGAACCGATGAGGCACCCTTCGAACTTACGATTCCCGGCGAACGGGACCGGAACAAGCCTTTCCACGACCGGTTCGTGGCGGTGTCCGGGGGGGAGTTCACGATCCCCGTGCGCTGTCACCGGCACCAGTTCGGCGAAGCGATCGCGCTGTCGGTCGACGGCGAACTCGATGCCAAGCCGCAGGAAATCGCGGCCGGAAAGGGCGATGCCAGTTTCCGCGTTCGCGTTCCGACAAGCGCGAGAGCAGGACAACTGATTGCGTTTGGCATTTCGGGAAAGGCGCAATCGTTTGAAGCTCCGCTGAAAACAAGCGGGGTTCTCAGGGAGCGGTTTTCCGGAGCATCGATCCCCGGGGCCGTCGACGAAACGCTCGCCGTTCGAGTCTTGGCAACGCCTCTGACGATCGAGTCCACGGTTCCGGAGGCGCTCGAACGAGACAAGCCGGTGAAAATCCCCGTGAAGCTGACTTGGAAAGACGAGGGACGGAAGTTCAACACGAACCTGCGGATCATCGGCCTGCCCGAGGGCGTGAACGCCCCAGACAGAAACCTGAACAACAAGGAAACCGCGACGGAATTTGAGATCAAGCCGCATGAGAAGTTGCGCGGGGAGATGAAGGACTTGCAGATCGAAGTGCGGGTGGACTTCTACCGACAACCGCTTTTGGTCCGCAGCGACCCTTTCACCATTCGGATACCCGAGCCGGAAAACAACGATGCTTGAACGATCATCCGCAACCGGAGCGGTGACTTTCAGTCGCCGGAGAGCGAGGTGGCGTCACCCTCGGCGCCTGAAAGTCGCCTCTACTTTGCTTCTCCTCGGAACATCCTCGATCACAAGAGCGGATACGGTGGTCTACCCCGAGGCCTTCACCCTCGCCGGCTCACGCGAGTCCGTGCAGCTCGTCGTCACCGAAAATGGAAGCGATGTCACACGCAAGTCGCAGTTCCGTGTCGAACATCCTGCCATTGCCGCCGTCTCCCCTAAAGGTGTCGTCACGCCGAAAGCGAATGGTTCCACGCAGGTGCTGGTAGGCGATGCGCATTCGGTCGCCCTGCAGGTGACGGGCATGGAAAAGCCCCAACCCGTTTCGTTCGGCCACGATGTCCTTCCGGTCCTCTCGCGTGCGGGGTGCAGTTCCGGCTCCTGTCACGGCTCCCCGCACGGCAAGGGTGGGTTCCGGCTATCGTTGCGCGCCTTCGATTCGAAACTCGATGCCGAAACTCTGGTGAAGGAGGAGTTCGGACGCCGAACGAATCCCATCGAACCCGAAAAGAGCCTCATCCTGTTGAAACCGACGACGCAGCTCTCCCACGAAGGCGGCGAGAAACTGAAGAAGGGGACGCACGAGTACGAAACGTTGCGCGACTGGATTGCGGAGGGCTGCGTTACCGAGAATGCCGGCGAGCCAGCATGCGTCGGCATCGACATCTATCCGTCTTCCGCGCGTGTGCTGAGCCATCCGAATCACGAGCAGCAGTTCAGCGTGCATGCGCGTTTCGCCGATGGGTCGCGTCGTGACGTCACACGGTTCGCGGTGTTCGAGACCTCGGATGCGGATGTCGCGGAGGTGAGTTCAGCCGGTTTGGTCGTGGGCACCGGTCGTGGGGATGTCGCGATCATCGTCCGCTATCTCGAGTTCATCGAAAGCGCGAACCTCACGTTCGTGCGAGATATCGAGGGCTTCACCTGGCCCGATCCACCCGTCGCGAACTACATCGACAAGCACATCGACGAAAAACTGAAACAACTGCAGTACGGACCCGCACCGCTAGCCGATGATCGCGTGTTCGTCCGGCGACTTTACCTCGACGTCGCGGGTTTGCTTCCCGATCCCGATGCGGTCGGGTCGTTCGTTTCCGACACGAGTCCCGACAAGCGCGCACGCCTCATCGATTCCCTGCTGCAATCCGAAGAACACGCCGCCTTCTGGGCGCAGAAGTGGGGGGATCTCATGCGCGTTTCGAAGAAGCAGCTCGGAGCCGGAGCCGTCTACAAACTGAACCGCTGGCTCGTCAACGCAGTCGCGGAGAACCAACCCTACGACCAATTCGCTCGCGAAGTGCTCACAGCCCAGGGTAGCAGCCTCGTGAATCCAGCCGCCAACTACTATCGCGCGGCGCACGACACCTTCGACGCGATGGAGACCACATCGCAGCTTTTTCTCGGCTCGCGGATTCAATGTGCCAAGTGTCACAACCACCCGTTCGAACGCTGGACACAGGACAACTACTACGGTCTCGCCGCATTCTTCAATCGGATCGAACGCCGCAAGCAGGGACGCAAGGACGAGATGTTCGTGCTGAGTTCACCCAGTGGCGAGGTCACCCACCCGGTGACCAAGGCGAAGATGAAACCGTGGGCGCCCAAGGCGGGTGTGATGCAGATTCCCGACGAAGCCGACCGCCGCGAAGCGTTCACCGATTGGCTGGTTTCGGATGGCAATCCGTTCTTCGCCCGGGTGGAAGCCAACCGGATCTGGGCGTATCTCATGGGGCGGGGAATCGTCGAGCCGTTCGACGACTTCCGCGACACGAACCCGCCGAGCAATCCTCCGCTCCTCGATGCCTTGGCCAAGGACTTCGCCGGGCACGCATACGATCGTCGCCATTTGCTACGAACCATTCTGAACAGCCGCGCCTACCAGGCGAGTTCGGTGACGACGATGTTCAATCGCGATGACCGCAAGTATTTCTCGCACTACCAGCCGCGGATGCTCACGGCCGAGCAGTTGGTGGATGCGTTAGGGTTTGTCACGGATCGCCCGATGCAGTTTGCCGGAGTGCCCGCCACGACAAAGGCGACACAGCTGCCCGCTCCAGACCTCAAGCCGCATGATCGCGGCAGGATCGGCGAGATCGAGTTCATGAAGGTCTTCGGGCAGCCCGAGCGTCAGACGATTTGCGAGTGCGAGCGCGGTGACGATTCGAGCCTTGGCCAGGCGCTGGAGATGTTTAACGGCAGGCTGGTGAATCAGATGATCACCCACAAGGACGGACGCCTGCACCGATGGATCCGCGAGGGACTTGATGACGAAACGATCATCGGCAAGCTCTACGCACTCGCGATGTGCCGACCGCCGTCGGAGCAAGAACTGATGTTGCACAGGGAATACATTGCCTCCACCGAACACCGCAACCAGGCACTCGAAGACACCCTGTGGACCATCCTCAATTCCAGCGAGTTCCTTTTCCAGCATTGATGATGATCTCGGACCCTTGTAGCGGAACTTGCAAAAAGTTCCGAGGGAGTGCGCGGAGAAAGCCACTCGACGTTCGTCGGAAGTTCTTACAACTTCCGCTACAACTCGCCGCCGCGCTTGCCCTCGTTTCGATCGCCCACTCCGAAGAGATCAGCTTCTCCAAGGAGATCGCTCCGATCTTCCGCCAACACTGCACCGGCTGCCATCGCGACGGAAAGGCCAAGGGCAAATACCGCATCGATTCCTACAATCACGCAATGAAGGCCCTTGTGGCAGGGAAGATCGACGAAAGCGAACTCTACCATCGGATCATCACCGACGACGAGGACGAGCGGATGCCCGTCGATGCGGATCCTCTTAAGAAGAGCGACATCGCTCTCATCCGCACATGGATCGAGCAGGGCGCGAAATACGACGCGGAGAATCCCGATGCCCCGCTGGCAGAAATCGTTCCCGCGAAACCGCATCCACCTGCGCCCGAGTTCTATCCACGACCAATTCCCGTTACCGCCATGGTTTTCGCGAACGACGGAAACACCCTGTTCACGGGCGGTTATCACGAGATCCTTGTCTGGAACACTGCGGAAGCACGGCTCATGCGGCGCATTCCCGACAACGGTCAGCGCACTTACGACCTCGCACTTTCACCCGACGGCACCCTGCTCGCCGCTGCGACGGGCTCTCCGGGGGAAGCCGGCGAACTGCGCATCTTTGAAGCGGAATCCGGCAAGGTCGTCGCCACGCCGATCCGCACGGATGATGTTGCCCTTTGTGTCGCCTTCTCTCCTGATGGCCATCGTCTCGCTTTTGGCTCGACCGATGGAAGACTGCGGATCTTTAGCAGCGAGACTTGGAAGGAGACGCACACGCTCACCGCGCACTCCGATTGGCTGAATGCGGTCGCGTGGGACGCGAGCGGCACGCGCGTCGCCACCGCCGGACGCGACAAGGTGGCCAAGGTTTTCGATCTGAATGCGGACGGCAAGCGATTGAGC
>CAJIAN010000478.1_pt1 | contig 20331 bp, 17 predicted proteins | sample 9199061 | NCBI WGS metagenome assembly CAJIAN01 (sample SAMEA7708264, study PRJEB35096) | sediment metagenome | biome: marine neritic benthic zone biome [ENVO:01000025]; feature: sediment [ENVO:00002007]; material: shallow marine sediment [ENVO:03000034] sea grass bed [ENVO_01000059] ...
GCCGGCGGCCGACCGCCCATCGTCAGAGACTTGAAGGGCAACAAGGAACTCGTCATCGAAGTGCCGTTCAAGAACAGTGTCGGTGCGGTCGAAGAAACGATCTCCTGGTATTAATCGAAACCAATCATGAAGAAGTCCGCGCTCACCTGCCTCCTCGGAGTCGTTGTTCTCTCTCTCGCCCGGAGCACTCACGCCAATGAGTCGGAGTACTATCCGATGACCGAGATCAAGATCCCTGACGGCGTCGTTCTCGAGGTCGGCTCGATTGAAATGATGCCCGGCAACAGGATCGCCGTGTCCTCGCGGCGCGGCGATGTCTACACGGTCGAAAATGCCACCGCGGACGCGAAGTCGGAACCGAAGTGGACGCTCTACGCTCAGGGCCTCCACGAATGTCTCGGCCTCGCCTACAAACATCCATGGCTCTACGCAACCCAACGGCCGGAAGTGACTCGCATGCAGGACCTCGACGGCGACGGACGTGCCGAACTCTTCGAGACGGTGAATTCAGACTGGGGGATCAACGGCGATTACCACGAGTATGCCTTTGGCTCGCGCCACGACAAGGACGGCAACATCTGGGTCGTGCTGTGCTTGACCGGATCGGGAGGCGCGGCGTCCGACTTTCGCGGTTGGTGCGTGCGCATCTCGGAGGACGGCAAAATGATTCCGACCTGCAGCGGCATTCGCTCTCCCGGCGGGATCGGCCACAATCACCTTGGCGACATGTTCTACTGCGACAACCAAGGTCCATGGAACGGGTCCAGCACGCTCAAGCATCTCAAGATCGGCGGATTCATGGGCAATCCAACCGGCAACAAATACTACAGCCTCACCGACGCCATCGGCGAGCGTCCCCCGGACCCGAACAACAACAGCAGGATCGAAACAGAACGCGAGAGGATCCCGCAACTGGTGCCTCCGGCATGCGTCCTGCCGCACGGCAAGATGGGGCAATCGCCCGCCGGAATCGAATGCGACATGACCGGTGGCAAGTTCGGCCCTTTCAAGAACCAGCTCTTCGTCGCCGAGCAGACGAAATCCACCATTCAACGCGTCTTCCTCGAAAAGGTGAATGGCGTCTACCAAGGCGCGGCTTTTCCGTTCCGCGCGGGATTCGGATCCGGCAATGTTGCGGTTCGATTCTCTCCAGATGGATCGCTCTTCGTCGGCGGCACGAACCGAGGGTGGGGATCGACCGGTCGGAGGAGCTTCGCGTTGGAACGTCTGGACTGGTCCGGAAAGGTTCCATTCGAAGTGCTGGAAATGCGTGCCGCGAAGGACGGATTCGATTTGGAGTTCACCCAGCCGGTCGATGAAAGAGCCGCTGGCGATGTCGGCTCCTACGCCATGGACGCCTACACCTACATCTACCGCTCCCAATATGGCAGCCCCGTCGTGGACAAAACGACGCTGAAGATCGCCTCGGCGAAGGTCACCGGCGATCGAACGGTGCGCCTCCACATCGATGGACTTGTCAAAGGAAACGTGCACGAGTTGCGCATGAGTGGAGTCCGTTCGGCGGAAGACACCCCGCTTCTCCACGACGCCGCCTACTACACGCTCAACGAGCTTCCCTAGCACCCTCGCTTGATCGCAAGGGTATTTAAGATTACTTTACTAATTTTGAATACCTGTTGATGAAGCACTCGAATCACATCGCCTGCCTCCTCGCGTTGCTTGGCGCGGTTGGCTGTCAGACATCTTCGAACAAGAATGCCGAGGAGGCCGCAGCGCCCGCCGAGCCGAAGTGGGAAATCGTCGGTGGCTACACTGACGAGGCCTACGCCGAGCAGATCAAGAAGAACGAAACGGCGTTTCTCGAGCGCAATGCCAAGCTGAATGGCGTGGAGCAAATCGAGAGCGGGCTGCAATACCGCGTGGTTCGCAAGGGGACCGGCCGCCGCGTGATGGATGCGGACCGGGTGAAGATCCACTACATCGTCAGCGAACTACACGGTCTGCGGCTTGAGGATTCGCGACCGCTGTCCGGTCGGCAGGCTGTCGAATTGGATGTCAACCAGTTGAATCACGGCTGGCAGGAAGTCGTGCCCCTGATGCGGGAAGGTTCGATCTGGCGGCTGTTTGTGCCTCGGGAACTTGTCAGGGGAAGTGTGCGCACGACCAACGCCATCAGCAAGCAGGCGCTCATCTACGATGTGGAAATCGTCGAGGTCATGCTGTCGGTGGAGGACTGGTATTCGGCCGGCGGGAAGAGGATCAGAAGCAGCCTCGAGGAGAACAAATTACCACCAGAACCGGAACCCGAGGCCGAGGCCTCTTCCGAACCGGAGCCGGACGAAGACTCGGAAGAACCGGCGCCTTCAGACACGTAGGAACGCGCTTGCGGCCACGCCGAGGAGCAGAATTCCAAACACCGCATTCACGGGTTTCTGGTAGCGGAGAAACGCGGATTTGATGGCAGGCGTCTGGAGGAGCCTGGCGAAGAGACACCAGACGATGACGCCCTCGACGATGATGATCGCTGGAAAGATGATGCGGTCGATGGGCGGCGAATCCGGCGTGACGAATTGGGCGAGCATGCTTGAGAAAAAGACGACCACTTTCGGGTTGAGGAGATTGGTGAGGAGGCCCTCGCGGAATGCGGCCGCGCCGGACTTCGGAGTGGCGTCGCCTTCGGCGAGTTGGCGTTCCTCACGCAGCGAGAGAAGCAGGCGCACGCCGAGATAGGCGAGATAAAGCGCACCGGCGACCAGAATGACGCGAAACGCATTCGTCGAAACGGCAAGCAACACCGCGAGCCCTGACGCAGCGAGAATGGCATGCACGCAGATGCCCGTCGAGATTCCCGCAACCGTGGACAGCGCCGCACGCATGTCATGATTGAGCGCGTTCTTCGCGATGAGCAGAAAATCCGGCCCGGGCGAAAGCTGCCCCACAAGCATGATGCCGGCGAAGATGAAGTAGTCCGTGTTCAGTTTTCCAGTCCCAGTGCAAGTGCGCCGAGAATACCCGCTTTGTTGCCGAGCCCCGGGGGCACGATCTCTGGCGCGGCGACATAGTCGTTGAGAAGTTCGGCCAGTATTCCACGCACCATCGGAAACAACTGCTCCTGCTCCATCACGCCGCCGCCGAAAATGATCTGCTGCGGTGCGAGCATGACAGTCGTGTCGAGAGCAGCCAGCGCGAGATAGCGGGCCTGCAGCGGCCACGCCTCATGATCGGGGGGAAGTTGGTCTGCGTCCCGCCCCCACCGCTCACCAATCGCAGGACCGGAAGCAAGGCCTTCGAAGCAATCTCCATGAAACGGACACGTTCCCTGAAACGGATCGAGCGCGGGATCGCGCGGCAATCGCAAATGACCCATCTCGGGATGTCCCTGCCCATGAATGAGACGTCCATTGCTGACCGCTCCCCCACCAATTCCCGTACCGATCGTGAAATAGACGTAGGAATGCAATCCGACAGCAGCACCCCACTTCCCCTCGCCCACGGCGGCGGCGTTGACATCCGTTTCGAAGGCAACAGGAACCCCAAACTCCTCCTTCAACGGGCCGGCAAGGTCGGTGTTCTTCCAATTCTCCTTGGGTGTGTTGGTGATGTATCCCCACGTCGCGGAATCCCTGTCCACATCGGCGGGTCCAAACGTCCCGATCCCGATCGCTGCGATTTTCTCGCCCCGCGATTCCTCCTCGCCTCTGAAGAAGTCGATGATCTGCAGGACCGCAGTCTCAGGAAGTCCGGTCGGAAACCGGATCTCGTTCAAGTCGGCGGGCCCCGTCCCGGTGGCACATACGATTTTCGTGCCTCCTGCTTCGACGGCGCCGATCATCGCATGCTCAGGCTACGGCCTCGGAATCACGGAGGCCGAGATTCGCGTAAATCTGCCGCGTCGCGTCGGACTGGTTCAAGGTGTAGAAGTGAATTCCACGCACGCCGCCATCGAGGAGCGCGGCGCATTGTTCCGTGGCGTAGTGGACGCCGACGCGCTTCACCGCCTCCGCGTCATCCTCACAGCGGTTGAGCGCCCTGAGAAGTTTCGCGGGAAATCGCGCCCCTGCGGCGAGTTCCGCCATGCGCTTCATGCCTGGCAGCGAAGTGATCGGCATGATCCCAGCGATGATGGGCACATTGATGCCCGCCAGTTCGCAGCGGTCGCGAAAGTCGAAGAAATCGTGATTGTCGAAGAACAGCTGCGTGCAGACGTAGTCGGCTCCGGCATCGACCTTGGCCTTTAGATAGTCCATCTCCAGCAGTCGGTTCGGCGTGGCGGGGTGTCCTTCTGGAAATCCCGCGACCCCAATTCCAAATCCGCGTGGGTCGGGATGGCCTGAGAAGTTCTTGATGAAGGTGACAAGATCGGCCGCGTATTGGAAAGCATCGTTGGCGCGGTCGTACCCTTCGAGGTTCGCCGGCGGATCGCCTCCCAGCGCGAGAATGTTGCTGACCCCGGCCGCCGCGTAGCGCTCGAGGATTTCCTGAATGTCCTGCTCCTGGTGACAGACGCAGGTCAGGTGCGGGACCGCGCTCAAATCGGTCGTCTCTTTGATCCTTACGACGAGATCATGCGTGAGTTCGCGCGTCGAACCACCGGCGCCGTAGGTCACGCTGACGAACGCCGGCTTGAAGGGCTCGAGCTGCTGGATGTTGGCGTAGAGTTTCTCCGAGGCGGCCTCCGTCTTCGGCGGGAAGAACTCGAACGAGAACGTCGTTGGGTACTTGGTGAAAATATCCTGGATGTGCATGGAACGTCTTCTCGGCCGGATGCTTCGGCGGACTAGTTGCCAGCCGCGTCTTCTTCCCCCGGCTTCGGCTTTTCCGCGTTGGCCGGCTGCGCGGGAATGAGATCGGCGATGACCCGGCGCGCGACCTCGGAAGGAACCGAATACGTCGTCACCCGATCGTATTTCGCGATGTTGATTCCAAGAACATTTCCGAACAGATCGACCACGGGCGAGCCCATGGCTTCCGGTTCGAGCGGAAGATCCGTCTGGATGACGTTGGTGAATCCCATTTTCCGCTTCGACGTCTTTCCACTCATGCGCTGGTTCCGGTCGAGCGGATCGAACACCTTGGATTTGTGCTCCAGTGTCGGCCAGAGGCTGATGTTCTCTTCGCCACGTTCAATGGTGACCTTGATCGTCTCGCCCGGATCGTACTTGCCTACCGCTTCCGTGAGTTCCTTGCGCGAGTGGATCTTGTCGTCCTCCACCGCGACAATCAAGTCGCCAACGAGCATTCCAATCTTCTGCGCGGGGCTCTTCGGGCGCACCGCGTCGATACCAACTCCAAGCGCATCCGCATCATCGTTCCGATCAAGGAGAATTCCGAGAACACCGCCGCGACGGGGAATGTCTCTGCGCTTGGCGCTCACCACCCCAGCCGCGAGTTTCTTGGCCCTTCGACTCGGAGCCGCCACCCACTGCCCCTGGAAGAGTTTCTTTGTCTCACCCCACTTCACCGGCGTCACCTTCCCGGCGGGTATCTTCACGAGAGCAAGATCCTCCTTCCTGTCGCTGTCGATGATTTTCGCCTCGACCCGATCCCCATTGGAGATCTCGACCTCGAATGGTTTTCCGTCCTCGAATTCGCTGGCTTTGGTCACCACGTACCCGCGTTCGTCGACCACGGTTCCGAGGATGAAGACGATTTCGTCCCGAACGAACTGCACGGTCGACTCCATTGCCTTCTTGCCCGCCGTTTCGAAGGCTTTGAGCGTCTTACTACCATTCAGAAAAAGGTCGTCTTCGAGACTGGAGGTCGTCTTCTGGGCAAACACCGATCCGCCGAAAACGACGAGCGTCAGGATGAGGATGGTCGTGCTTTTCATGGGGACTAGCGGGAACGCGCCGGAGGCTTCTCACTGAGGGTGACATCGAGTTCCTTTTTCTTGCGCCTGTGTTCGAAATTGATTTTCGCGATGTCGCCCGGGCTCTTTGCGCGGATGAGCCGCTGAAAGCTGACAAGCCCATCGATCTCCTGCCCGTCGATGTGAGTGATGAGGTTCCCAGAACGCAATCCGGCCTCCCAGGCGGGCGAGCTCCTCTCCACGCGAGTGATCAATACACCACGGGCGTGCGTTGCGGTGTAAACGCCAAGATAGCCTCCGTTGTTCTCCACATAAGGTAGCGACGTCCGCTTGATCTTCCCCTCGCGCATCTCCTCCCAGTAGCGCTTGAACATCCGAATGGCGACGTGGTAGTTGCCCTCGAGATCCGGTTTGATGCGACTGTTGATCCCGATCACCCGACCATCGAGGTCGAAGAGCGGTCCGCCAGAGTCGCCACCCACCAACCGACAATCGGTCTGGATCGTGCGCGTCTGCCGACGAATGACCCGTCCGATCCGCAGAACCATGCCACGGTCCTCGTCGACGCCACCGGGGTGTCCGAGAACAAAGCACCAGTCCCCCGGCTCCGACGCTCCTGCATCTCCCATCTCGACCCATGGGAACGGACCTTCGTCCGTAATCTTGATGAGTCCGGCATCCGCGAACGTGATGTTCCCAAGCGACTCGCCGTTCACATGGCGACCGTCGGGGAGCACGATCATCATCTTCTGTTCCGGCTCCCCGCTGACATGGCCGGCTGTCAGGACATACCCATCCTCCGAAATGATCACGCCACTACCTGATCCATTGGCAAGAACCCCTACGGTGGCGGCCTTGGCTTTTCCCAGTACATCCTGCACCCGCTTCTGAATCGCCATCAAATGCTCCGCCGATGTTGGCGTTCTCTTTTCGACAATGTCCTCCTTGGGCTCTTCGCCGGCGGGAACCTCCTTGTCGACATCGAGCAGCTTCGCCGCAGTTTCCTGTGCGAACGTCGGACTCGCCACCACGACCGACATGGCCAGAACGAGAAGGAATCGTGTATGGGCGCTAAATCTCATCACGTATGCGTGTGGCGAATATAGCCGCTGGCCACACAAAAAGTCATACGGAAAGTTTTCGGCTCAGGGCCGCTAAAAACGCGTGATCGAACGCAGTTCTTCGCCCGAATCCCTACTTTTCCACCTCCGTGGGGTCCGTGCTTTCGACGACGACATCGTGTTCATACTTCTGCCGCTTGATCTCCTTGCCGGTCTCGTCCCAGTAAACGTTCGGTCCGTGGCGCTTGCCGTTCTCGAACTGCGTCATCGCGCTCCTCTCACCATTTTCGTACCACTCCCGGGTCGTTCCGTGGTACTTCCCGTCCTTGAACTCGTATCGTTTCGACATCTGACCGTTCTTGTATTTGGACACGGCAACGCCGCTGAACGGTTTGTCCTCGTAGAGGAACACGTCGTCTTTCCAGTCCAACTTGTCGTACTCAACCGGCAGCGCCACCGTTCCATCTTCCTTTACCGGGGGGCTTTCCGCAGTTTCGATGGTCTTGGTGGGCCCGCGCTTCGGTTTGCCACACCCGGCTACGAAGCCGGTCGTCAGGAGTGCTGTCAATAGGAGGCACGTCGTCTTCATGGCGGGAAATCTAGGAGCAATTTCGGGATTGCGCCAGTGATCAGTCTCAGACTTGATCCTGCGGAAGAAGCGCCGCGAACCTTTGCTCCAGTTCGCTGACGCCTTCGGTCCGGCCATACCACTCCTCTGCCGCTGCCCGCTGTTCCGGCTCGAAGTCTGAAAACACCTCGGTCGAATTGATATGCCGGGCCGATTCGCGCTCGAGCCACGCCGCGTGATCACTGTCCGCCATCGAACAGAAGACGGCCGCGTCCTTCGACCAGAGGCCAGCGCTAACAGTATCTCCAAGCGCCTTGGTGCACGCCCACAGATAGCGAGCCTGCAATTCGATGTCGTCGGACCCGGCACACTCCCCCAACGCATCGTTCGCAGGACCAATCGCAAGCGGAGTGACATCGTTGTCGTCGAAGTTCGCGTAGTACCACTTCGCCAGCTCGCTGCTCCCGTAGGATTCGAGATCATTCATCCGCTCACCAAGCATCTCGCGGGTCGACGCAAAAAAGAGGATGTCATCGAAATCCTCTGTCACCACCAAGGCGAAGGCATAGACCGACTGATTCGCGTACTGCGCCGGGATCACCTCGCCAACGGAATGTCGCACCGCCGTTGCGATGAGTTCGCGTGCACTGTTGAAATCGGCGGCCACCCCGGCATTATCCCGATCCCAAGAACCTACGCCAGTGATCGTTCGTTGAATTTCCGCGGTTTCGATCATTCCGATTGATTCACCGTCACGCCGCTCCTACGATGGCCCGACCCCCGGATGCCTTCTCTTCGAAATCATCTGTCGCATCTTTCGCGGAACCGCCGGTTCCTCATCCGCGCGTTCTTTGTCGTGCTCGCGCTCTCGTTGTTCGCCAGCTTGTTCGTCGAGAAGCTCAGCGTTAGGGTCTCGGAGGAGCAACTCAACGAAACGCTGGCGGCCATCGACTTCTACCGCGTCTCCCTCCCCGAGCGCGAACCTCTCCGCGACCTGCTCGAAGGCCGGGAAAGAACGCCCGAAGGCCTTGCGGCGTGGATACGAAATGCCGAAGCGCTCTCTCATCGCCTCGTGAATCTCGTGGGCGTGGACATGGCGAAGCACACGGACAAAGACGATCTGCACCAGATCGTCAGAGTCGCCGTCGGCTTCTCGGACGCGCTGGAGTCGACGGAACAGACCGATCTGTTCGGTCTCTATGCGGACGCGCTCTACATGGGCGAGCGGCTCGGACCCGTCGCCGCGGTCAAACTCCGGGAGGCCGCCGCCTCCGAGACACCACCCCGATTCGCCAATGAGTTCTACGGAAACTGGCTTCGGTCACGGAACGAAGACGCAAAATCCTTGTCGTTCTTCGCTGCCGAGGTAGCGGCCCATCCCTCCGCCGACTTCGCCCGATACCAGCAACTGAGCGTTCTCACCAAACTCGGTCACAGCGATCAATTGGCCGAACTCATTCGGAATCCAGCATACGATTCTCTAGTCGATCCGGATTTTCGCGCCCGGATCGGCATCGAGACCAGGAGCTGGCGGCTCATTTTCCGTTCCATTCTTCCCCGTTACTTCGGCAACCTCTCCGTTCCGGTCACCCTGCTCGGACTCGCCACGGGGCTTTTCTGGTTCGTCATTCTCGTCAAGCTCGGCGGGGTCACCTGGCTGCGGGACACGCGACTGCTCCTCAGTGCCATCGCCGTGATCCTCGGGGCGGCCAGCACGGTGGTGACTGCCTTCGCCGTCGAGTGGCAGACTCATGTTCTCCGCTTCGACCGAACGGGCGACTTCCTCAACGACCTCATTTTCTACATCAGCGGTGTCGGCCTCCGGGAGGAATTCTGCAAGCTGCTCTTTCTCCTGCCGCTCGTCCCCATCGTCCATCGGCGCCGTTCGTTTGCCGAGATGCTTCTCGTTTCAGGCTGCGTCGGACTTGGGTTCGCCCTTGCGGAGAACCTTCTCTACTTCCGGCGAATCGCCTTCGAACCCAGTTCCTACGCCTCGGATGTCCTCGGACGATTGCTCACCGCAAATTTCCTTCACATTGCCTTCACCGGAGTCCTCGGACTCGCATTCTTCCGGATGTGCCGGTGGCCGAAGACACGGTGGGAGGAATTCGTGGGAACCTTTCTCGGCGTCGTCGTCGTCCATGGGGTGTACGACGCGCTGCTTGAAATGGGCGATCAGGGGATGCAGCCGTTCGCTCTCATCCTCATGGCATTGGTGGCCTATCGGTATTTCCATCTCGCGAACGAAACTCGCGAGCCGGCCCATCAGGTGGTCTCCCCTCTCGGAATCTTTGTGGTTGGGGCCGCTCTCATCACGGGTCTCGCATGGAACTACGAAGTGTGGCTCAACGGATTCAACGGCACGAGCATCAAGATCTTCGCAGAGGCCGCCGTCGGTGTCGGCATCATCGGATTCATCTACATCAACCAACTGCGCGACGAGTAGCGTAAATCCGCCTACGCGTCCCAGATACCGAGATCCACGAGACTCTTGGTCGCGGCCTCCGCCCAGCCGCGATTCGCCGCGGGACTCGCCGGACTCGGATGGAGAATGCGCCCGATCCGCACCTTCTCGGCATCCACATTCGACTCAAGACGCGCTTCCGCGAAGCCACCGACACCGATTGCCCACTCCGGGTTGAGGGCATCGATGATCGCTCGCAGGTAGGAATCGCAGGCCGCATTCACGGGTTCCATTTCGGACTTGGGGAGCTTGTCCGGAGTTCGGTTGCGCCCCGTCTCCTCCATGAAGACGAGGGGGCAGTAATTCACCACGAAATGATCAGCGAAGAAGACGTCTGCGGAACCAAAACGTTCGGCAAAGAGCCCCCAAAGACGTCGACCGCTCACTTCGGATCGCGTGCACTCGAATCCCGCGACCGGACGTTTCGGATGCTCTCCCTTCGGCCTGTCGACTGTCTCGCAGATCCCGATCCAATCGCGCACGGCCGGAATCTCGCCGAACGGCACTCCCGTCTGCGCCATGCCGTAGGGCCCCGGGTTCATTCCAAGAAAGATCACCCGCTTGGACGAGTCCCCGCATTGCCGGAGATACGCCTCGTGCGACCGCCTGGCATAGACGAGGGGATTGTAGACGTGGGTGACGGGTGGTCCGAAGTCGAGTCCGTCCAGCGATGCGTTGAGCTGTTCCGTCACTTCAACGAGTGCCTCTGCGTGTTTTCCCATTCTGGGAGCACGGGATAGCATTGACCGCGCCGCGCGGAAAGGCCTAATATCCGCCGAAATTCCGAACGATGCACCTCCTCAAGAAATCGATTCTCGCTCTCCTCGCGAGCCTTGCCCTCGCCTTCGCCCTCACCAACTGCTCCGGCCCCACACAAGCTGGTCCCTCAGGACCCGGCTATTCCAGCGGCGGCTACTCTGGCGGCGGCACCATGACTTCCGAGCTTCTTGGTCGTCATCGGGCGATGAGTCGCTAGCTTCACCCTTCCAATAAAAAGGGCGGGCCCGTCGGCCCGCCCTTGGATTCATATTGCGATTCGAGAGAAACGCGCGATCAGCTCGTGTAGGCGGTTTCTCCGTGGGAGGTCTGGTCGAGGCCGCGTTCTTCGTCTGACTCGTCGACGCGAAGTCCGACCACGGCCTTCGCGACAAACAATCCGGCCGCCGCGGCAACCGCGCTCCAGACACAGGTGACGACGATGCTCTTGATTTGCTGCATCAGCTGGCCGTCCACCGTATCGACACCTTCGCGGATGAAGATGCCGGTGAGAACCGCTCCGACGATGCCACCGATCCCGTGGACTCCGAAGACATCAAGGCTGTCGTCGTATCCGAACCTCCTCTTGATAGCCGTGGCGAAGATGAAGCAGACCACACCCGATGCGACGCCGATGATGAGAGCGCCCGCAACGGTCGTGGATCCGGAAGCCGGAGTGATCGCCACGAGGCCGGCCACCGCACCCGTCGCGACTCCCACTGCGGTCGGCTTTCCAAATACAATCCACTCCGCGACCATCCATGCGAGGACCGCCGCGGCAGTTGCGATCTGAGTGACAAGCATCGCCATGCCGGCTCCACCGCTGGCGCCGACAGCGCTCCCTGCGTTGAAGCCAAACCAGCCGACCCAGAGCAATGCGGCTCCAATGACCGTGTAGACGACGTTGTGGGGATGAATGTTGGGTCCGGGATAGCCTTTCCGTTTGCCGAGCATGATGCAGGCAACGAGGCCCGCGATACCCGCATTGATGTGGACCACCGTGCCACCCGCGAAATCGATGACTCCCCACTTGGCGAACAATCCACCGCCCCACGCCATGTGCCAGACCGGGAGGTAGGCTAGGATCGTCCAGATCGTCGTGAAGATGAGGACCGCCGTGAACTTCATGCGTTCGGCGAAGGCACCGACGATGAGCGCCGGGGTGATGATGATGAACGTCATCTGAAAGGTGATGAACACGCTCTCCGGAATCGTGCCGTTCAAGGCGTCCTCCGTGACGTGACTCAGCATCGCCATCGAGAAGTCGCCGAAGAACTGATTGCCTGTTCCGGCAGCGAGGCTGTATCCGATGACGACCCAGAGGATCGACATCACAGCCGCGATGACGAAGCACTGGACGAGAACGCTGAGAACGTTCTTCGATCGGACGAGGCCACCGTAGAAGAGTGCCAGTCCGGGAAGAGTCATCAGCAGAACGAGAACTGCAGCGGTGAGCATCCATGCGGTGTCTCCGCTGTCGAGGGTGGGTGTTTCCTCCGCGCCGAAACCGAGAGGCGCGGAAAGAAGGAACAAAAGGAGTCCAAAAAGACTCCCAAAGGTCTTGGAGTTCATAGTCGTGATTGGTGTTGTGGTTATTCCGTGAGCCCGCAGATTTCCGCGGGATAACTCCCAACAAAGCAATTCCCGTGCCAATGGACGGGCCACGAACCAGCGATTTTTCTTGAAGGACGGCTCAGAACGCGAGCCGCGCGCGAACCGGGAAGTGGTCGGACGGATACAGACCGTCGCGCGAGAAGTCGTCGATGTAGGCTTCGCGGACTTCCACTCCCGGTTCGGCGAAGATGTAGTCGATCTTGGGCCCCTCCCGCGTGCCCCTCCACGAATGCAAGGTCCGAGCCTCGGTCGTATCGGGATGTTGCAGGCGGAACGTGTCGACGAAGTTGAGCGGGGTCGTCTCCGTTCCATCGCCACCGGCAAGCTCCACCGCCTCACCTTTCAAGTAGCGAATGGCCGGGTTCTGTTCGCTCGCATTGAAATCGCCCATCAGGACCACGGGATCTCCAGAGTATGTGCGGTCGCCGATCCGCTGCACGATCAGGCGCACCGCCTTCTCGCGCGAGGGTTGCACCTGGTGATCGAAGTGGGTGTTGAATACGTAAAGAGTTCGGGGCTTATCGGGCTTCTTTTCAGCGAGACGCGCCCACGTGCAGATCCGGACGACTTGGTTGCCCCATGTCTTCGATCCCGGCACTTCCGGAGTGTCGGAAAGCCAGAACGTCCCGGATTCCGGCACCTCGAAACGCGTTGGTCGGTAGAAGATGGCCGAATACTCGCCTCGTTCTTGTCCGTCATCGCGGCCGACACCGACCATTGCATAGTCGGGGAGCTCGCCAACGAGGAAGTCGAGTTGGCGCTTCAAAACTTCCTGAACGCCGATGATATCGGCATCGAAATGCCGCATGGCTTCCGCAGTCAGGGTCTTGCGCACCGTCCAGTGGTTGTCACCGGTGTCGCGGTTGTTCAGGTAGCGGATGTTGAAGCTGACGACATCGACTACCAGCGGTGGAGGGGGCGGCGGCGGTTTCTTCTGGCCTCCGGCAGAAGCGGTGAGTGCCATCGCCGCTATCGCTGTTGTTAGGATCGTCGTTCCGTTCATGAGTTTTTCGCAACAGGGTGGAGCCCATAGGCGCGGAGCTTTTCTCGAAGCGTGAATCGCGTAATGCCCAGCCAACGAGCGGCTTTTGCCTGATTCCCGTCCGCCAAGCGAATCGCCTCCGCAAGCAAGTCGCGCTCGACACGACCGATGAACTCGGCGTGCGCGCCCGAGCTTTCGCCATCCATGGCGCGGCGCAGGCATTCGGTGACGATCTGCTGAAGACCATCGCCTCCTCCGACACCCTTCGGTTGTTCGGAATCGGCAAGAATCGCCCGGAGATCGTCGCGGTTGATCCCGTAGCCGCGGGATCTGAGCACGGATTTGCGAATGACGTTCTGCAGCTGTCTCACATTGCCGGGCCACGGCTGCTCCTGGAGAAAGCGGGAAGCGGTCTCATCGATGGCAATCGGCGCCAACCCGTATTCCTCGGCAACGCGCCCAATGAAGTATTCGACAAGCAATGGGATGTCCTCGGGCCGCTTGCGCAACGGAGGAATGCGGATGCTGGCGACGTTGAGCCGGTAGAATAGATCCTCTCGGAACTCACCGTCAGCCATCATCTTTTCGAGATCCCGATGCGTCGCCGCGATGATGCGCGCATCGACCGGAATGTCCTCGCGGCCGCCGACCCGCTGGATCTGTTTGTCCTGAAGCACCCGAAGGAGCTTTGCCTGCAAAGCGAGCGACAAATCCCCGATCTCGTCGAGGAACAGCGTCGCATTGTGGGCCTGCTCGAATCGGCCGATGCGCGCGGTGTCGGCACCGGTGAAGGCGCCCTTCTCGTGACCGAACAACTCGCTCTCGAGGAGGTTTTCAGGAATGGCTGCACAGTTCACGGCAATGAAGGGCTGGTGGGCGCGGTGTCCGTACTGGTAGATGGCTCGCGCGATCAGTTCTTTGCCCGTCCCGGTCTCTCCGCGGATGAGAACCGTCACGGGTGTGGCCGAAACGCGGCCGAGTTCCTTGTAGACCTCCGTCATGGCACGGCTCTGGCCGATGAGCATGTCACCTCCTTCTTCGATCTGGCCGATAGCGACGGGCTTGGACATCCGTCGACCGGCCTCGAGCGCGCCGCTGAGGACATCGTGAATCTCCTCGCCCCCCGCGGGTTTCGCCAAGTAGTCGAACGCCCCGCTCTTGATCGCCTCGATCGCCGTGCGACTCGTTCCGTGACCGGTGAGCATGATGATCGGCAACCGAGGCTTCTTGGCGTGCAAGTGGGAAATGAGCTGCACCCCGTCGAGATCGTCGAGCCGAAGTTCGGTGACGACCGCCTCGAAATCACCATTCAAGCCGCGCTCCAATCCGGCAGGTCCATTGGCGACGCATTCGACATCCAATCCCGCGCCACGAGCGACCTTGGCCACTGCGTTCGCAGCGTCCTCGTCCGGATCAACGATAAGAATGGTGCTCAAATTCGGCGTCGAGCATGAGACACCCGCTCCGCCAAGTCGATGGCAAACAAGAAAGGGCCGCCCGATTCGGGCGACCCTCTTCAGTCAAAGCTAGCGGATGTTCCTTCGCCTACTCGGCGGGTTTCGCGGGCGGTTCGGCAGGCGGCGTCGGCGCCGCAGCCTCGCTATCCGATTTGCGCTCTTTTCGAAGAACGTTCAGATTCGCGCGGAACTTGAGCCGACTCTTTCGAGCGGCGGCGCGCTGCTTGCGGCGGTAGCGCTGCATCGGCGTTTCAAACGAACGCAACCGGCGCACTTCGTCGAGAATTCCCTCGGATTCCAACTTGTTTTTCAGGCGTTTGAGCGCCCGATCAACGGACTCGCCCTTCTTGATGATGACTTCCGGCATGTTCTGAATTCTCGGTTCTTTTGTCAGTGTTTAAAAATTTTCGGTGAGAGGGCGGGAGTTTAGGTTACCCACCCCATTGCGTCAACTCTGGGATTCCACGTAGTCGGCGGGGGTCGTCTTGGTCGCGCTCGCCTGGTCGGCGTCGAGCACCTCCCTGCGAAGGTTCTTCTTCCGCGCGCGCGCCCACCAGTAGACGATCGGCGAAGCGACGAACAGCGAGGAATAGGTTCCGACGAGCACCCCGACGATGAGGGTGAAGGCGAAGCTCTTCAGCGAAGTCCCGCCAAAGTAGAACAACGTTCCCACCACGATCAAGGTGGTGAGACTGGTGAGAATCGTCCGTCCCAACGTCGCGTTGATCGCGAGGTTCATCACGTCACGGATATTCCCCCGCTTGCTGCGCAACGACTCGCGAATGCGGTCGAAGACGACAATGGTGTCGTTGATCGAATAACCGGCAATGGTAAGGAAGGCGCCGACAAGGACCAGCGAAAGTTCGTAGCCAGAGAGCACGACGATGCCGAGGGTGATGATGATGTCGTGGAACAACGCCGCCAACGCACCAAGGGCGAAGGAGAACTCGAACCGGATGGTCACGTAGATGAGAATCCCCAAGAGACCGATCAGAAGCGCCGCAATCGAACGGTAGAACAGAGTGTCGCCAATCGCGGGCCCAACCTTGTCGATCGAGATCTTGAACTTGTCCGCTCCGTATTCCGCCTTCAGTTTCGTTTCGACGGCGTCACCGCTTCCGAATTCCGTTCGAATGGTCACGTAGGTCTCTCCCTCTTTCGTCGCCGATTCCTGAGACTGGACCAGTGCTTCCTGAATCGTTTTCTCCGTGCCTTCGTCCTCATAGGGCAGGCCAACAAGCAGTTCCTTGATGCCCCCGGTATCGATCTCCTCGCCAGCGGTGGTCTGGAGGGTGATGAGGTTGCCACCCTTGAAGTCGACCCCCAACGCGCGGTCTCCCTTCATCGTGAGCCCGCCGAAGGCGAGAGCGATGGCGGCGATGGAGAGAATGGCGGTGAACTTGCGCTTCCCGAGAATGTCGATCTGCCGATTCGGAATCAGGTTGCCCATCCCCAGCTTCTTGATGGCCCCGACTTCGGTTGCCCAACCGAAGCAGACACGCGTCACCAGAAGTGCGGCGAACATCGAGGCGAGAATACCGAGCGTCAGCGTGATCGCGAACCCCTTGACCAGACCGCTGGCCACCGAAAACAGAATGATGGCGGTGATAAGAGTCGTCGCGTTCGCATCGAAAATCGCGGTGAATGCCTTGTCATAGGCAGTTTCGATCGCGGCTCCGAGCGATTTGCCCGCCTTCAGTTCCTCTCGCAATCGCTCGTAGATGAGAACGTTCGCGTCAATGGCGATACCGATGGTGAGGATGACACCCGCGATACCCGGCATCGTGAGCGTGAATCCGAACAGCGCCATCGCACCAAAGAGGACGGTGATATTGATCGTCAAACCGATGAGCGCGACCAGACCCGCGATCCGGTAGTAGATGATCATGAAAACCAAGGTGATCCCGAGACCGGCGACTCCCGCATAGACGCCCTGCTTGATCGTGTCCGCGCCCATCTCCGCATCGACGCTGCGTTCGTCCTGGATCTTCAGAGCGTTCTCGAGCGGGTTCTCAAGCGCACTGGCAAGCGCGACCGCCGACTCACGTGTGAAGCTTCCGCTGATCTCGCAGCTGCCGCCCAGAATCGCTCCCTGGAAAACTGGAGCGGAGAGCACTTCATCATCCATGACGATGGCCATGCGCTCACCGATGTTCGCCGATGAAAGCTCGCCGAACGTCTTCGCGCCGGCGCTGTCGAAATTCAGAAGAATCACCCAGCCTTTGGGCGCGAGGATCGCGTTCGCGCTCGTGATCGACTCACCGGTCAGATCGGGAATCTGGGTGACGAGCAGTTTCCCACGCTCCGGCCCATCCTCGTCCGTCTTTCGGAATTCGCGGATAATGTACCCGGGCTCGATGCGCTCATTGCGATCCACCGCTCCCACCAAGGAATCGCTTTGCGGGTGGACCATTCGCAGTTCGAGTTTCGCGACTTGCGTGATCTTCGTCCGCACATCCTTGCGTTCTTCCTCTTTGACACCCGGCATCTGAAGGATCAGATACTTTTCGCCCTGGGGGGCGATCAGGAGATCGCTCTTGCCATCCGGGTTGAGTCGCTTTTCGAGCACGGCACGCGCCTGCTCACGCGCGCCTTCCGAAACCGCCTCCTCGCCTTCCTTCGGTGAAATCTCGATGAGGAAGGAGCTTCCGCCCTTGAGATCGATACCGAGCTTCAGTCCGTTCGCCTGATACGCCCAGACGCAGAAGCCAGCGAGAAAGATCGCAAGGAACGTGCCAACGATGCGCTTGCGCTTGTCGGTGTCCGTACTGAAATACCAGATGAACATCCCCAGGAGGGCTAATCCGGCGAAGAAAACGATTTTGGAATCCATGTGTGGTGTTGCGAGCTCGGCTACCGCCTGCCAGCGCGATTGGTAATTTTGTAAAAAACCGGGTCTCTACCCCCGGAAACGGGGGGAAACTTTCAAATAACTCTTAAATTGGTGATTTTCAAGGGGAACACCCGCGCCGAGACAGAGCGAATGACCGGGGTGCGGGGATTGCCTCCCACCACGCTGCCCGGGAATTCAATTCCAACCCGCGCTCAGAGGGGTTGGGAATGTAATGGTTTGCCTCTCAATTACAAGCGCAAGTTCCGTTTGCGAGGATGTGGCCGCCAGGGCATCGTTGCCGCCTATGAGTGATCGGGTGAAAACAGCGGTTGTCGGGGCCAGCGGCTACTCGGGAGAGGTGCTTCTGCGTATCCTGCTCACCCATCCGCGTGCCGAATTGGTCGCGGTAACATCCCGGCAACACGCCGGCAAACCGCTCACCGACGTTTTCCCCCGTTTCCGAGGGTCGGAAACCGCCGGAAGCCTTCCGTTCATCGAGCCGGATATCGACAAGATCGCCGCGGCAGGCGCAACGGTTGTCTTCCTCGCCCTCCCGCATGGACTGGCGACGGAATTCGCCATTCCGATTCTCGAGAGGGGCATGCGGGTCATCGATCTCAGTGCTGACTTCCGGCTGAACGATCCCGCGGTCTACGAGGAGTTCTACGGAGAGCCGCATCCCGCCCCAGAGCTCTTGGACAAAGCGGTCTATGGAATGCCCGAACTCTACGCCGAGGCGATCCGCGGCGGCCAGCTGGTGGCCTCCCCCGGCTGTTATCCGACGAGTATCATCCTGCCGCTTGTGCCGCTTCTTCGGGCCGGCGCGATCGACACCGCAACGATTCAGGTCTCAAGCATGAGCGGGGTCAGCGGCGCAGGGCGCAAGGCAAGCGAACTGCTTCTCTACGCGGAGTGCAACGAGAGTGTCAGAGCTTACAGCGTTCCGAAGCACCGGCACCTGAGCGAGATCGAGCAGGAACTCTCGATCGCTGCCGAGGGCGACGTGGTCATCTCATTCACCCCTCACCTGATTCCGGTAACGGTTGGCATCCACACGACGACCTACGCGACGTGCAACGACCCGTCCGCCGCTAGTCCGGCGCTCGAGGCCGCTTACGGCGATGCGGCATTTGTGAGGCTTCTCGGCGAGGGCGGCTGCCCAGACACCAAGCACGTTGTGGGAACCAACTTCCTCGACATCGGCTGGTCGCATGATTCACGCACGGGACGCCTGATTCTCCTGAGCGCAGAAGACAACCTAGGCAAAGGCGCTGCCGGCCAAGCCGTTCAGAGCTTCAATCTCATGTGCGGCTTCGAAGAAACCACCGGTCTGCTTCGCTATTGATCGATGTTGAGCCGCATGTAGATCTGATCCACTCCCGGTGGAATCTGCACCGTTGCCCTGATCAATTCCACTCCACCTAGATCCTGATCCACCGTCTGCGACACTCCTTGGACCGTCCAAACATCGAGTCCTGTGGACCACTCCACCCTCACACTCTGTGCAGGGAAGGTTTTCGAGCGTGGGTAGATCATTGAGACCGAACCGGGCTGGCGATCCACCCTGACAAGATCGGGGGGATCCGGGACGTTGGGATCGGTCCCGTGAAGAAACTCGAAAATATTCTTGTAGGCGTCGCCATCGGGGTTCGCGCAGGGACCCCAGATCGTGGGCTCGAGTGAGGGATTCGAAACCGTCGGGAGGGTGAAATTCGCCACCTGCCACGCGTGGAGCGCAGAGGTGACGCCGGAATTCCACCTGAGGTTGAATTGGAACGCGTAAACGGCTCCCGCAGCCATTGTTGTGTTATTGCTCGTGTCCCGGATCGCTCCTACCGCTCCGCTATCCGTGTCGAGTGCGACACTGGAACCGAAACCGGATTCGATCGAGGGATTCGGAGGCGAGAGCGTGTCGACAAGCCGCCAGTTGTCCGCCTGGTCGATGTCCCGCTTGTAACACTGCACGAAGCTGCCCCGGGTCGCAGAGTTGAAACTCCCGGCTCCGACAAGGATGAGCTGTTCGTTGATGGCGACTGACTCTCCGAAGAACTCGGTCGTTTTTGGATCTGTGCCGAATACTTCATCAAGCGCACCCCAGTTGTCCTGACCCCCGAGATCCCGCTTGTAGATGAATGCGGCCCCAGCATCGACAACGGTGGATTCCTGCGGAGTTCCCACATTGATCGGCACATCGAAGCCGCGCGCCGTAACGACCGCCGTATCGCCGTTCAGCCCGACGTCCCAGCCGAAATGATCGAATTCTTCCCGCCGGTCGTCACCGAAAAGCGAGAGCTTCTTCGTGTGTTGCCACGGCGCACCCGCAGGCCCGGTTCGCTCGAAGATGTGAGCCGCACCCAGGTTCGTGCCCTTCGGATCACCCACTTGATCGGAGCCATAGGCGCCGATGATCGCGGTATCGCCGTCAATGTCCAAGGCCGCGCCGAAGAACTCTTTCAACAGTGCCGCCGGCTGCACGATCTCCTGCACGAATCCCCAGTTGTCCGGCCCGCCCTCATTGCGCTCGTAGATCAACACGGCACCGGACTCGTCCGCGACGCGAGTGGCGAGAGAAGCGCCGATCATCACCGTATCGGTATCGATTCCGACCGCGACCCCGAAAATATCGTCGGTGAATCTCGGCACGTTGGTCATGGTCAACTTCTTCGACTGCCCCCAATTTCCCGGACCACCTTGGTTCCGCTCGAAGATGTAAACCGCTCCCGCGTTATCATCGTTTCCTTTGGCCCCGACCACCAAGGTGTCGCCGTCCAGAGCCACCGAGACACCGAAGCCATTCCGCAAGGACGGGTCCTCCGGAAGAACAAC